>JACCDR011048660.1_pt1 | contig 13751 bp, 9 predicted proteins | sample 7446431 | NCBI WGS metagenome assembly JACCDR01 (sample SAMN15323443, study PRJNA562643) | freshwater metagenome | isolation source: river surface water | place: USA:Blue River Watershed | collected 2017-08-17
CCCAGGTCGAAAACACTGCCCTCCATGATCCGGATGCCGGAGCCACGCGACGAGGTCAATCGCCTCAGAAAGGGCAGGTATTCAGGATGGTTCTCGACGGCATCACAGAAAAATCCCGCCCTCGAGAACAGCATGGGAACAGCACCCCAGTGACTCCCGATATCGAGCAGCGAGCCCGAACTCAGGCCCAGACCTTCAACCGAACGAGAAACTGCCCACAGTCTTTCCAGCTGATGGACTGCCGGGATATGGACGAGGTCCGCATGCGGAATCTGCTGATAGACCTGCCCCCCGGCCCTGTCCTTGTAAGACTCGATCTCACCTCTGAGGGCCTCCCACTCGGCATGTCTGACGACGATTCGAACCGGGATCTTCGTCAACTTGAGCAACTTGGCGATGGCCAGCCGATGTTGGCCATTCAGGAAGATCAGGTCTCCGCTCCTCCCGACACCCAGGCGGATGTCGTCCATCGGATCCCAGCCGCCGACTTCGGACTGCGGTAACAGACCGACCGCGGCAATCGACTGAAGCAACCGGGGCACGTCCTCGGACAGCCGGACCCTGAAGGCCTGCTCCGAATCACAGTTCCAGACATGATCCCCCGACTGGATGCGCGAGACATTGCTTTTGTAGAAGTCGGTATCCGTCCACTCACAGACCCGTGACACCAGAACAGACTCGATCGCCCGGTACACCTCAAACTCTTCAAAGCGGGTTCCCAGCAGATCCCAGTCACCGGGCATGACCACCGAATGAGCACCGATGTTCAGCACCGCAGAGAGGCTCCCGTCGTGAGCCGCCACATCGTAGATCGGTGTGTCGTGGTCAATGTAGGCGTACACCGGATGGTCAAAACCGGATCGTTTCAGACCGCATCGCTTGAGAAGATGGATGCTGTCCAGCAGGGACTGGACGACGGAATGTCCCGTGGCGGGCAAGGAACCGGGGACGACCCATTCTGGCTCCTCCACAAATCCGTCCCGCAGCACCACGCTCCTGATGAACATTTCCTGTGCATAGGCATGGCCCGGGTTGATGGAAATCGCCTCCCGCAGGATGTCAGCCGCCTCGCTGAACCGCGACTGCGCATAGTAGGTCCGCCCCAGCCTGAGCTGCCCCCAGAACTTCGACTCCGTATCCGGCAGGAGGCTCTGCCAGTGCCTCTCGGCCTCCTGCCACCTGCCCTCCCGCTCACACGCCACACCAAGAGCAATGATCTGCTTGATTTCCTGGATATCCATGACCGGCTCATGCATAGAGATTAAAAAGTGGCGGGAGCAGACCGCTGGCCGCGTTGCGCACGCCCAGGGATGAGGCGGAGGACTTGACCCTGATGACGTGGACAGACTCCGGCACCGCAAGATGTTCAATGCCATGGCGCAGCGTCATGGCGTTCCAGTACCAGTCCTCCACACCCAGTCCTTTCATCCTGTCCACCTTGAGATAGGGAAATCTGAGCAGCAGGCTGCGCCGCGCGAAGGAATTGGAGGAATACACGTTGTTGAACATGATGGCCGCAACGTCGAAACGCGAGGACTTGCTCCCGATATGCCGCATGAAAAAGGATCGGCTTCCACTGGCCGGCTTCTCGTACAGACTGGTGCGCGAAAAGTCCTCGTCACTGAAGTAATACATCCACTCGGGGTGTGCGATGACATCCTTCTTGCTGCGGGAGACCTCGTGGTGCGCCCGGTGCAGCCAGGAGCTGCCCCACATGTCATCCCCATCAAAAAGCGCGAGGTATTTTCCAGTGGCCCGCTGCACTCCATGGTTTCTGGAGTCCCCCAGATCACCGAAGTCAACGAACTCGATCGCATCAAAAACGGCACTTGCGTCCTGGACGATCCGGGTGGTCAGTGCATCCGCTCGATCGAGGACGGCCATCTTCTCGACCACCAGGCCCTGGTCCTGCGCGCAGCGGCACATGCGTTCGAAACTCCGGATGGCTGCCTCCGCATAGATTCCTTCGGCATGAAAATTGACGATGGCCGTGATATCGCAACTTGTTGTTCTCATGAAAAATCTCCTCGAAACAGCGCGGACAGTCGCTCGACAAAGCGCTTCTTGTCATGGCGCGCCGACACCCGCTGGGCTGCCAGACCCAGCCGCCGCTCCAGCTGGACGGAGTCCATGCGCCTGATGCGATCGAATTGCCCGCAGATGTCGTGGATCGTCCGGAGGTCGTCGTCCGCGTTGGCGTAGAAGAACAGGTCGTCGCCGTGGAAGGTCTCGCGCAGCCCCCCGACGTCCGCACAGACCACCGGGATCCTCTTCAGTGCACACTCAAGGACGATGTTTGGCATGCCCTCGAACCTGGACGTGAACAGGAAGATGTCGAATTCGTTGAAAGGTATCTCGTCGAGGGTATGGCATGCGCCGCGATAGATCAGGTTGCCGGAGTAGGACATGCTCTGGTACGAAGCGTCCGGGCTGTACACATGAATCACGAGGTCCGGACGGTCCCGGGCCAGGCGCATGAGCAGCTCCACCCGCTTGAATCCCTCGATGCGACCGATCCAGAGGATGTTCAGCCGGGCTTTCCCCGAGACCTCGTAACTGTTGGTTTTTTCACGGCCGGCCGTCCGCTCGCAGTACTGGGGCAGCAGGAAGAAGTTCTTTCCGTAGATGGCGGGCATGCGCTGGCGTAGCTTGTCAATGCAGGCGTTGTTGTCGCTGACGACCGTCGCCGTTCCTATCGAAGCCCCGAGGTAACGCGCGCTGAAAGGTGCGCCGATCGCCTTTGGACTTTCACTGAAGTAGCAGACAAACAGTCGCGTGAAGTTCGACAGTGCCTTCCCGTACTGCTCATAGACAGCCGCGGCCGTGTCGCAGTTGATGTTGAACAGGTACCGCGGCCGCAGGTACATGAGCAACAGGGCCAGGACGGTCGATTTTTTCCAGGTTCGGTGGGTGTACCGGTGAAACGAGAGGACACGCACATTCTTGAAGCCTCGCAGGGCATGGTTCTTCAGCGCTTCCGACTCCTCGTCGTCGAAGGATTCTGTCACCAGGACCAGGGTCTTGAGGCCGAGATTCCTCGACAGGACGCTCGCCAGCTGGGCCGCGTACTTTTCCCCACCGCCAACGCCGATGCGGGGGATAAAAACGACCACCTCGGGACGATCACCGATATCCCTGATGAGATCCCGGTGATCGATCAGGTCACGTTTGCCGATATCGGTGGAGTCGAAGATGTTGAGGCCTCGCAAGGCGTGGGGACCGACCGCATAAACCGCTGGATCAAGCGCTCCCAGTTCGTCAATCTCGTCAAATACGGCGTCGGGGATCTGGTGGGGCAGGACACAGTACCGGGCCCCCTCCCAGGTGAACTCGGCCAGCGGAGCGCAGTCCCTGCGGTTGTTCCAGTACCAGTCGTAGCTCACGACACGGTGGCTCTTTGACGGGAAACGTCCCTCCCGGATGCCGTGCGTGAGGAAGTGGTTCTCGAGATCCTTCACGTGGAAGAGATCCGGATTCTGCGCCCGGTAGTACCTGCGCGAGAACCAGGGGTTCACATAGTCGACGGCATCCTCGTTGAGCGCCTTCAGGACCGCCACGTTGTCGGGCAGCAAGCTGCTCTGCCGGATAAAGGCCGTATCGATCAGGGGATGGGGCTTGCGGACGTCATCCCCATCCAGGCTGAGATAGTGGAGAAATGGGTCGACGCTGTACTCCTTCAGCTCGGCGTTTTCCTCCATGTACCAGAAGGTCAGGAAGCAGGCGTTGGGACAGCGACCCTGGTCCCGGATTCCCTCCCTCAGCTGCGCCAGGGCAGAAGCGTGGTCCGCAGGGCTGTCCTCATAACGGCCGCGGTACCAATCGAAGTCGAACAGACTCACATAGGCTGCGAGCAAGGCGTCGCCGTCGAGTGGCGCCCGCCTTCGGTGTTTGTCCTGCGGCCCGCCACGTCCACCGGGTGCCCCGGCAGCCCCGCCGCCTGAAGGCGCGCCCGTTCGTCTCACGCCGCGCACGGACCTCTTCTCTGCAGCCCGGACGGCTGCCGGGGAGACCCGCCCTGCCATTGCAGCTGTCCGGCTGACAGCCTTGCCTGCCCTGTCCATCTACTTCTCCTCTGATACACCGATCTGTTGGTGACGACAAAAATCCCTGACCTTGAGCCAGTGCTTTTTGGTGCTTCGGCTCATCTCGCTCATGTACCGCCCCCTCAGGTAAGCCGCCATATCGAGCCACTCCTGCTCGGGCGACTCCCGGTGCACCGGGTTGATCTTCAGGACCTTGAGCCCCTTGCCGGGACCTGACATGAAAAAGGAGACGAGCCGTTTCTGGCAGGCCGCCACCAGAGCGGCAGTCTCCGGACGGCGCATGGAAGGCGGCCACTGCTCAGGTCTCAGATGGTCCAGCGCCAGCGCGGCCATGAGTTCGACATGGGTCCGGGTGACAAATCCGTTGTACATCTGCCAGAACTTCGCGGTCCCGATGACGTCATTGCCGTACAGAAAGCTGTTCCTGGGATGCAATGCCTGGAGATCGCCAAGATCGATCCCCAGCGGATCCGATAGCTTGCTGATGAGCTTGAGAAAGCCGCCGATCTCGTGCTCGCCGTCGAGCCAGGGGTTCTCGCTCAGGCACTCCGGGGCCGAATCCGACTGGATGACATAAGCGTCATAACCGCGCCTCTGCTGGACGATGGATCTGATGGCTGGCACCCTCAGCCCTGTGCGGCCCGATAGCTGCGCGGACAAGAGCCCCCACTTCTGTACGCTGCCAGACTGCAGCTCCGCCTCGAGGTCAAGGCAGAGCCCGTGGTGTCGGTCCAGGTCATTTCCTGCGCGGGCGCGCAAGCCAATCACCCCCTCATCCAGCGTCGCCGCTTCCGCTTTTTCCCCGATGCACTGGTAGATGCGGATCGACGGGTCATCCACGCCGTCTCCCTGCCGGTCGCGGCTCATCCCTGCTGCCGTCAACCGGTCCGGATGCACCTTCATGGACTCCGAAGGCTGGCGCTCCAGCCTCGCGGTCAGCCTGACCAGCTCATCCATCATGTCGTCACGCCCCGTCTGTGTGGTTTCCATGACTAATGCTCCCGGGGCTCGCCGTCCTGGGCCCCGAAATCGATCTGGGAGGGCGTGACGCTCTTGAGAAAGGTCCTGCACCAGGCCGATCCGTGGCTCTGCGAGAGGTAGAGGTTGCGGTAGTTGACCCAGCAGGTCGCCATCCAGAGCGACTTGCTGCTGATCGCGACGTCCTTCATCTGTCGCAACAGCTGGAGATGCACATTGAGCCGGGTCTCCTGCCGTTCGCAGCTGAATTTGTGGAGTCTGTACTGGCCCTGGGTCCGGTGCAGATAGACGCCAAACAGTCGTTCCAGGATGAAGGGCATGTAACTGGCCCCGGCGTGCATCGCCTTGCGATCCGCGGCCGTTGAATAGATCATGGCCTTGGCCGTCGCGGACATGCGACTCTCGGCCCGCACCATCACGTCGGAGATGAAGTCGACATATCCGCGCCAGAATGCCGGCGTCGCGACGAAGTAGTTGGACGCAGCAAACTGCGACGAGGGCACAAGCCGGGTGAGTTCCCCCTCACCCAGACCCGCCGCCAGGAAGAACTCCCGCGACAGGATCATGAAGTTGGGATGGGACGTCTCACCCTGCAGCCACAGGTTGTGGTACAGCCCCTCCAGCTCGGGGAAGGGGTTGCAGTAATACACGTCATGCCCCGGATGGCTGGCGATGATCTGCCGCAGCTGCTCGCCGCTCAGCCCCGTCTTTTCCTTGAACTTCCAGGACAGGGCGCCCCACAACTCTGCCTTCCCCGGCAGCGCAGCGTCCATGAGCTTGCGAAAGACATGGAACTCCAGCAGCGGGCTGCGCTCGCCCGCGTTGTCGTAGGGCTCGAAAGACGGGTCCAGGAACTGGCGCTGTTCGGGCCGGTAATAGATCTGGAAGATCCGCACCTTGTCATGCAAGCCCCTGGGCGAGGCCACCGCCGCTTTGCCCCTGGGACGGACCACGGCGACGGGCTCGGCGGCCACCGGCCTGGGCCGGACTTGTGCCCGCCCGGGGGCTTGCCCGGACGTGGCCTTGCGGACCGCAGGCCGGGCGACCGCCTGCGCCCTCACCACCGTCGCTTTTCCCTTGGACCCGGGTGTCGCTGCTGGAGCGCCCCCGTCTGCACCACGCTTCGCAGCGCCCCGGGCGCCGGTGCTTGTGCCGCCGTTCGACCCGGATTTTCTTGCGGCCCCGGCGCCCTTGGCCAGGGGTTCGACGGCCGCCCTGGCGCTGACCTGGTCCGTCACCTTCGGGGATGCCTGGCGCCCCGCCCGCGGGTGCGGCGCAAGGCGCGCGCCTTCACGCGACATCGGGTGTGCCTTGGATTTGTTCATGCTGGTGCTCATCGCTGCTTCTGTCCTCTGGAGTGGTCCTCGCCCGTACGCCTGCCCGCTCATGTCACCATCTGCCGCAGGTCTGGCGACCTCACCCGCGCCTCGAATCCCGCGGCCGCCCTCGCCTGGTACAAGGCGCGGTCATGGGGATCGACGGGAGCGCCGTCCTTGGCCCAGTCCACCTCCACCAGCAGGCTGCGCGGGTCGTAGACATACACCCCCTGGCTGATGGCGAGCAGCGACAACTCGACGTCCGCGTAGTGACGCCGGTAAGCAGGATGGAAAAAATCGCCACCGGGGTAGTTGCGGCTGGCCCAGGAACGCTCGGCGAGACCGAAGCCGGCAAAGGCACCATGCCACTTGCCATCGTTGAAGGCGAGGAGATGTTTGCCCGGGCGCTGCAGTGCGTCGAGTGCCAGGGCCAGCCACTGACGGCCGGCGAAGGCGTCTTGCGCCACGTAACCGAAGTAACGACCTCGTGTCTGCCTGAACACCTGGTTGACGATGCGGATGAAACCCCAGCCTGCCTGGTCCTCGACCAGCAGCACATGGCCCGGCGCATTGGCGCGCTGTGCCATGAGTGTGGCGGCGCGGCGCGCCATGGCGATGTCGGTCGAGGGCATGACCAGCAGGGTCTCGACCTGCAGGTCCAGGCCGTCTGCCAGATCCCGGGTGCTCGTCAGCTGCTGGCTCATCATGCGAGGAGCCCCTTGAGTGAGCCGGACCGGAACAGCTGGGACAGCGCCTGTGCCAGCGCGGCATGGTTGGCACGCGGGCAGTCGGCGGGGACCAGCGACCGGCGCTCCGCGCCAGGCTTGACGGGCCGGGCCCGCCTGCGGCGTTCTCCCGGTGATCGCAGGAAATTCAGATGGGCGTGGGTATGTCGCTCGCAGAACAGGGTGCCCGCGACACTGCTGCAGCGCACGCCCAGGCTCAGCGCCTCCATCGTGGTCAGCCCCCCGGTATAAGGATGGGTGTCCATCATCTCGCTCAGGCCCGCCACCGCGCTCAGATAGGCCTGGTGGCTGTCCGGCACGACAAAAGTCAGCCGGGCCTGCTCACCCAGGCTCGTCAGCGTCGGCTGCAAGGCGGTCTGTATGCGTTCCAGCAGCTGCGGATGGCGGTAACGCCGGTCGACGAAATGAAGTTCCAGCGGCAGGCCCTCCTGAGCCCGCTCGCGCATGGTGCGCTGCAGACTGTCGAGGAAGGCCCGCGACACCTTGACGGGATTGGCGATGACACCCAGCACATGCGCGTGCTCCGGGGCCGGGCGAGGCAGGGGCAGGTAGGAGGGCGGCGTGTAGCTCACGTAACCCTGGGGCAGGCGCAGCAGCGGCTCGGTGAACCAGCGTTCGTGACCAGCCGGGGTCTGTTCGGCGTCGGTGATGAAGCCGTCGAAGGCACGCAGGCCCGTGGTGATGGATTGCCCGCCCACCCATTTGTACATGCGTTTGGCGGGTTTGGTGGACAGGGCCCTCAGACCAGCCGGATCCATCCAGCCCCCGAGATCGAGCAGGACGTCCAGCGCGTGCTGACGCATGAAGTCGTCCAGGGCCTCGGCCGGCAGGTCGGGCACGTCGAACCACTTTGCGGCCAGACCGCGAAACTCCTGGGTGGCCCAGTCACTGTGGCGGCCACGATGAAAGAAGTAGAAGTCAAAATCCGCCGCCAGCAGGCGCAGCGCACCGCTACAGAAAAAATAGACCGGTGAACAGCTGAACAGCGGCGAAAGCAGGCCCACACGCCGGCGTATGCGTTGCGCGCGCGCTGTGGGGGGGGTCGTCCCGAAGAGTTTGCTGGCCACACCGCGCTCGAGGTGGGCACGCGCAAAGGCGATGGCCCGGTCGTTCACGTCTGCGGCGTTGTGTTCAGCTTCATCCCGGTCGTAGAGGCTGGCCATGAGGTCGGTCAGCTGGGCATCCGCCGCATGGTCCGGACTGGCCAGCCAGGGTTGCACCAGCGCGCGGGCACGGCGTGCGTCGCAGGCCTCGTGCAGGGCCATCGTGGCGAGCTCCAGCGCCGGCTCACCGCGCTCCGGCTGGGCATGGCGCAGGCGTTCGAGCAGCGCAGACGCTTCAAGGCCCTGCCCCAGCGCCGTCAGCACCCGCGCCTTCACCACGGCGGCCTGCCACAGCGCGGGCTGCTGGGTGAGGGCCAGGTCAGACTGAACCAGGGCCTGCAACAGTTCACCCGCGCCGAGCAGGCACAGCGCCAGGTTGTGGTGCAGGGCGGCATGGCCCGTCAGCTGCTCCTCCAGCTGCCGATACAGTGCAATCGCTTCGCGCCATTGCTGGGCCTGGCGTTTCTGGTCAGCCAGGCTGAGGGTGGCCTTGAGGTCCATCACGTCCATGCGTTCACCGGTCAGGAAACAGGATGGCCTGCGTGCGGGCGACCGCCTGGTCGACCGGGGTGGCCGCCTGCAGCAGCAGTTGGAGGTAGTTCTCGGCCAGCGTGAGCACGGCGTTGACGTAGTCCTGCTGCACCTGGTACAGGGTCTGGATACTGTTAAGCACGTCGATCTGGGAGCGCACGCCGCCACGAAAGCTCCTCTCATTGGCCTCCACACTGAGCTCGGCCGAGCGGATGGCCTCCAGCCGGATCGCCACCTCGCCGCGCCCGGCGTGGACCAGCGACCAGAGTCGCTGCACCTCCAGCCGGTTACGCAGTTCAACCTCCCGCGCCTGCTCCTGCAGCCTGAGCGCGTTGGCGGCAGCGCCCTTCATCTGGTAGAAGCTGCCGGCCTGCAGGGGCAGACTGACCGAGACGCCGGCGTAGGTGGTCGTCACCTGGCTGGAGGTGGTGTTCATCCACACAGCCGACAGCGTGGGCAACCAGGCGCTGTCAGCGCGTGTCACCGCCAGCTCGCCGAGACGCTGGTTTTGCTGCGCCACCGACAGCTGCGGATTGGCAAGGGCGCCGCTGGTGATGTAGTCCTCGATGGACTGGAGCGCGAAGGTGCGCTCCATGCGCGGCACGCTGAGCTGGAGCGACTCGCCCGCCGCACCGGTGATGGCCGCCAGCTGCCGTCGCGCGGCACCGGCCTGCGCCTCCAGCGTCAAGGTGTCGGCACGGGCCTGGTCGAGCCGTACCTGGGCATCACGCACGTCCGTCACCGTGCCCTGCCCCAGCGCGTAGGACCGCTGGGCCGACAGGGCCTGCTTCTCGAGCGCGTCGATCCTCGCCTTGTTCAGTCGCACGCCTTCATCGACGCGCAGCAGTTCCGCCACGGCCTTGACCAGGCGCTGGCTCAGGTCCTGCTCGCGCAACTGGAAGGTCGCGCTGGCCAGCTTCTCTCGCGGCTCGCGTTCCTGCAAGGTCGCATAGCGGTCAGCGCTGACCAGCGGCTGCGTCAGGGTATAGGTGCGGCGGGTGTTCGCATCGTTCTCCAGCTGGGTGTAGCTGGCCTGGAACTGCGGGTAGTAGGCAGCACCGGCCATCTGCGAGTTCACCTGGTTGGCATCACGCTCGGAACGAGCCGCCTGGAACAGCGGGTCGAAGCGGCGCGCCTGCTCGAAGGCGTCGACCAGGGGCTGCGCCGCCCCGGCCTGCGTCCCCGCCATGAGAAGGACCAAGACGACAAAGGCTGATCGCATGGGCTTGGACATCGGGCTCAGTCCTTGAAGGAACGCGCGAAGCGGTCGGAAAGGGGCTTGACGAGATAGCTGAAGAAGCTGCGCTCGCCAGTCTTGACGATCACCTCCACGGGCATGCCGGGCTGCACCACGCGGTCGCCCAGGAGGCCCAGGCCCTCGGCCGTGGTCTCCACCTGGGCCAGGTAATAGTCGCCCTGCTGCGGGCTGGCGCCCGGAATCTTGTCGGCGCCCACCAGGATCACACGGCCGGGGATGACCGGCGTGGTGTTGAGGTTGAAGGCCGAGAAGCGCATGTCGGCCTCCAGCCCGACGTGCACCTTGTCGATGGACTGGGGCGGCACCTGTGCCTCGACGATCAGACGACCCTCGCGCGGCACGATCTCCATCAGCACCTGCCCGCTCTGGATGACACCCCCCACGGTGTTGACCTTCAGCCCCACCACCGTTCCGTCCACCGGCGCCTTGATCTCGGCCAGGCTGAGGTCGAACTGCAGCGCCTCGACCTTGCCCTTGCCCGCCTTGCGGTTCTTCTGCACTTCGGCCAGCTGGGTATCGGCCTCCTTGCGGTAGCTGGCCTGGTGCTGGGTGAGCTGCAGGCGGGTGGCGGCGATGCCGGACTGCACCTTGGCAATCTCGGCCGTCACATTGGACAGGCTGGAGAGCATCTCGGAGCGGGTGCGCTCGACCTCGTTGGCCTTGCTGCGCGGAATGAAGCCCTGGTTGGCCAGCTCACGATTGCTGCTTGCCTCCTCGTTCAGTCCCAGCAGCTGCTCCTTGCGTAGCGTGAGCACGTTGTGTAACTCGCGCAACTGGGCCTGCAGTCCCAGCAGCTGCTCCTGGTAGATGCGTTGCTGGTCACCGTATTCGCTGCGGCGCGACTGGAACAGCTTGGTCTGCAGGGCCTGGGCCTCCTCGACGCGCGGGTCCTTGCCGTAGGCCCTGAGCTCGGGCAGCCAGCTGATGCTGCCGGCACCCTCGCGCTCGGCCTGCAGGCGCGACTCGGTGGCCAGGGCATTGATGTAGTCCATCTCCACCCCCGAGAGATTGGCCTCGGTCGTCAGCGGATTGACCTTGAGCAGCACATCGCCCTGCCGGACGGCGTCACCCTCGCGCACCCGCAGTTCGGTCACGACACCGCCGGCCGGATGCTGCACCGCCTTGCGGTTGCCCATGACCACCACGGTGCCGCTCACACCCACGCCGGCGTCCAGTGGCGCAAACAGCGCCCAGCCCATGAACAACACGAAGCTCAGCAGGGCGATACGGGCCAGAACACGCTTGCTCTGGGCTTCTTCCAGGCGGATGGGGCGCACGCCGTCACGCTCCAGCCGATCGGGATCGTAGGGATTGAGCTGGTCCAGCCAGGCGGCGAACCGGTTCTTGACGATGCTCAGGGTGTTGCTCATGGGAAGTTCGGGGCCTGCATGCTGACCTTCACCCGGCGGCGACGGGAGCGCTGTCGGCGACACCCGCAGGCACTTCGGACCGGCCAGCCCCGGTGGCTTCGGTCGACTGGCGTGCGGCAGCCAGCAGTTCGGACACCGGGCCGAATCCGACCTGCCGCCCGTGGGCGAGCACCAGCAGCTTGTCGGCGGCCACGATCAGCTGAGGGCGATGGGTGGTAAAAAGCACGGTGGAGCCGTTGTTGCCGAGCGCGCGGATCAAGGCAATCAGGCTGCGTTCGCTGGCGTCGTCCAGCGCCGCGTTGGGCTCGTCCATCACGATGTAGCGCGGCGTGCCGTAGAGCGCGCGCGCGATCGCCAGGCGCTGGCGCTGGCCGCCCGTGAGCACATGGCCGGTTTCGCCCAGCTGTGTCTCGTAGCCGGCCGGAAAGGACAGGATGGTCTCGTGCATGCCCGAGAGCTTGGCGGCCGTGACGACCTTCCCGTCGTCCACCGCGCCCAGGCGGGCGATGTTCTCGGCCACCGTCCCTTCGAAGAAGCCGATGTCCTGGGGCACGTAGCCGATGTTCGACCCCAGATCGTCGCGCACCCAGTCGGCCACGTTGGCGCCATCGAGCCGCACCGAGCCGGCCACCGGACGCCAGATCCCCACCAGCAGGCGCACCAGCGAGGACTTGCCGGCGGCGCTGGGCCCGACGATGGCGGTCACCTCGCCCGGCATCATGGTGAAACTCACACCGTCGATCACCGGCTTTTTCGCCCCGTCCGGCAACGCCACCACATGCTCCACCAGCAGCCGGCCCTTCGGGGGTGGCAGGGTGAGGCGATCCTGGTGGAGGTCGTCCTCCAGCAGCATCTGCTCCAGCCGCTCGAAGGACTGGCGCGCTGCGACGATCTCGCTCCAGCTGCCCAGCAGCTTCTGGATCGGCGCCACCGCCTTGGCGATGAGAAAGGTCGCGGCCATCACCATGCCACCGGTGATCTGCCCTTCGATCGCCAGGTAGACCGCGAGCGCCATCTGCAGCGAAGGGAAGGCGTGCTGCAGGAAGCCGCTGGCGCCGCCCATCACGCCCGCCGCCTCGCTGGCGTGAGCCTGCATGCCGAGGTAACCCTGGTGACGCTGGTACCAGCGGCGCCGGATGGCCGCCTGCATGCCCAGCGCCAGGGCCGACTCGGCGTGCTGCAGGCTCTGTGCCGCCATCCGGTTGGAGTCGGCCTTGGCCTCGTTGGCTGCACGCAGCACCGGCGTGGTGACGCGCTGCGTCATGTAGCTCACCACCAGCAGGATGGCCGACGCCACCAGGATGAACACCGCCAGGTAGGGATGGAAGAAGGCGCCGACGATGATGAACAGCACCGCGAACGGCGCGCTCATCAGCGCCAGGATGGGCTGACCCGTGAGGAACTGCCGGACCTGCAACAGATCGCCCAGCACCTGGTGCACGTCGACTTTCCTGCGCCCTACATAACGACGAAAAGCTGCATCGAAGGTGGCGGCTGCGAGGTCCCAGTCCACCCGCATGGAGATACGCACCATCAGCCGGGAACGCAGCCACTCCAGCGCCGACCAGAACACGTACAGGCCGAGGATGAGCACGGTGAGCGACACCAGGGTCACGTGGCTGCGGCTACTGAGTACCCGGTCGAACATGTTCATCATGTACAGGATGGGGCTGATCGACAGCAGCTCGATGACGAAGGTGAGCACCGCCGTCAGCCAGAAGGCCTGGCGGCACTGGCCCAGCACCTCACGCAAGGGATTGTTCTGGCCTGGTGTGCAGGGGGACAGCAGGCCGAGGGCTTTGTCAAGCATGCGCACCCTCCCGCGCCGCGTCGGCCCGCACACGGCCGCCGAGGTCAGCGGATACGCTCAGGGGGATCTCAGGGGTTGGGCTTGATTGAATGGCCATCAGCGTCCTTGATGTCATCGATACCCAACAGCTGCAGCTTCGTCGCCAGCCCGGCATCCAACTCGAAGTCGGGGAGCGAGCCCGCCACACGCAGGTCGACCGTGTCGGCTGCCTCGAACAGCTGCTGCACCGTGCCGCCACCCTGGGCTTCGAACGTTGCCACCAGCTGATGGAGGGCCGCCGTGAGTTCGGCCCCCGTCGAGAAGCTGACACCGGCATCCACCTGCAGTGTTGCGCCGGAAGTCTGCACCTGATCGGCACCGATGTTGGCCAGTTGGGCCAGCGTGACATCGAGGGTGCCGTCAGTGTTGGTCACAGTGACATCTGCCGCTGCATTGGCGGAGACGAGACCGGCGTTCAACAGGGCGTTGAGATCGCCATCGGTCACTTGGAACTGCGTGACGGCATCCACATGGATCTTGCTGATGCCAGCCGCAGCGAGGCCTGTTGCCAGGGTGAGGCCCGACAGCCCGTAGAGGGCGGCCAGGGAATCGTTGGA
>JACCDR010570212.1_pt1 | contig 13749 bp, 21 predicted proteins | sample 7446431 | NCBI WGS metagenome assembly JACCDR01 (sample SAMN15323443, study PRJNA562643) | freshwater metagenome | isolation source: river surface water | place: USA:Blue River Watershed | collected 2017-08-17
ACGCGTAGAGGCTAATGGCGGGCTGTTTGTGGTGTGCTATGGCCATCTCGCTTTCCGCAGGTTCATAAATAAATACTACTCCGGTAGTAGACAGGGTGGCGAGAAGGGTGCATAATCTTATTTCAGATTAAGAGAGGGTGAAATCATGAAAGTTAGACTCATAACGCCAGGATTTTCTGCCAACCTGGTAGATTACTCAGCCGTGAAATTTCCGGTAAAAGTTGAGGCTAAGAAGTATAAAAACAGGCTGGGACAGGTGTGCGCATTCTGGGTAACGCAGGATGAAATTAAGCGTATTGGTGGTGTGATTAAAAGTCAGGAAGCGGTAGGCGATAATAGTTTCCTGTTCTCAATATCGATGGGGGAGGTTGAATGAAAACCAAATGCACCGGCCTGATGGGGCGCATATACGGGCATAAGTTTATTGCCGTAATGAAGCCAGATAATGAGCAGTGTCTGGTTGATTATCGAATCCTTAATATTAATTGGATGCGAAGAACTTTTGAGAGCATCGACTACTGTATCTGCCAGCGCTGCGGAGCGGTAACAGGAGAGAAGAAATGACCATCAAAATCTTCTCCAGCGAAGAACTTTCCAATGAACAGTATCACGCAGAAACCGAGCATGTATCCGGTTCTCAGCTGCACAAGCTGTTCAGCACCAGCCCGGCATCTTTCCGTTACGGCGTTGATGAGGAAGCTGAACCGCAGGACAAATCGCGCCCGCTGAACTTCGGTAGCTGCGCTCACACTAACCTGCTTGAGCCAGCAAAGTTCCATGCCGAATATATTCGCGGAACGATGAATGACGACAAGCTTGATGGTATCTTTCTGACCACCCAGGCAGCGTGCGGTAAGTTTCTGACTGAGCGCGGAATAAAGGGTCACTCCGGCAAGAAATACCCGGATCTGATTCAGATGGTGAAATCAGCCACAAAGCCTGGCGAGATTGTCCGCGTTCTGGCAGAGATTGAGGCCAGCGAATCAGAAGATGCGAAGGCCACAGGCAGAACCATCATTCGTGGCGATGACTTTGACGCATGCCTGAAGATGCGCGAAGTACTTTACCAGAATGGCGATGTGCGCCACATCATCGGAACTGGACAGCCAGAGGTAAGCTGCTTCGCTGTGATTGAAGGAGTGCCAGTAAAGGTGCGGTGGGATTACGTTTATGACTGGTCAATCATGGATTACAAGACCACTATCAGCGCCCATCCTGAACAGTTCGCCCGCCAGTGTTTTAATGCAGGTTATTACCTGAAGATGGCGCTGCAGCATGATGTTTTCGAGCTGGCCTATGGCCGCAAACCATCTGCTGTACGTCTGCTGGCGCAGGAAAAGAAATACCCATTCATCAACGTCATGTATCGCATGACTGATGAGCAGCTGACTATTGGTCGCCTACAGTACAAGTCAGCCCTGCATCAGTGGCGAGCATGCAAGGAGCGAGATGTCTGGCCAGCATACGGCGGAGGGTCAGAGATGGAGCTACAAACTCCTGGTTTTGTTAAAGCACAATATAAGGATTTCATCAAATGATTCTCAGCGAAAACAGCAGTAACTTTATCAAGGCATTCATCGCCGTTCGTTCACTGATTGGCGGCAAGGTTGAGAAGAATACCGCCAACAACCACCTGAAAAGCAAGTACGCTGATCTGGGTTCGGTATTCAAGGCTATCACGCCAGCAATGGAAGCTAATGGCATCGTGCCAATCCAGAACGCCACGATGACGCCAGAGGGCCGCGTTGAAGTGACGACCATTCTGATGCACGAGTCCGGAGAGATGGCTACATTCACCAGTCAGATTCCTCTCGGCAAGCCTGATGCTCACGGCTACGGTAGCGCCTTTACTTATGCCCGCCGATACTCTTTAATGGGTATCTTCGGGTTAGTCCCAGCAGACGACGACGGCAATGCTTCTCGCAAGACAGCGAAAGACGTAACCAAAGCCCTGGATAAGGCGGAAGATTTGCCAGCGCTAGATACTGTGTTGAATCACGCCAAGCAGTACTTCTCTGGCGATTCAGCAAGCCTACGCGTCATCCAGTCGCACTACGACGCACGAAAAGCAGATATGCAGATTGGTAGCGCGGAAGGATTTAAGCCTCTCCAGCCAAAGCATAGGCCAGCAGAAAAACAAGAACCATCATCGCCAGTCGGTGATGATGTGAAACCTGAAGTTAACTTTTAAGGAATAACCATGCACGTAATCACCGGCACTATCCGCAAAGCACCATTCACACGCACAGGAACCAGCGCAAAAGGGGAGTGGCAACTATTCGCTGTTGAACTGTCAGAGTCATGGAAAGACAAGGAGGGAAACCGCCAGTACAGCAACTATCGCGCGTCCATGTTCGCCAGCACGCCTGGCAGCATCAACTACAACAAAGAAGTGCTTGTTGAAGGTGCAATTGTCTCAATTTCATCCGAAACCCTCCAGGTTGTATCGCGTGAGCATAACGGTAAGACGTATACTCATCTGGAGATGATTAATCCTAAGCTGGTATTTGCTAAGGCACCTGAAGTTTCGCAGCAGCATACGCCAAAGGAAAGTGGCCAGCAGAGTGGCGCGGGTCAGCCTCAGCAACCTCAGCAGAGACAAACTCCTCAGAAACCAGCAAATGAACCACCTATGGATTTCGACGATGAAATTCCTTTTTAAGATAAGGGCTTAGCATGAAAACCAACCTGAAACAGTTAAGAGAGAAAGCAGGACTAACCCAGCCGCAACTGGCAGCACTAGCAGAAGTAAGCCAGCAAACCATCAGCAAGATTGAGCGGGAGGATGTAGACTCTCCAATGCATGACACGATGGTCAAGCTGGGAAACGCGCTTGGTGTTTCACTTGAGCAGCTATCTCCAAACAAATAAAAAAGCCCCGAAAGGGGCTTTATTTTTACTTTTCTTACTCAGGAATTTCAGGAGTTTCAGGCCACGTAATATTAGGAGCGTCCTGAGGGTCAATTTCTTTCAGAGCGTCCTTGTAGGTAACCCAGTTAATGACAGCTTGCTTTTGCGACTCACTGGCGATATTCAAAATCAGCTTTGTCTGCCACTCAGAGAAAACAGAGTCAGCAGAGTTAATGCGATTCTGCTTCTCAAGACTGGCTTGCATAACCTGATCTTCATGAGTTGGATCGGGTGGTGCTGGCTGAGAAAAAATCCCATCCTTATAAAGATAGCCACTGCTGACAACCTGTCCATCATCCACAATTACACCGTAAGAGCCTTCACCAAAAAGACCAGGGAAATCGAAGGTTGCTACTAAATCCCTGTCTTCCTCAGCAAAAGCAACCGTGTTGACAACGAGACCGTTATTTATAACCGCTACTGTAAGCATTATGCATATTCCTCAACAATGATTATTCCACCCGCACCAGCCCCACCGGAGTTCTGAATTGATGAGCCAGTTCCCACTGCCATTCCACCACCGCCAGCCCCATAACCGCTTGCAGCGCGAGAGGACATTCCTCCATTGATACCTCCGCCTCCAGCACCGAAGATGCTATCAGCACCTTTTCCTGATTTGAAATTCGTCTGGGGACCAATGGCGGTTGAGCTACTTACACCACCAAAACCTGGCTTCCCGCTATCTCCGAAAAGCAGCGCTGATCCAAAAGCGGGCGTGCCTGAGTTAATATCCGCTGATACAGCACCAGGAGTTCCAGCAAGACCTGGCGTGCCTCCTGCTCCACCTGGCGCAGTAAGATATGTACCGAACACACTCGAACCACCATTACCACCGCTAGTTCCAGCTGCTGGTGCCCCGCCAATTCCTACAGTCAAGCTGACAGATGAAATACCATTAATATCAATCAGTCTACTTTCTGCATATGAACCAGAACAACCACCTGAAGCAAATGCCACCTGAGATGATGATGTAGCCTCTGTTCCGCCACCAGCGCCACCGCCTCCGACCATTCTTACCTTAATTCTACGGGTTCCCGCAGTTGGAATGTATGTTCAAGTGGAGAAGAATGTTTGCACATTAATCAAGCTACCCGGCGTTGCACCCTGCAAAATATTGGTTCCATCACCTTGGAGGATGGCTGATCGACCAGCAGGGAGAGCTACACCTGTGCCGCTTGGCGTTTTGACGGTCACAGAGAATGAGCCAGTGGTGTTGTTTACCACCTCCCATCTCTTGATCCAGGCAGGGACGACCAGGTTGATGTTTGCAGTAAGTGCGCCAGAAAGCGTAATTTTGTCTTTCGATGCCTGCAAGGTTCCGAGTGTAATGCTGGCAGAAGACAGGCCAGTGACAGCTGTTGTGCCATAGCTTGATGTTGGCAGCCAGCCTGTTAATGCAGCTGTGTTGTTTTCTGGATTTGTCGTGTTGTCATCAATCGTATTCACCCAAAATCCATTATTAGTGGAGTTGGGAATGCGAGCGCCAGCAGGATAGCCCGAGATTCCAGAGGCAAATGTGGAATCAAACTGATATCCGCCGCCTGCTGCGAAATAGCGGTTAAATGAGGATTGCTCAAACAGGATTTGGTTCATATCCTGGCCTTTAGGGGGTAGCCCGCCAGCGCTCTTTAGCGTCATCGTTATGGGCGGGAATCCCTGGTCATAGGAAGCCTGATTACTCCCAGATGGAGTTGTAGCCGTAATAGCCTCTCTCGGGCCATTGCTTCCGAAAGGTACCACCTGTTTGCTTGGCGCGTCAGTAGACTTCATTTATTGAACTCCATAAAAAATGCCTTCATTGAAGGGGTAAGAATCTTCAGAGAATCCGAAATCAGGGTTGACAATCTGAGTAAGCCGCAACTGAACGCCTGATGGTATTGGCATTACATCATAATTCATCAGGATTGACTTTTCATATGGCTGAAGCTCGAAAAAAGTGGTTATCCCCATTGCCATCCCGAAATAATTGTTGCAGAAAGCCACTCCGCGACCAGCGAAAAGCATCTGGAGGAACTTATTTATTTCGGGTATTGTCGCGATTGATATATTGCTGAAAGCCTTTGCAAGGATGAGAGTTCTGTATGCATCATCACCCAGCCTTACGTTTGTTGTCTCCTGCACGCCAGCATAAAACGGAGAGCTGTTAAATACGTCAGGATAAAGCGTTGAGTCGTTATCTTCAGCCTCAAAGAACCCAAAGCTGTCGCTGTCTATGTTGGCAGTTACATACCTGCTGATGTTAACTATCCGACCCCATATGTCTAAACCAAATGACCCGTTAGAGGTTAAGTCCCAAACTTCGCTGATGAATTTATCCGTGAAGTCATCAAGAGAAACCGCTTGATCAAAGGTGTCAATGATGGCCAGGATGCGCTCACTGGCTGAGTATTGCCTTAAGATGGTGTCTTGCCAGCTCATGATATTGTCACCACAATGTTAGATGCGGAGATGGTTGGCACCTGGTCAATACCCATCGTTACTGATGCGCCAAAGGTTGAGTTATCCAGTGACACTGTCAGCGAAAGAATGCTTACCGATGATGGCCCAATTGCAATCACAGGGGCATAATAACGGCTTGCGGAAACAGTAGATCCAATCCTAGCTTTAGGTATGCCATCAACCAAGCCATTAAAAGCATCCTGAATCACCTGTTGCACCTGGCTGGTAATATCACTGGGCGGGTTAAGCGACCCATCAATTGTCACCCTGAAGTAAACAGGGGTAGGGGTAGCCCTCTGCCAACGCATGAGATATTGCGGCTGAGGCTGGTCGTATGTTGTGTCGTAGACAGTGAACGTGGTATTTCCGTTGAGATTAGCGCCTGGATTGTATGTATCGAATATTGCCTCAGCAACATCAGAGTCACTTCCTCCATAAACAGCAATTTAAATAGAGTGTGGCAATACTGGATAACTTGTCGTGCCTTTGTTCACGGTAGAATCAAGACGGTTAGACCAAACGTAAGCATCAAGCACACCATCAGTGGCCAGCAGGGCAGCCCTGACGCTTCCATCCTGATTTCTGCTTCCGCGATATACAGAGTCTTTTCTGCGGGTCTCAAATGCAATCCTGCTCTCCGTATCAGTGCCTACCACGCCAGTCGTGAAGTTATAAACAGCATCCCAGCCTGGAACGGCTCGGTAAATTTGGTTAAGGTCTCCAACCGCGCAAGATATTGGCCCATTTGTCTGGTTAGTAAAATCAACCGCAATGGACCCACCAGCAGGAATGGTGACGTTATTTGACGTGGCATAAATATACCCATTCCTGTCTATCGCAGTGCTTCCGGCTGGAATTTGGGTGCCTACTGCGCCAGTTACTGTTGCAGTGACAACGGTACCGGCCCCTGCAATCCTGTCCATAAAATAAATGCGACCAATCCCGTCCTGGAATCGACCTGATGCGTAATCAGGGTTAATCTGATTGAAAAGCACAAGCAGTTTGTCGTAAACCTGAGCAACAATCTCCGTATCAGACATGGCAATCTGACCTTGCGGAGAGCTAAGGGAGGTGCTTGGTGACAGGCCATTGGTTGAGTTATTAACAGAAAGGGCAGTCACAAGATCCGTTAATCGCCCAGACAGAACATCTGCGATTTCCGGCACACTAAGGCCATTCTCGGTAATAGTTACATCCGGGACAGAAGTCTGAATAGTTGTCATAAAGTAACCTGCGTATCGTTCCCGTCGGTGTCAGTTATTCTCAGAGTTCCGCGAGTTGAACGCGTCTCACGGTCAAAGTATACCGTACAAAGCGCCTGTTCTACTATTGCTAGTTTTTTAGCCTCCGCCTGCATCTTCTGTGCGATATACACGGTTGATGGCGGCTTTCCTAAAACCTGAGTATCCCATGGAATGCCGAGCGTATTGTCGTAGTAGCACTCGCCATAAAATGTAAGGCATGCGCTGGCAACGTCCTGAGCGACAGCGTAAGACGAATCTGCCACGGCGATGTTTCCTGCGCCATCAAGCTGCAAATCCCAGTCAGATGTTCCGAGCTGCATGGTTGCGTATGTCATATTACGATCCTAATGGGTTAGTTCTGCTTCCGCCTGACTGCACTCCGCCATGGTCATGGCCGTCAACAATCGCGCCTCCAACCAACTGCAGCCTGCCATCAGCAAGGACCTTCATGCCGTTAATGTTCACGGTGCCTGATGACTTGATATTTATGCCGCTGCCAGTGAATTGCACGTATTCAGTTGGCTGGGAGTTCAGGAAGCCGCCAAGATAGAGGGCGTCAGCCTTGCTGTGCCTGCGATTACTGCCTGGCACTGACGGCTCTCGCGAAGTTCGGGCAGTGGTGATGTCCTGGTCACATACCGCAATAATCCCAATGTCACCCACTACCGGGTCCATGATGATTGCACTTGCGCCGCGTTGCAGACGGAAAACGGGACACCCATAGATGACAGAGTTCTCAATCATCGCGCCAGTCGGATCGGTCTGTGTGACGAGAGGCAGGACATCAACGGTAATGTTAGGTGATGTGCCTTTCACTGCTGTCACTTTTACCAGCTCAATGAAAAAGTTGCTGTTAAGGAGGCGGGAAAAATTAAATGCAAATGCCTCAGCGTCGCTCGTCTGCGCATTGGGTGGAGTGTAGATGCTCTGTATGTTATTGCTGCTGTTGTCCGCCATCCTGTACCTTTGTACCTTGCGCTATGGTCATCCATGGGCCATCTTTCACCCAGGAAGACAGATAATGGTCTACCGCAAACAACTGATATGTGCCGGTCGCATGGGGCAGAGATGTAGTTAGCTTAACATATCGACCCTGAGCCAGGTAGGTGCTGAATTGCGTTTGAAAGGTGATGCCAGATGGCGTAAATACAGGGTATCCTATCAAACCGTACTCTGGTGAAACTTCCGGTATCACACTGTCTATTTTTGTTCCTGGTCGCCATACGGTGACTGTCTTACCGTTGATAGCCATAGACAGGCCTGCGGCATTGCAGGCATAGCGGAGTTGGTCCAGCGGGCTGCCAGTCAGGTATACGTTACTGCCGAAAATTCCATCAATATCGACCGGTACGAAGTTATAGCTGTTGGCCTTGCAGATGGCTGACAGAATGTTTTTATATTCCTGGCTCCCTTCCTGTGAGAATGGCTTAGCAGCTCGGCGAGACAGGTCAACACCAGCCACGGCGCTGATGATTATTCCGGATTCAGGAATGGCATTCATGTTGGCGTAACATGAGAAAATCTGACCGCTGAAAACCTCAGTGTCATTGGCAAAGATGGTCATGCCGATGCGAGCCAGTTGATCTGTGTATGGGCCAATGCCTTTTGAGGAGAAGGTGGCAATCAGCTCGATACCAAGCCCGTAAAGCGTAGTTTCCGCCTGAAACCCTCCGGTATTACCCATGTAGGAAATTTTGCACATCGCCTTGCAGTTAGCGATGCTGATTTTGGTATTTCCCTGGTCATCGAAAGCGCCGGTGTAGCTCTCAAATTCGAATCGGAGTTCCTTTTTACTGTACAAGCTCGGCCTCCGTCATGTAGAAAAGCTTGAACCTGCCACCAAGGCCAGCATATGACGGGTCTGAAGTACCTTGGGAATCAAGAAAGACCAGATCGCCTGAGAATCCAAGATATGAATAGCGAACCATCTTATTGGCATACAGGCATGGAACGCCCTGAATCAGCGGCAGGTCATTTACTGACAGGTCCATATAGATGGCGCTCTCTCGCTGTACCAATCTGATGGAGCACTGCTGCTGATTGAGCGCAACGTTAACTGTCTGCTCTTTTACTGGTTCAAGTGAAATTGTGATCATGTTATTGCGCCCGAGATATCTTTAACGATTGTAGTGGCCTTGTCAGTGGCACTTTTGGCAACCTCTGCCGCCGTTTTTGTCACAGTCTGGGTAGCGCTCTGAAATGATTCGGTGATTCCACCAGTTACCTGGGATGTAAGCTGGCCAGTGGCCTTCTTCAGGTTGTTCCATGACTTGCTCAGGTCATCAAGGGCAGAGGTTTTGGCATTGCCATCTTTGGTAATGCTGCTCACGCCAGTCACGCCAGATGCGATGCCGTTAGCTGTTGGCTTTGTGTTTGACTGGGTTCCTGAAAGCTGCACCTCCATCTGGTCTATTACCTCCTGAAAATCCAGATAGATGGTCAGCATGGTTACGCCGCTTTGAGATGTAACCTTGTAGCTGTGACCGGTGATATCGTAACCTTCCAGCACTTCTTTCGGCGTCTCAATATCATACTGCTCAGCGCTTTCCAGCATGGATTTAATCGTAGCCAGAGTGGATGACTGGCTGGTAAGGGTAAGGTCAAAGATATTGGGAATGTTCCCCGTGAAACCTGACAGCCCGGTCACCACGATAGCACAGCGAACCTGATTAGGTTCCCGTACTTTATTTATTGACTGATACTTTCCTTGTTCTACTGGGGCGGTAGTTATTGTAGCTCTCCCAGACGGCTCGATTGACATCATTCCAGAGAACTCTAGCGCCGATGACCCGGAGCCGTGCTGCCTTATGACATAAGACGGATGCAGAGTGCTATTTATTATAGAAAGAGGAGAGCCCCCGCCAATTGCATTAAAAATGTCAGCGGTATTTAGAGAAAGAATGCTCATCACTGAACTCCACTGGAAAATGACACAGTAATGTGACTACGCTGAGCCTGCTGCTCTATTGACTGCGTCAGTTGGTCCACAGATGTAGGGTTGCTGTTTACAAGCACTGTGCCTATGGTTGTTGTGCTGGTCTGGCTATTATCTTGATTGTAACCCGACTGGATTGGAGCAAGAGCAGAATTTGTCATCTGCTGATAATATTTCGCCACCTTTACAGGATATTCCTGCGTCTCTTTTGGGATAAATCCAGTTCTCCCTCCCGCTATATACTTGTCCATGTTTCCCATGCCCCAGTTGTAAGCCTGCAAGGCATCGGAAATATTACCCTTGTATCGCTTAATCAACTGGCTCAAATATGCACTTGCAGCAGCGCGAGATTTTTCCGGATCGAGCCTCTCATCCACGCCATTTCCAACCTTAAGACCCATGTCTCTGGCAGTTGCAGGCATGAACTGATATGCGCCAGCGGCACCGCTCTTGGCATTATATGCCAATGGGTTACCGCCTGATTCAGTCATCATGAGGGCGTCAAGCAGATTTGAGCCTACTTGGCGATTCATTGTGGTAGCTTCGTGAGAGTTAATCACAGGATTGAAATTAGCAGCGCCTGCGCTACCAATGCCCATTGATTTAAGCAAATCACTGAACCAGTCATTAGGCTGCCTGGTTTGAGGGTAGGCTGATTCTGGCTCTGTAGCACCCGGCGTTAATCCTTTGCCATCTTCTTTCTGAGGGTGCATATTTAAGTCCACAGAAAGTTTGCCATCAGGGTCTGTATTGACACTGACAGGATTTGATGTGTCTAATGTGCTTGATGAGGTTTTCTTATCAATCCTTTTCTGGCGCTCTGCCTGCATGTATTCTTTAACGCCATCGAATAAACCTGGGCCGGAGCCTCCAGCTCCTTCGCTGCGGAATTTCTTGGCCATTTCCAGAACGGATGGGTCTACGGATGAGCTCTGTCTCTGCTCTTTAGTCATGCCAGGAATGTCAATCAGCGGCTTATCGAATCCTGTAAGCAGGTTGAAATTATCGGTAATCTGAAAGAAGGAGTGTAGAGCATTGGATGATCCGTTAAGCGCATCAGCGAAGTCGCGCGCCCACTTAGCTCCATCCTGAAAGAATCCAAGAATGTTTCCCTTATTGTTTTTCACCCATTCGCTGAACTCAGTGAGAGCCTCGTTGATATCTTTGCCAAAGATACGCACAAATTCCTGACCTACTGAATCTGCGGTGGCTCTTAGCTCCTCAAGAGTCTTGGTGACATCCATGGCTTGCTTGATGGCCGCAGGAGTGGCGTTACTTTGGCTTTCAAAGTCTTTCTGCAGGGTAGAGAGGTTTCCGCTGAACATCAGATTGAACATATCATCAGCACCTCCCATGCGCTGCCACATAACCTGAGCCTGGTCGCGGTTGAGCTTTCGCAAAGCCTGAGCCTGGCGCAATAAACCTTCACCAGGGTTCTTGGCTCCGATAATATCCTCTCCGGTCATTCCCTGAAGTTGCTGAATGGCTATGGTAGATTCATCAGGCGCACCCATACCGGTTCGAGACCATAATTGAGCGTTCTTGACGCGAGCAAGGCTGCTGGTCATTGATTGAGATGATACGCCTACCGCAGTAGCTGCGCGCTCGAAGCCCTGAAGTGAAGTGGCAGACATCCCAAGGAAGCCTGACACATTGCCAAGCCTGACAAGGTCTGTAGTGGTGGATGCGAACATGCGACGCGCACCTTCAAGGGTAAGAGCCACGCCAAGGAATTTAGCCGCCCCTATCTGAACTCCCTTGAATGCGCTTTCTCCGGCCTCGCCAAACCTTGCAAAGCCTGTGGTTAACCTGCCAACAGATTCCGCACCCTCATTTGCAGTGCGGCGCAGGCTGTTTCGCATCTCATTGGCTCCAGCCTCAACCTGTCTCTTTCCATTCAAAAACTCATCAGCTTTGACCGTGATACGGTATGCCAACTCATCAACAATCATCGCTGGTTCTCCTGGTGCTTGTGCCAAACGCGCTGGTTAAAGTTTTCTACGGTTATTGCTTCCAGGAGATTATACATGTCGAGAACGGAAAGCTTCTCCTGCAATTCAACATATGTCGCCTTTCCCGAGGAGATGACGGCAAACATAGGCTCTGACATGTTAACGGTTGATACAAGCTGAGGCGGAGCTGGGTCACTTCCTATGAATGGGAAGTTCACTCTCCGCCTATTGATAAAAAATGGAAGTTTACCTCGAAAACCTTGTCAAGAATCTTACGGATGGTTTCCACTTCTTCGAAATCAAGAGGGCCGTTTACCTTGCGGCGATTTGATTGATTATCGTGCGTAATGACAATATCAACGGTCGCCATCAGGCGGTCGCGCAGCATCTGAGAAACTTCAGGGCTCGCGGAAGTGAGTACAGGAAGACCGTAGGTGGCGAATCCAGCACAGCCCATTGAGATAACATCGGCAGGAATGCCTGTGAATCCTTCTTCACCCATGATGCGGAAAAGGTCCTGTGAAAGCTTGTCACCATCCCATGCGGACATCTCTGTGATGATGAACTCTTTTCCAAAATCTCTGCTGGCCTGATTATCTACCTTGTACGTCACTTCATTGCGAGCCATGTTTTACCTTACTTGCGCGTTGTGTTTTCGAACCGGAACGTAGCTGCGCGAGGCTGAAGAATGCGCGAGCCGTTCGGGGTTGGCGTCCATGAATACACAATACCATTTACCATCTGGAAAGACGAGTCCAGAGCAGGCACTGATAGATATGCGTTGCACTGGAACTTGGCAACAGCGGTGCGCTCAGCAGACCACCACTGATCTAGCAATGCGCCAGCGGCAGAGGTCGGCATCAGGTTGATGGTAAACGCAATCGGGTTAAAGATATAACCGGCGTGGTATTTACCGTCTGCGCTCATGGCGTCTTCAGCGTTCTGAACCGCTTCAGTGGACCACATGGCATCTACAGCGTAGTCATCCACATCGAAACCGCCAGGGAACAGGGCAGGGACCACGATCCGCAACTTACTATTGGCACTTGTGATATCAAGAGGCATTTTTAATTTCCTTACAGGATCGCAGTAGATGACATGTCGATAGACTGAATTAGTTGTCCGTCAACGTAGTAGAAGACCACACCATTAAGCTCGCGCGTGATACGCGATGAGCCTGGCTGAGGTGGAATATACAGATACCAGCCATCGCTGAACAGGACTGAGGAGATATCTTTGCCGACTACGTTGGCAACAAGTTTGGTCTGTGAGTTATCCAGGGTCACGCCGCGCTGAATTGAGCCAAAGTTAATTGCCGCGTTCGCAACGTCAATCACCGAGGCTTGCACTGAAGCGTAGCCCTGAGCGTTATAGCTGTAGCTCTGGTTATTGGTGAAAAGCGCGTAGAAGGCGGCAATCAGATTGGCGTTCATCCACACCTGTCCGACGAAGGAGTCTAGCCACAGGAATGAGCCGGTAATGTTGCCGGGAGCTGCATAGTTACCAGAGGTCTTGTTCTGACTGTATGCTCCGTAATAGTTGTAACCATTACTTTCCAGCGCGCTAGCAGCAGACAGGGAGGTGACTTTAGGTGTCAGGCCAGAGAATGAGCGGAACTTGTAAGACACGCGCCCGGAAGTGGCATCAAAGTTCAGGCTTGCTGCATATGCCAGTGCGGTAACGGCGTCAAGATAATCACCATACACTGGGAACACACCAGCATATCCAGCAGGCAGTAGTTGGGTCGGAACGAAGGCAGTTGAGCTGTTAGCAATAAGAGCATCAGCGTTGTCATCGTGCAGGGCATAGAAGAAGCGGTTGTTCTTGCTGTTAACCCACGCAGCGAGCTCCAGTCGCTCTGCATCGTCAAAATCTACCACGGAGGAAACACCAACCCAGTTCTGATTCTGGTCAATGATGTTATCCATTGTATCCGTCAGGCTGGTTGCGTCATTGCCTGCTGATGTCTGAGCGCCCGTTGCGGTAGTTAGCTTCAGTCCAGTCGTCAGCGGGGTTGCGCTGGCAACGCTTACAGATGATGCTGCGCCAGTGGTGCTGGATGTGATGATGAAAACGTTAGCAGTCGAGTTCCAGGTGACAGTGACTCCGGTCAGTGAGGCTGTAAGCAGGGTGGCGATATTGCTCTGGCTTGTAGCGGTAGACAGATCAACCGCAGAGCTGGTCTGAGCAGTTCCATCCACAGTGATTGAGAAGGTTCCTGATGGAAGGGACTTCAGGGTGGTTAACGGAACGCCTTTCAGAGAACCGG
>JACCDR011037337.1_pt1 | contig 13749 bp, 4 predicted proteins | sample 7446431 | NCBI WGS metagenome assembly JACCDR01 (sample SAMN15323443, study PRJNA562643) | freshwater metagenome | isolation source: river surface water | place: USA:Blue River Watershed | collected 2017-08-17
AAGCAGATCAGTAAGTATAATTATATATTATTTAATAAAACAATATAATTATACATATGAAGATGCATATAATTATATTAATAATATAAAAAATAATGTTCGTATTAATTCTGCATTTATTACAGAATTAAAGAACTGTTAAATAAATTAATCAAATATTTAAATTTAAAAATTATTTAAAGTGATTAAAACAAATATCTCCAATTTTATATTCAAGAACTTTAGTGTTCAAATTATCCATATTTTTAGTATCTATATTATATATGCCTCTAGCCCTCAACATAGTTAATTGAGATTTTAAATTTTCAGGAATAACACGTATTTTACTAAATGAGATATTAAGATCTTTAACTACAGGTAAATATTTTTTTGAAATATGACATATATTAGTTGATCTACAGCTAAAATATATACATTTTGGCATATAACATAATTTTGTAATTTTCCAATTATATTCAATAAACATATGAGTTACATTAGGTAAACATTCTGGTAATTTTTTTACATTTTTACATACATAAATACGTTCAGCGTTAAAGTCCTTAGTACAAATTTGACACATGGTTATTATTTTTTATATAACTAATAAATCAATTATTTTTTATATAAAAAATAATTGAATATAAGATTAATATTTAATATAATAATGACTAAATGTACTGATTGTGATAAATATGCAATTTATAATTATAATGGTTTAACACCTAGATTTTGTAAAACACATAAATCAAAAGATATGATTGATGTTAAAAATAGACGTTGTCAGTATGAATCATGCAATGTAAGGGCTAGTTATAATTTTCTAGGTGAAAAAATAGAAAAATATTGTAAATTACATAAGAATAATAATATGATTTTAGTTAATTATAATTATTGTATTGAACCTAAATGTATGATCGCAGCTAATTTTAATTATGAAAATTTAGTAAGACCTATTTATTGTCTAAATCATAAAAAGGATAGTATGGTTGATGTTAGACATAAAAAATGTGAATATACAAATTGTAAAACTCGTAGTTCATATGGCTATATTCGTTTTAGACCTAAAATGTGTAAACAACATATGCATCATGATATGATTGATGTAGTATCTTTACAATGTATATATGAAGGATGTATAACTTATCCATCATTTGGATATAAAAAAAGGATTTATTGTAAAAAACATAAATCAGATGATATGGTTAAAATTTAATTAAATTTCAATTTATATTTTTTTAATATGGATAATATAACTATATTTAATATAACTAATTTTAATATGGATTCTAGAAAAGGTTATGTAAGAGGAATTGAATTAGATTATGATATAGCTCAAAAAAATAATTATGCCTATAATACTCTTAAATATAATACTATATATAATAAATATTCAATAGCTAGAAATATATTTTTCTTAGTTGCTATTATTCTTTTAATTTTAATTTTAATTTCATTAATACCAAATATCAATATTATTGAAGGGACTATACCTATTGTAACAACATCTATAGGAATAGTAATTTGTTTATTAATTGCTGGAATATGTCATTGGAAATTTGGACCAACATTAAAAGCAGAAATTTTACGTAGAAGAAATGAATTAGATTTTAAATGGGAGAATAGAACTCCTGAAGAAGTATCTTCTATGCTTCATGTAGGTACTATGGATGATATTCATAACAGAGAATCTAAATTTGCTGCTAATGCACATATAAATATGTTTAATAAAAAATCATCAGAACATAATGTACATGATAAAATTATGAAAGAATCACGAGAACGAAAAATATTAGATAAACGTTTAGGTCTTTTTGGTAAGTCAAATCCAAAAACTGGGCAAATGGTAGGTTTATATGGAAAATTTGATGATACTGCAAATTATGTTTATGGGCATTTTGATAATCTTGGAAATTTATATGGTGAATTTTAAATATTATTCTTTAGTATTATTTTTTTTAATTTATATATTAAGATATATTTATCTTTTATAATCTTTATAATAACAATAATATACATTATTTAACCAATTTATCAAAAACCATGGTTAGAATTCAAGCTGTTGATAATGCAAAAATGAGTAGTTTAAGTCCTGTACTTGGACTTTTAATTTATAATACTGAAAGTCATAAATTATTTTTAGGAGATGGTACGGAATTAAAAGAATTATTATCTTTAAATGTAGAAGATAGATCTGAAATAGAAGCTATATTAAATACAACACCAGGTGAAATTGGCCCTGGTAAAGCATTAATTGCAGATAGTAATAATAGTATATCAGGATTAACATCTATAGCAACAGATAAATTAATTATAAATGGAGTTGAATTTACAGTAAATGGAGGTATTATTACAGGATCAGGATCTAGTGAAAGCCCATATACTACAAATATAACACCAGGAACTGGAGCAGCTAATAAAGCACTAGTATTAGATACATCTAGAAATATTACAAATATAAATTCTTTATCTGCTACTAGCTTAACTGGTACATTAACAACTGGTTCACAACATAATATATCTTCTTTATCTGATATAATTATTGAACAAAATGTTGATATAGTTGATCACAATGGATCAGATACAGGTTTAAAATTAAATGGTGAATTAATTTATGCTACTGCAAACCAAATAAATAAATTAAGTGAATTAGACCCTGGAACTGCATCTGCAAATAAAATATTAATAACAGATATAAATAACAATATTAATAATCTAAATTCTTTATCTGCTAGTAAATTAACAGGAACATTACAAACAGCATCGCAGCCAAATTTGACTAGTTTAGGCACATTATCTAGTTTAACAGTTAGTGGAAATATCGCCGGAATATTATCAACTTCATCTCAACCAAATATAACTAGTTTAGGTACATTATCTGGTTTAACAGTTAGTGGAAATATTGCTGGAACATTATCAACTTCATCTCAACCAAATATAACTAGTTTAGGAACACTAACATCTTTAGTATCAAATGGCAATGTTGATATTGCAGCTCATAATGGATCCACTATAGGATTAAAATTAGGGGGTGTATTAATTACGGCAAATTCCAGTGAAATAAATAAATTAACTGGTATTACGCCCGGAAATACATTGGCTAATAAAGTATTAATAGTAGATTCAAATAAAGATTTAAACGGTTTAAATTCATTTTCAGCAACTAGTTTGACTGGTACTTTAGAAACAAATTCACAACCAAATATAACTACTTTAGGAATATTAACTGGACTATCTTTAAATAATAATTTAAATATAATAGATCATAATTCAATAAATAAAGGTTTAAAATTAGGTGGGACATTAGTATTATCTACCGCTAATGAATTAAATTATTTATCTGGATTAACTATAGGCACTGCTAGTGCTGATAAAGCATTAATTTTAGATAGTAATAAAGATATATCAGGCATTAATATATTATCAGCTACAAATTTAACTGGTACATTAACTACAGCAACACAACCTAATATAACTAGTTTGGGGACATTATCAACATTAACTGTAGGAACAATAACAAGTGCTACAACATCAATTAATATAGGAAATAATAAAAATATTATTCTAAATGGAACTATTACAGGTGCATCAACCATTTCAGCCACAAATTTAACCGGGACATTAAATACAAGTTCACAACCAAATATAACGACTTTAGGTTCATTAACTAGTTTAACTACTGCAAATTTAACTTTAGGTTCGACATTAATTACAACTACAGGCGCTGAATTAAATATTTTATCTGGAGTAACAACTACAAGTTCAGAAATAAATAAATTATCTAGTATAACTAATGGTACTATTACTGCTAGTAAAGTAGTTATAGTTGATTCTAATAAAGATATAACTGGATTTAGAAATATATCATTAACAGGAACTATTATAGGTGCATCGACATTATCGGCCACAAATTTAACTGGTACATTAACAACAAATGCACAACCAAATATAACTTCTTTAGGGTCATTAACTAGTTTAACTACTGTAAGTTTAACTTTAGGTTCAACATTAATTACAACTACTGGTACTGAAATTAATACATTATCTGGAGTTACTAATGGTACAATTACAGCTAGTAAAGTAGTTATAGTTGATTCTAATAAAGATATAACTGGATTTAGAAATATATCATTAATAGGAACTTTATCAGGAGCATCAACAGTATCAGCTACAAATTTAACTGGTACGTTAACTACAAGTTCTCAATCAAATATAACGACTTTAGGAACACTTACTAGTTTAACTTCTAATGGAAATGTAAATATTGCATCACATAATGGAACTACTACAGGTTTACAATTAAATGGAACTTTAATTACTGCAACAGCAGCAAATATTAATTTATTATCTGGATTAACAGCAGGTACTGCAATAGCTAATAAATTATTATTAATAGATTCAAATAAAGATATAAATGGATTAAATTCTTTATCTGCTACTAATTTAACAGGTACATTAACTACTAACTCACAACCAAATATAACTTCTATAGGATCATTATCTAGTTTAACAACTTCTAGTTTAACTTTAGGATTAACATTAATTACATCCACTGGTACTGAAATTAATACTTTAACTGGTGTAACTGCAGGTACTGTGTCTTCTAGTAAAACTGTAATTGTAGATAGTAATAAAGATATAATAGGATTTAGAAATATATCTTTATCTGGTAATTTAACTGGAGCTACAACTATTTCAGCATCTAATTTAACTGGAACATTAACAACAAATGCACAACCAAATATAACAACACTAGGAACACTTACAAGTTTAACATTATCAGGCGCAATTAGTGGAATTACTAATATAAGTTTAAATGGCACAATATCTGGAGCTACAACAATTTCAGCTACAAATTTAACTGGTACATTAACTACAGCATCGCAACCAAATATAACTTCTTTAGGATCATTAACTAGTTTAACGGTAGATACTTTAAATTGTAGTTCAACATCAATAACAATAACAAATAATAAAAATATTATTTTAAGTGGTACTTCAACTATTACTGGGGCAACTACAATTTCAGCTACAAATTTAACTGGTACATTAACTACAGCATCGCAACCAAATATAACTTCTTTAGGATCATTAACTAGTTTAACTACTGATACTTTAACTTTAGGCGCAACTACAATTATAGCAACAGGTACTGAAATTAATACTTTAACAGGTGTAACTGCAGGAACTGTATCTGCAAATAAAACTATAATTGTAGATTCAAATAAAGATATTTCAGGTTTTAGAAATATATCATTAACAGGGACTTTAACAGGAACTATATTTACAGCATCGCAACCAAATATAACGAGCCTAGGGTCTTTATCTAGTTTAACTGTAGATACTTTAAATTGTAGTTCTACATCTATTACAATAACAAATAATAAAAATATTATTCTAAGTGGTACTTCAACTATTACCGGGGCAACTACAATTTCAGCTACAAATTTAACTGGTACATTAACTACAAATGCACAACCAAATATAACTTCTATAGGTTCGTTATCTAGTTTAACTACTGCTAGTTTAATTTTAGGTGCAACTACAATTACTACTACAGGCGCCGAAATTAATACATTATCAGGATTAACTGCTGGAACTGTGACTGCTAGTAAACTTGTAGTAGTTGATGCAAATAAAGATATATCTGGATTTAGAAATATATCATTAACAGGGACTTTAACAGGAGCAACTACAATATCATCTACAAATTTAACTGGCACTTTAACTACAAATGCACAACCAAATATAACTTCTATAGGCTCATTATCTAGTTTAACAATGACTGGAGCAATTTCAGGTATTACTAATTTAAATACTACAGGAATAAATATTTTTTCAAATATTACTGATTCATCATCAAATACTACAGGATCACTTATAATTTCTGGGGGTATAGGTATTGCTAAATCTGTATATATTGGTGGCACTTTGAATTTATCTAAAATTTCGGGATTGTCATTACCTAGTAATTCAACTGAAGCAGCAAATAAAGCTTATGTTGATAGTTTTGCTCAAGGATTAGTTATTCATGCTGCTGTAGCTGCTTCTACAACAGATCCAGGTGTATTAACTACTGATTTTTCAGATGGTTTAACTCTAGATGATTATAATTTAGTAGTAGGAGATAGAATATTAATTAAAGATCAAACCAATTTAGTAGAAAATGGAATTTATGTTGTAAATTTATCAGGAAGTCCTACTAGAGCTTCAGATATGCCAAATGGTTATGACGCAACAGGTAGTTCAGTTTTTACAATTAATGGTAGTGTAAATGGTTCGGTAAATTGGGTAGTTATTACTACTATAGGTACTCCAAATATAGTAGGAACAAATAATATTATATTTACGCAATTTTCAGCTATTACGAATGCTGGATTAGGTTTACAAAAAAATGGTACTGTATTTGATGTAAATGTAGATAATAATTCTATAGAAATATATAATAATAAATTAAGATTATCATCTACAAACATTGGAACTGGATTAACTGGAGGCTCTGGTAATATATTACAAGTAATACCATCGCAAACACAAATTACATCTATTGGAACTCTTACAACAGGTACTTGGAATGCAACTGCCATTGGAACTCAATATGGTGGAACAGGTTTAACAAATATAACTGCAGGTTATATATTATATGGAAATGGCACATCTGCATTATTATCTAATTCAGGATTTAAATTTCTTAGTAATATATTAACTGTTCCAACTATTAATCTTACTTCAAATATTACATCAACATCAACTACTACTGGTTCATTAGTTATAACTGGTGGTATTGGTATTTCAAATAATGCTTATATCGGAGGTACATTATCAGCTGGAACATCGACATTGGGAGCTTTAACTGGAACATCTGCTAGTTTATCATCTACTTTAAATGTATCTGGGCAAACTACTTTAAGTACTTTATCAACTGGAGCTTTAACTGGAACTAGTGCTACTTATTCGACAACATTAGGTGTTACTGGAACTTCTACATTAGGAACATTAAATGCTGGAACTACAAATTTAACCGGTAGTTTATCTGGTGTATCAGCAAATTTTTCTACAACTTTAGGTGTTACTGGAATTTCTACATTAGGAGTTTTAAATGCTGGAACTACGACTTTAACTGGTGGTTTATCTGGCACATCAGCAAGTTTTTCTACAACTTTAGGTGTGGCAGGTAATTCAACATTAACAACATTAACAGCTACAAATATTACATGTGCAAATATTACAACATCTGGAATAATAAATAATAGTAATATTACATCATCTACTTCTACAACAACTGGCAGTGTTATATTATCTGGAGGATTAGGAATGGCTGGTTCTATTAATATTGGAGGTAATTTAACTGCTGGTGCTTCTACATTAGGAGCTTTAACTGGAACTAGTATTACATTATCATCAACATTAAATGTAACTGGAAATACAACATTAGGAATATTAAATGCTGGAACTACAACTTTAACTGGAACTTTAACTGGTACAAATTCAACATTTTCTGGTAATTTAAATATATCTGGAAGTACTACATTAAATACGTTAACAACAAATGCAATAACTGGCACATCTGCTAATTTTTCTACTACTTTAGGTGTTACAGGTACTACGACATTAGGAACTTTAAATGCAGGTTTAACAACATTAAGTAATAGTTTATCAGGAACTGCAGCTAGTTTTTCATCTACTTTAGGAGTTACAGGTACTACAACATTAGGAACTTTAAATGCTGGAATAACTAGTTTAACTGGGAGTTTATCTGGTACTAATGGAACCTTTTCAGGGAATTTAAGTATAACTGGAACAAGTACATTAGGAAATATAAATTCATCTGGAGTTTTTACTAATACTAATTCTACACAATCTTCATCAATTACAACAGGAGCTATTATTATTTCTGGAGGTGTTGGAATTAGTGGGAAAGTATATATAGGAAATAATTTAAATGTTTCTGCAACAAGTACATTTACTGGAATTTCTGTTACAACATTAAATGCAAGTAGTAATACTTCATTAAGTGTACTTTCTGCTGGCGCAACTACTTTAACTGGAAGTTTAACAGGTACATCAGCTAGTTTATCATCTACTTTAAATGTTTCAGGTAATACAATATTAAATAATCTTAATGCTGGGACAACTACATTAAGTGCTTTAACTGGTACATCTGCTAATTTTTCTTCTACGTTAGTAGTATCTGGAAATACAACATTAAATAATATAAATGCAAATTCATTAACTTTAACTGGTACTTTATCAACAGTTAATGAAATTATTACAAATTCATTAACTGTTAATAATATTGATTGTACAACTTTTAATACATCAGGAGTAGTAAATATTAATGATACCACAGAATCAATATCTGCAAGTACTGGTGCAATAGTAATAGACGGTGGACTTGGAATTGCTAAATCTGTTAATATAGGTGGTACTTTAAATGCTTGGAATGGGATATCTGTTAATAATACATTAATTACTAATTTAGCAAATCCTATAAATGATTCGGATGCAGCAACTAAAGATTATGTCGATACCGTTGCAATACAAGGTTTACATGTATTAGATTCTGTTAATGTAGCAACTACAGTATCAGGAACATTATCTTCTTCTTTTGCAAATGGATCAGTTATTGATGGAATAACTTTAGTTACAGGAAATAGAATATTAATTAAAAATCAAACAAATGGAATTGAAAATGGTATTTATATTGTAACATCAGGCACACCAACTAGATCAAATGATTTTCCTATAGGTTTATCATCATCTCAAAATGTAGTTTTAATATTATCGGGTAATTCAAATGCAGCAAGTAGTTGGATAGTTAATAATACTTCTGGATCTGATGTTGTTGGTACTGATATTTTAAATTATGCACAATTTTCATCATCTATAGATTATAAACCAGGAACGGGATTAACTAAATCAAATAATTATTTTGATGTACAAGTAGATGGAACTTCATGTGAAATTAATAACAATAAAATAAGAGTTGCTTCAGGTTTAGCTGGAACTGGTTTAATTGGAGGTAGTGGATCTGCATTGTCAGTTAAACCAATTCAAACTCAAATAACATCTATAGGTACAATTATTACTGGAACTTGGAATGCAACAACTATAGGAGTTCCTTATGGTGGAACAGGTTTAACAAATATAACATCTGGAAATATATTATTTGGTAATGGAACATCAGCAATAGCTACTAATTCATCATTAACATATTTATCATCTAAATTATCAACACCAACTATGCAAATTACTTCATCAATAGATAATGCATTAGTAGTTAATGGAGGAACTACAATTTTAGGTAATTTTTCTGTATCTGGTTCTACTACAATTGCAGCTGTAAATGTAACTAGTGAAATTATTTCTTCAACTTTAGATGTCACTGGATTAACTACAGGAACAAGTGCAAATTATTCCAATAATTTATCTGTAGATGGTTCTACAACATTACATACTATAACTGGTACAACATTAACTTTATCTTCAACTTTAGGTGTAACTGGTATTTCAACATTAGGAGTTTTAAATGCTAGTAATACTACACTTGGAACACTTGGAGCACAAGCAACAACAGTAACTACATTAAATGCGGGTGCTACTACATTAACTGGAAGTTTAACTGGAACTAGTGCAACTTTATCTTCAACATTAGGAATAACTGGATTATTAACTGCAACTAGTGCTAATTTTTCTTCTAATGTTACAATTGCAGGTACATTAGGATTGCAAGCTATAACGGGCACAACTTTATCATTATCTTCAACTTTAGGGGTAACTGGTATTTCAACATTAGGAGTTTTAAATGCTGGCAATACTATAGTTGGAACACTTGGAGCTCAAGCAACAACAGTAACTACATTAAATGCGGGTGCTACTACTTTAACTGGAAGTTTAACTGGAACTAGTGCAACTTTATCTTCTACTTTAGGTGTAACTGGTGCAACTACATTAACTAGTGCTAGTTTATCATCTACATTAGGAATTGCAGGAATAACAAGTATTACAAATAATACAACTTCAAATTCAACTTCTACTGGTGCTTTAGTTATAACAGGAGGTTTAGGAATTGGTAATAATCTATATGTTGGTGGTTTATTATCAGTTACAGGAATTACAAATCATACTGGTACAGTTACAGTCCCAACTCCAGTAAATCCTACAGACGCGTCTACAAAATCATATGTAGATTCTTTAATTACAGTTGCAGGAACTGGTTTAACTAAGACAACTAATACTTTTTCAGTAAATGCTGCTCAAACACAAATTACATCTTTAGGTACACTTACAAGTTTAACTACTTCAGGTATATTTATAAATTCAAATACTACTGATACTACAGCATTAGGAACAGGTAGTTGTATTTTATCTGGAGGTTTGTCAATTGCAAAACAATTATGGTTAGGAAATAATTTAAATTTAACAAATAATACATCAAATACACCTTTTATAAATTTAACTAATACAGTTGGAGGATCTGCAAATACAACTGGTATAACATTCAGTCCATCAGGAACAAATAGATCTACTGGAATAGGTGCTAAAATAATTGCTATTGATGACACAGCATATGGATCTTATTTATCTTTATGGGGATCAACAGGTAATACTACTGCAGTAGAACAATTAAGAATAAATGGAACTACTACTAGTATTTTAGGATTAGTTACACAATCTAATACTACTGATTCAACTTCTATTTCAACAGGTGCAATGATATTATCAGGAGGTTTAGCAGTAACAAAAAATATAACAGCTAATTCTCTAAATATTCAAAATATAAAATTATTACAATATGGTTCAAGTGGTTGGATTGATATGCCAATAACTACTTCATCTGGTATTGGATCTGGAGGAATTGGATCAAATGTTTGGATGGGATATGCTTCCGTTTCTGGTGATTGGTTTACTAATTCAGTAGCCGGGGATATTTGCTTTAGAAATACAACTGGTAAATTATTATTTGGCGATGCTACAGGTAATGCATCTGTAATTATAAATAATAATTTAGTAGGAATTAATACTACAACACCAGCTAGAGAATTAGATGTAGTTGGTAGTGTTTCAATCTCTGGTGGTCAACGTTGTAAAAGAACTATAGTAACAGCTACAACATATACAATACTTGTTACTGATTATTTTATTTCTTGTAATTCAACATCTAATAATATTGTATTAACTTTACCTGCAGCAGCTAGTAATGGTGGTTTATTATTTATTATTTCTAAAAATTCAACAGATTATAATACAATCACAATTAATCCACAAGCCGGCGAAACAATTGCAAATGTTAGTTCTATTACATTACAAGTTCCTTATTCAAATATAACTATTATATCTACTAATAGTACTTCTTGGGATATTGCTAATTATATTCCAAAAACAGCAACATCGCCATCTATTTATGGATTATTTCCATCAGGGGCTGGAGTTGATGGAACAGTTACAATTTCAACAAATACAAATTTAACTAGAAATATGTATTATGCAAATTTAACAGTAAATTCAGGAATTACATTAAATGCAGCTGGTTGGAGAATATTAGTTACAGGAAATTTAGTTCTAAATGGAAAAATAGCTAATAATGGTGTTAATGCTTCAGGTGTTACTGCTGGTACTGCGCCTGCTATAGGATCTACATATCTAGGAAATGGAACTGCTGGCGGGGCTGGAAAAACTGCGACAGGAGCTGGTTCTACGGGAGTTAATTGTACATATTCTAGTTTTGGCGGGCTTGGTGGGAATGGTTCTTCAGCTGGTGGTGCTGCAGGTACTTTAGTCACTCCAGTTGAAGCTTTAGGTGGTAAATATATCTTCACTAATTTACCTGATGCTTGGACTAATCGTATGAATCCTGGTGCTGCATCTGCTTCTTATGTTCAAGCAGGTTCAGGCGGGGGCGGGGGTAGAATTACGGCGACAGGCTCGACGACGACTCGAGCTTCGGGTGCGGGTGGCTCTGGTGCTGGATTTTTGGTGATTGCTGCTAATAATATCACTGGATCAGGACAATTCACTGCAATTGGTGGAAATGGTTCAAACGCGACGTATACAGGGACATTAGGTAGTGCTACAATTTCGGGTGGTGGGTCGGGAGGGGGCGGTTGTATTGTATTGATCTACCAGTTGATGGCAAACACGATAACTACGTCTGTAATTGGCGGAACTCCTGGAACTGGATTAGGAACCGGATTAGCCGGATCAGTTGGCAGTCCGGGCCAAGTTTTTACTATACAATTATAAGTTAAGTTAATGATTTATAACATATTTTAACTAGTTTTGCTTCCTTCCACCGAGGTAGCAAAACTTAAAAACTTTAAAAGTTGATTTTTTAAGGTTTTAACCTGAATCTTAAATTTGAATTAGACTTAAGATTCATATATGATATACTACTAATGAGTATAACTATGGAATTGAATGATGAGACAATTAGATATTTAGTTAATACATATAAAAAACAACTACAATTTGATGATATTATACATATTATACAATATAAAGTAAATAAGTTTTATTATAATATGTTTTGGAGAAATATTAAAGATAAAGTATGGATAATTTTAGATAAGTATTTAGCTAAATTATTAGGATATAAAGAATTTAAAATTGCTAGGCAAAAAATTAAAGATGCATTAATTAATAATGGATTTATTAAAGATATAGATTATAAAATTTTATCTCATAAAGAATTTATAAATTATTGTTCCGTTAATCTAACGGAACAAACGTTTGACGTAACTTATAAAGTTACGTCAAAAAATGATAATAAAATTCATTATTATTTAATACATCCTGATTGTTTTAAATCTATTTGTTTAACTTCATTAGGAGCATCTGAATGTAAAAATATAGTTAGATATTATCTTGATTTAGAAAAACTATTTTTCTTTATCATGCGATATTATCAAGCATTTAATAATCAAAAACAATCAAAAATACATAAACAATTAGAGTTATCATTAACTCCACATAAATATGAAAAAAATGGACATATTTATGTAGCTTGTGGTATTGATTATGAAGAATATAATGTATATAAAATTGGAAGAAGTGATAATATAAATAATAGAATAAATGGATATAATACAGCTTTATTACCTAATGATAAATTTAAATATATTTATACTTATAAATGTTATGATTCTAAAACACTTGAAGCTTTAATTTTTAAAATACTACATCCATTTAAAATTCAAGGTAAGCGTGAATTATTTAAAATTAATATTCATAAATTACATTCATTTTTATCTGTATTTATTATTAATTTTAACTGTGGAGTAGTTAGTTATAATGATATTCTTATTGATAATGATATTGAATATAATATGCAACAAGAAGTTGAACTAGAATCTAAACAAGAATCTAAACAAGAAGTTAAACCAGAATCTAAACAAGAAGTAGAACTAGAAGTCAAACAAGAAGTTAAACCAGAATCTAAACAAGAAGTTAAACCAGAATCTAAACAAGAAGTTAAACTAGAATTTAAATCAGAAGTCAAACAAGAAATTAAAGTAGAAGCTAAACAAGAAGTCCAACAAGATGCTAAAGATGTATTTAATAAATATGTAAAACAACAAACTAAATCAAAAATTAAAACTGAAATTAAACCAAAAATAAAAAAACTAAAAATACAACTTGTTAGAGTATTAGAATTTTTTAAACAAATATATAATAAAGAAATATCACATATTAATTATAATATTAATTATAATAATTTTGCATTTACTAAAAAAGAATTATATAAAATATATAAATTAGTACATAATGTAT
>JACCDR011231375.1_pt1 | contig 13748 bp, 18 predicted proteins | sample 7446431 | NCBI WGS metagenome assembly JACCDR01 (sample SAMN15323443, study PRJNA562643) | freshwater metagenome | isolation source: river surface water | place: USA:Blue River Watershed | collected 2017-08-17
ATGGTATCCCCAGTGCGGACATCGTACTGAAAAAGGGTGACGTGGTGAACCTCGATATGTCTATTGGCTACCAGGGACTCGTTGTCGACAGTGGTATCACGGTTGGAGTGGGGGAGATTTCTTCCGAAGCCTCATCGCTGCTTGCTTGTACCCGTGAGGCGCTTGCGCATGCCATCAAGGCAGCCAAGCCCGGCAATCATATTGGTGACATCAGTCACGCGATTGAAGAGTTCGTAAAGAGTCGCGGTATGAGTCCGGTTGAAGTGCTCTGTGGGCACGGCGTCGGCTATGCCATCCATGAAGAGCCACTGATTCCAAACGTCGGTAAAGCTGGCAAGGGTCCACTTATTGAGGTGGGGCACGTATACGCGATTGAGCCGATTGTGAACTTGGGCAAAGCTGACGTCTATTTTGATGATGAAGGCGACGGCTACAGTGTCTACACGACTGACGGTACCTGGAGTGCCCACTTTGAACACACGGTTGCTATCACTGAGAACGGCGCTGAGATACTGACGAAATAACACTATTGGACTATTAATTTGACAATACATAGCCGGCCGGTAGACTAAGGGATGTTCCGGTTCCCTTCAACTGGACAGACTGCCACGTCAGACCCCCTTGGGGTATGGCGTGGCCTTTTCTTTTTGCAAATAGATGATAAAGTATTAATAAGCCTAGTCGACAGCCGTCGACGAAGCTGCCACGGACTTCGGTCCGCATGCGCGCCCTTCGGGGCAACTTGAGCCCCTGGGTCGTCTGCCGACGTCCTAGGGGCCTTTTCTTTTCTGATATTCAATGGTATTGTTCTAGCGTTATTTTGTAAGTTATTTTTACTATGAAGCACCCACACCAAGAACGAACATTTGTTATTCTAAAGCCTGATACCGTCCAGCGATCACTCATGGGCGAGGTAATCCGTCGCTTTGAGCGCACTGGCCTCAAGTGCACAGCCATGAAGATGTTTATGGCAGACGAAGCACGTCTCCTCCAGCACTACAACAAGGATGAGGCCTGGTTCCTCAAGAAGGGAACTCGTATCATTGAAGACCTACAGGCTCAGGGTCGTCCAGTCGAGAAGGAAGCCGTTGAATACGGTAAGGATATCATTCGTACTATCGTGCACTACATGGAGGCAGCTCCAGTCGTAGCAATGGTCTGGGAAGGTAACGAAGCGGTCGCGGTGGTGTCAAAGCTCGTGGGTACGACTGAACCAAAGACTTCAGATGTGGGTACTATCCGTGGCGACTTTACCGTGGACTCATACGGACACTCATCGTATGAGAACCGTGCTGTACGAAACCTCGTACACCAGTCAGAATCTCCAGAAGAAGCCGAGCGAGAAATCGCTATCTGGTTTACCGAAGATGAGATTATGAAGTACGCGACAGCTCAGGAACGAATCATGTACGATATTAACCTCGACGGAAAGAGCGAGTAAAATGAACAAACGAGCCGTAAGGCGACTATTGTGAATTTTGACGAGTAAAGCGCCCTACAAAGGCGCTTTATCCGTCCCGCGCTGTTTTGTTTCTTGAATCACATTCTTTTGTTCGACTACAGAAAAAGAGCCTCGCAGTACGAATCAGTACAGCTCGGCTCTTTTTCTTTGTCTGCCTCGTATCTTATCTACAATAACTCGTTAGAATGAGAGCTTGCTTTAATGATTTGTACATCGGTACTAAGTGCAACCTATTTGGTGTGTCGTGACTTTTTGCTATACTGATACAGGAACGACATCACGTATGTTCCGGTTAAATAACACGCCGGGCCGCCTGTAGTCGCGAGGAGTAATGAGAATCCGCAAGGAATTTCAGACACGAATCGGAAAGGGTGCCCACCTAGAAATTTTCTAGGAGCATGCGTCTGTCGTTCCCACGAAACAATGCCTTTTTAGGCATTTTTTCGTGCTCGACTACGTACTCTGCAGATATGCTACGATATAGGTAATGCTCTATCCTTTTACTGTCTTGTTTGGCATCGTGTTTGCCACTATTCATACCATTGCTGAATGGCTCGCGTTGTACTGGCGTTATACCTGGCTTGATATCCCGATGCATATACTGGGGGGCATTGTTATTGTCCTCATGCTTGCCTCAATGCGTCAGATCCTGCCGATGTTTGCTCGGCTCTCTACTGGAGCCCTTTGTATTGTGCTGGTCACCGTACTCGTTGTCTGGGAGCTCTTTGGCATCCTTCGTTATGGTGGGCTCAAGCCTGGCTTCGCACTTGATACGACACTCGACATTATTTGTGGGCTTCTCGGTATTATCCTCGGCTATTACTTCGTCCGAGTCCTCAAAACAATTGATCGTATGGCACAATAGAGGTATATCAGATAGGTGTACAAACAGACATGAAAAGCACGCTTGGGTTTTATGGTGGAGTGGGGAGTGTGACTGGTGCTAACTTTATGCTCGATACCGGTGGGGCAGCGTTCCTTGTGGACTGTGGGCTCGTGCAGGGTGACCGCTTTGCGGCTGAACAAAATGCTGTACCTTTTGTATATAGCCCAACTGATGTCGATGTACTGTTGGTCACGCACGCCCATGCTGACCATATCGGTCGTATACCAAAACTTGTCAAAGATGGTTTTAAGGGAGTGATATACTCGACGCGGCCAACCAAAGATCTCGCTGCGGTGATGTTGCGTGACGCGCTGAAGGTCATGGAGTATGAGTACGAGCGATATGGGCACGAAGTACTGTACGAGGCAGGTGATATAGCCCGAGCACTATCCCTTTGGAAAACGGTAGACTACAACGAAACACTCAGTCTGCCTGATGGGGTTACTGCACACTATACCGACGCTGGACACATCCTCGGCTCCGGTATGATTCATCTCGAGCGTGGTGGTCGAAAGATTGTCTTTACCGGTGATATTGGAAATGTGCCGCAGCCACTGTTGGCGCCGCCGGTCATACCAACTGGATACCACTATCTCGTTATGGAGAGTGTCTATGGTGATCGTCTCCACGAGCAGGTCGCCGAGCGAACCGCCCTCCTCCAGCACTATATCGAAGAGACGAGACGCAAGGGTGGCACACTGATTATTCCAGCTTTCTCTCTCGAGCGTACCCAAGGGATGCTCCTCGAGATAAACAATCTTGTCGAATCAGGAGCGATGGAACCGATTCCGGTATTTCTTGATTCACCACTGGCAATTAGTGTGACCGATATTTACCGCCAGTACCGCGAGTACCTTTCGCCAGCAGTGCAGGCTCAAATCAAAGCCGGGGATGACATTTTTGATTTTGTTGGACTCGAATTTACCCGTACGGTGAAAGAATCTCACGAGATTGAAGAAGAGAAAGGGGCCAAGGTTATCATCGCTGGTTCTGGTATGAGTCATGGCGGTCGTATCCAACGCCACGAACAAAACTACCTCGATGACAAAAAGACCACAGTACTCCTCGTCGGGTATCAGGCTGCTGGTAGTCTTGGCCGTGTGCTCCAAGATGGCGCCAAGAAGGTAACCATCGATGGTAAAGAGGTTCGGGTCAAAGCCGAGATTGCTCGTATCGCTGGCTTCTCGGGACATGCCGACCGAGACCAGTTGGTGAACCTGGTGGCCGAAGGTATTGATAAGCCTGAATCGGTTGATGGTGTCTATGTAGTGATGGGAGAGGAAAAGTCATCCCTCTTTCTCACCCAGCGGCTCTGTGACTACCTGGGTCTCAAAGCCAAGGCTCCAAGCGAGAACGAAGAAGTGGAGATTGAATTCTAAAGTCTTTATAAAATCATCCTAGCTATTATGTACGTTCCTATTACGATGATCACTACCGGGATACTCGGCCTGCTATTTTTGTGGCACGCATCACGGATCATCAAAGTGCGTGCCAGTCTGAAACTCGGACTCGGTGATGGCGGGGAAGAATCAATGGTGCGAAAGATTCGTACCCATGCCAACTTCGCTGAGTACACGCCGCTTCTGCTTGTGATGTTGCTCCTCCTTGAGATAGCCAATCTCCCTGCGGCCTTGCTCTGGGGATTTGCCGCACTTATCATTGGTGGGCGAATGGTACATGCCTACGGTATGCTGCCAGTAGGCGGCATCATGTGGGCACGCACCGCCGGTATGGTAGCCACTCTCACTGCTCTGGGGCTCGGTAGCGTTGGGCTCATATTGCGCGGGCTCGGCATTGTATAGATATACTCAGTCAAACAAACAAAAGACCGACACCAGGAGGTGTCGGTCTTTTGCGTTGTGTGAGCTACTTGATAGCTTCGACAACACGCTTGAATGCATCAGGACGGTCTTTGGCGAGGGTAGCTAGAACCTTGCGGTCGAGCTTGATGCCCTTGGTGTTCATCAAGTTGATGAAACGACTGTACTTGATATCAAACATCGCAAGTGCTGCATTGATGCGGACAGTCCAGAGACGACGGAAGTCGTTCTTCTTGTCTTTGCGGTGCGCAAAGGCGTGGAGCTGTGCGTGGTAAATTGCTTCTTTAGCGACTCGCTTCTTCTTTGAGCGCTGGAGACGGTACCCCTTTACTTCAGCGAGAATGTTGCGGCGGCGCTTTTGGGCCATGAGGCCTCCCTTTACACGTGACATATGACGAGTATTACTTGGCGGCTGTGCCGTTGGTTTCTGCTAATGGCTTGGCACCCATCCCTGGGAGGAAGCGGCGACTGATACGCTTACTGAAGTTCAAAAGCTGTGTTCGCTTGCGGCGAAGACGCTGCTGACCTGTCTGGCGAGCGTTGAAGTGGTTCTGACCAGGCTTGCGCGCTACAAGCTTACCGTTCTTGGTAACCTTGATGCGCTTGGTGAAAGATTTATTGGTTTTCATGCCAGTTGCAGTTAGATGGGTAAATAATGGTAAACGGGAGCGAGTCAGAAGACGGAAATGTGAAGCGTCTACTGGCCAACTACATCGTTTTTCATTGATCGGGTTGCCAAAAGGGGATTTGGCAAGGTGGCAGAAATATACCGTATTTCGGTTAAATAATCAAGTTATTGGGCAGGCTGTTATTGAGATAAACGCAAAAGACAGGCCTTTGCCTGTCTTTTGCGTTTATCTATATGAGTCCGCTCTCGAGGAGGGCATCGAGGTCCTTTTTCTTGTTTTTCTGCGGGGCGGCTGGAGCCTTTTTCTCTTCTACGACTGGCTTGGCTGCATCTTTGAGCTTTTGCACCTTTGTCCCTGGCATTCGTTCGAGGGTTGTGGTGTAGCCTTTTGGACTTTTCTTCATCTCATCAGCGATTTTATATTCTGTTGGGATGATTTTAAGGAACCGGTCCAGGCGTTCTTTGAGAAAGTTAGCTTCCATGTACTTGTAGCGGCCCCAGAGGAAGAGGTCTACCTTGACCCGGTGTCCCTCCTCAAGCCACTCAGCGACACGACTCGCCTTGAGGAGTTGGTCGTTTTCGCCAGTACCTATCTTGACCTGTACGCTTTTGGTTTCGGTGATGTGTGACTTGGCTCGCATCTCGCTCTCCTTTTGACCGGTGTCGTAGCGATACTTACCGTAGTCCATGATTTTGGCTACGGGAGGTTTTGCGTTTGGACTGATTTCGATGAGGTCGAGGTTGAGCTCGTCAGCCTTTTTGAGAGCTTCTTCTGCAGACATTACTCCAAAGTTTTCACCTTCTGGCCCTACCACACGCAACTCGCTTGCTCTAATGGCATGATTAATACGAGTTTTTATCTTTTGGGTGTACGTGTTTTTTGGTGGCAAGTTGGGTTTGGCTTATGAAATAAATGTCGTCACTGCAGGGTAGGGGTATATAACTACCAATTCGTGCCTGCATCATACCACGAAAACGTTGCATTGCAATGTTGTTCACGGATCCCGTACGAAGTTGTTATGAGTTGAGCGTCAGCCATTGCTTGGCAGAAATAAGATGAGACTTTTGAGTGTCTTTGGCCATCTTGTCCCAAAGTCGCGGCATCATCGCGAGGCGATGATTCTTCAGGAAGACATCTTTGTGGGCAGCAATAAAATGCCAATACAGAGCGGTCCAGATGGCCTCCCAGTCTCCCTTCGCATAGTTGCTCATCTTCTTTATATAAGAGGAGCCACTGATGTAGGGTTTGGTAGCAAAACTACCGCCGTCAGCGAACTGGCTCATACCATAGACGTTTGGCACCATGACCCAATCGTACGCATCGATGTACATGCCCATAAACCAGCGGTAGGCTTCGTGCGGGTGGACACCCGAGAGGAGCATGAGATTACCTGCCACCATCAGTCGCTCGATATGATGCGTGTACCCATATGTGAGAGCTCGTTTGATGGTGGTATCGAGGGGAAGGAGTCCGGTGGTACCCTCCCACCACGCCGGTGTGAGTTTTCGTGTGTGATTAAAAAAGTTCTGTTGCCGCATGCTTTGACCGTCTACTTCGTAGCTCGCCCGGATAAACTCACGCCAGCCAATAATCTGTCTCACGAAGCCCTCGAGTGATGCAATGGGAACCTGGTGTTTCGTCGCGTACGCGAGTGTCGTATCGATAACATACCGTGGCGTTAGTAGTCCGATATTCATGAGGGGAGATATGACTGAGTGAAAGAGTCGAGTATGGGTAGTGTCGATAGCATCCTCGTAAGGACCAAATAAAGAAAAACGCTCTTCCAAGAATTCTGCAAAATATGATTCTGCGTCACGATGGGTTACGGGTAAATACCAGGTAGCTTCTCCGTATTGTTCAGCCGATACCGACTTCGCCCAGTCTACTGCTGCTTCGTAAGCTGTTGTTGTCGGGCAGTGTTCGATGTCTGTAGGCAAGATGAGTGACTTCGGAAGCCTTTGACGATTATCTGCATCATAGCTCCAGGTACCACCAACCGGCTCGTTGTAATCCATGAGGATGCCGGTGTCCGTGCGGAGTTTTTTGTAAAAATTCGCCATATGCCGGCGACTTTTCACAAAGCGCTCCATGGCTTCGGCCTTGGGTAGCAAAAAGAGTGGTGACTCATACCAGGTACGTGTGAAGTGATGTGTGGCACAGGCTGTGGCAATAGCTCGTTCGAGGTAGTCGTCGGTGGTGTCACACACATGGAGTACTGAAAAGCCGTCTTGTGCAATCCGAGTAAAGACAGATTCGGTCGTCCGGTGCTCGAGGATGTCTATGTACCGTACGTCGTATCCTGATTCGGTCAGCAATTCTTTATACGCTTGTAAAGTCAGTCGATGAAGAACGAGCTTTGCTCGGTGAATAGGATTGTGGGTGAGAAGTAGTGGCTCTTCGACGAGATATACAACACGACCAGCTGCAAGTGCCGGATGTTCCTCGATGGGGAAGAGCTGGTACGGATAGATGATAGTGGCTTCCATAATGTGTAGTGAGTATAACAAAGAACTCTATTTCGAGACAAAAAGATGACGCACCATGGGGCGCGTCATAAAGTCCGGCACTGCTCGTGCCTAGGGTTCGGGGAAGTTCTGGTGACGTGCAGACTCGCCGATGCTCCGACGAGTTTCGTCGAGCTGACTCCAGCCGACGCCACTATAGGGATTTCCGCCCCCGCCGACAGTCGTATCGTCGAGCGGCGTCAGGAACCCCCTGGGTATCCTTACGTCGTAGTCTTCCGTGCTTACTTCGTTTCCGTCCGCCATTTTTTACCTCATATTGCTGGCGGTTTCATTTTGCCTCGCTTGCGCGCGGCGGTGGACTACGGTGCCTGTGGCCGTCCGTAGATGCCCGTCGCTGTCCCTGCGCCAGTCGGTTCGAGCATCTAATTACTCTATACCTCTCATAAGGAGTGTCAATATAGCAAATGTATTACTTGTGCTTAACTGAGTTTTGTGGCATTATGCCCGTCCACGCTTTAGGGAGGAAATCTTGAGTAAGCTTCTGAAACTGTATGCGGAACTGTTGGACTCCACACCGGTGGGATCCACCTTTCCATGGGATGGTGGCCACAAACTGGTCTGCATGATGGATTGCGGTCGGCGCTATGCTCTCACCGCTGTCTACCCCATCGAACAAGCCAAAGCGGCCTGACACCAGCCTGGCAGGGATGTGGATGGAGCACAGCTCGCCACATCCCCGTCAACAACAAGGAGACTGCATGACTGTCTATCGGTCAATCACGTTTGCGCCGACGGTATCGAAACGACAACGCCAGCACCTCGGACGCTTCATTGATACAGAGCTCCGTGAGTTGGTGAACGATCGTTTCGTTGGTCAGGGTGTGACGTTCAGTGTGGCAGCGTACCCTGGCGGGATGAACATCAACAATGTTCACTACCCCAGCGGTTCGGTGGTAAAGATCGTGGTGTGTGGCCTTGATGGAAAAAGTCAGGCCACGTACGTTGCCGGTTTTGACGGGGGAAAGTGGTCAGCGATGCCCATTGACTTCGTCCCGTCGAAGCTTGCTCGCAACAAACGCTAAATAAAAAAGACGCCGTCCCGGACTTCGCAGACCGGGGCTTTTGTATATATTAACCAAGTCACCCGCCGGTCCAAAAGAGGAGCGGCGGGTGAAAGCTTCTAGCCAACACAGAGTTGCATGCCAACCTCATGGATGACTTGATCGAGGACGGCCTTCAGTTCGTCGGCGCCACGCACGCCGTAGACAGTGCCCTGTCCCGGGGCCATTGAGTTTTCGAGGTATGCCCCGACCAGATTGAGAGGACTTCGTTCGATACCAATCTTGTAGATGATGGTATCAGGGGGCATCCGCAGAACCACACTTTTTCCGGGTTGATCCGTGATGAAGATGACTGCACTCACGTCCGCTTCTATTTCTGCGATACTGCGACTCGCTTTGTCCCAGGCCAAGAGGTGATTGGTTCCGTTGAGTTCGATATGTGCGAGAGAGAAAGCGAGAGAATGTTCGAACTTTTCTCGGGCCTCTGCATCATCAAGGTTCACCCAAATAGGTTCTTTTGGTTCTGAGCCCCACATCAGATATCCCGCCGTGAGCGATTGGCAGCTCTCGAGATAATCGTCAAGTGCTGCAACGATTGCGTCTGTTTGGACACTGATGTGACTGGGTGTCGTGAAGCCTGGAACATCCGCATGCATACTCTCGCTGTGGTCGGCGACGATGAGCAGCGCCGATTCGGAACGGGTAATCTCCGTGTGTGCGTGCGTGCTGCCAAAGACCAGAAAGATCAGCGCCAGCAGGGTCGTGAGGTAGGTATGTGTCGGCATCCGTGACCTCCTTGGTCTCTGGTTTCAACAGTACTATCTTTAACGGTACGCCTGTACGCGGTGTCCGTAAAGTTTCTGTCTGTTCATACAACAGAAAACGCCGCCCGAGAAGAGAGATTGGGTAGCGCTCTCTTGCTCGGTGCGGCGTCCGTGATGAAGTGCCACCTGCCGCGACCTAGACAGGTCGCGGCTGTAGCTGCTCATTGATGGTGTCACCTGGCACGGTGATCAGGACTGCCTGGTACTCGTGCTTGAGGAAGAGCAGGAGTCCTTGCAGTACGTCAGCTGGATGGAACTCTACTGGCACGATCGTCGAATGCCATTGATCAGAACTATCGAAGTAGCCGAAGATAGCTACTCGCTTGTCCTCCTGTCGACCAATCATAAGGGTGCGCATCGGCAGAGTGTCGTGGAGTTGCAGGTCGACTCGCTGATGGCACTCAAGTGTCACTCCGTCCGCAGGAACTGACTCAGGCTTGTTCATGGGCTTCTCCCGGCTGAGGTATCGTAGGCTTACAGTACGGTACTAAAATCAATCTTGGTTGTAAATAGAACAACACGATCACTTCCGCAGCTGCTCCATACCTATGATAGAGGGAAACCTTGTGCATCAAAACGAGAAGACCGCCGGGGAGCGGACTTCCCAAGCGGTTTTACTGGCTGCTACTGCCGTGGTGGCGGCAGACTCCGGCGGCAGGTTTGGCGATAGAAAGCCACCAGCGCTCCCACGAACGTATCGGTATCAACACCGACTTGCCAGAGAGCATTCTTGAGCTCTTCGAGTATACGCGGGTCATCGTCAGCGCTGTGGCGGTTACTCGTGATTTCTTGGACCCGGTGCCGGAACTTACGCCACTGGTCTCTGTAGAAATCATCGAGGCTGTCGACGATATACACACGGAGGGCGGGCTCCCAACGTTCCTGGTAAAAGATGGCATCCGCCGCATCTTCGACCATATACGAAAAGAGGGTCTCCCGGATGTTTGGGAAGATAAAAAGGTCTTCCTCTCGCGTGTCGTAGGCATCGCTAAGCAGTTCGCTCACGGTGACAAAAAGGTCTTTCCCCCGCACAGGGAGAATCATGACCTGGTCACCAATTGATGGTGTCGGCATGGCTTGCTCCCGTTGTTGGGTGTTCCATAGCTATTATGTACCCGCCCTCACGAAACGCAAGGTGCGGGTGCTATAGTGTCGCTATGAAGAAGTCAGTGTCGACCAAAGAATCAAAGCTCTGTATCCGCTGTGGCAAACCATTTACCAACCGCAAGAGCTGGAAACTCCGGGGCCAGTGGGATGCTGTTCAGTACTGTAGTGACCGCTGCCGGCAAGGGAAGTAGTTATCACAGAGACAGTTCATCTATACGACATCACGAGAACGCCTCTTTGTTCGCCATGGGATGAAGTAGCTAGTAGTGGCCATGTAGGCTTGGTACTCGGTCTGGTTTTTCTCAAGGAAGATTTTTTCGAGCATTGGTCCGGTGACTCGGGTCAAGATATACGTAATCAAAAGTGGACTCAGGAAGGCGAGGGCGCCATAGGGGAGCGGGTAAGTGATCACTGCCATACCCCACCAGATGAGTGCCTCGCCAAAGTAATTTGGCCGTCGACTATAGTGAAAGAGACCACGGGTCATGAGTACGGCTGATTCGGTGCCCGCTTTCTTCCGTGCGATAAAACGATCGAGCTGCCAGTCAGCAATACTTTCGTAGGTAAGGCCAAACAGCATGATACCAAGGCCAAGGATCGTATGTATCGATCCACTCGCTCCGGGGGTTGATAGTGCGATAATAAATGGTAACGAAACAACAATGACGACCAGTCCCTGCAAGAGATTAATTTGCAGATAGCTCCGGCGCAGGAAATACCCATAGCCTTTTTGCATCCACGCTTCCCGCCAGGTGCGGTAGCGGATGTCTTCTGGTTTGCCCCAGTTCTTTCGTCCGATCCGTAGTGCGAGGCGGGTCGCCCAGAGCGTGGTGAGACATGCGATGAGTACCGCCACTGGTGGATAGCTCCCAGTGATGATGAGTGTACCCCAGGCACCAAGTGCGAATAGTGGTCCATACACTATATCCATAATGCTGTTATCGCGCCGCAGCTGTGCTACGAGGAAGACAATGGTAGCCAATGAGAAGATAATAATCGCGAACAGCGAGATGTTGATAAGAAGAGTTTCATCCATACCCCTTTAGTGTATCAGATGTTAGAATACCCTGACATGCCTCGGACGAGTTCTACCCCAACCGAAGAAACGGTCGCTGTAAAAAAGCGTGCTCCGCGGAAGCGAGCCCCAAAAACCGACCCCGAGACTACCCCAAAACCGCGTGCCCGTCGTCCTCGCAAAGAGCCGGCTCCAGAGCCAGAGGTGAAGATAGAACCAGTTGTGTCAGACACCTCTGGTCGTCGGGCACCAACACAGCTCCATGAACAACGCCAAACCAAGCGTCGAGCCAGCCGATCATTACTCATTGGACTCGGTGCCGGTGTGCTCCTTATTGGTGCCGGTATTGGTATTGGTATATCAGACGGGGGACAGATCGATGTAGTAGCGGTAGTAAACGAGCGCAACGAGAAGATACAGCGTGGTGAAGTACGAGAAGGCGAGAGTACGATTACCGTACCGGTGCAGAACACTGACACCCGTCCCAACGGCGGCCTTATACCAGCTGACGCTCCAGTACCGACACCAGAACCAGCTGCAACGACTACACCCGAAACGGCATCGAGCACTGACAGCACTGCAGATACAGCGACTACAACCGAGCCAACAGCAGACGTCGCTACAGAGACCGCTACTTCTACCTAATCAGTTAACAATAGAAAAACCTCAAATCAATCATCGATTTGAGGTTTTTCTTTTGTTCTACTTTACCAATGCTCGCTTTTCAATACATTTCTCACAACGACATTGTTTTGGTGCTATGTACGTTTTCCAAAAATCTTTTCCATAATCGTAGGTGAGTTCTTCACCTGGTTTGATGGCACGCTTGGCATAAATATAGATGTGTTCCTCCGCATCATCTATCTCTGGGTAACAGTTTGGCCGACAGGAGTGATTGATATAGCGAGCCGTGTTGCTGCGGCCGCGACCATCGACAGTGTAGTCATCATTAATTTCAAAAAGATACTGCCCACCGCGTCGATTGGCTTCGTCGGCGGTGATCTTCTCGCCGGTGTACTCGATGACTCGCTCACCCTTAGCGATTGCTGTGGTGGTAAAAAGTCCCAGTCCGTGGGTACCTCGTTTAACAATAAGATGTGACGGTTTTTGCATAGCGCGGAGAGTATAGCATATGAATATGCTATTACTCCAGACTCTACAGCTACAGCCCGCTCATAAGGATACTGATATCGTGCAAATTTACATACCCGTCATTATCGATATCACCACGTCGGTCACCAGTCGCGAGATAACCAAGGAGAATACTGGCGTCGCGAATCGATACGACACCATCCCCACTGAGATCACTGGGCAACACGCTACTGCGTACGACTACCAGAGCACCATCAGTTCTTGCTGATTCTTTTGGTACGATCGTGAGGATACTATCGATTGGTGTTTCGACACTCAGGGCGGTGCCAAGGCCGTCATGTTGGAGGATTTGGATATCGCGTAGAGCGATGTTGGCACCACCTGGAGTGAGTGCCCGGAAGGAGACGGTCATGAGTGACCCGCTACCGGTAAAACCACCGTTACGGGTGGTGCCGCCACCAAAGGAAATGGTGCCTGCCCCTTTCTCATACCAGGGTGCCTCTGCCCAGAGGTCGGCTATTGAGGTGTTGTAGTCGATGTGATCAACGGCGAGGATAGATTCGTCAAAGACAATAGTCCCACCAAAGACATTGACCGATACATCCGCTCGTACGGTCACGTCGACAGTGACTACGGCGTCTTGATTCACCACGGCTGTACTCGGGGTGAGCGTGAGCTCGGCCAGCGGTCGGACAACATTTTCGGATACGAGAAGAAATCCCATACTGGTAATTAGTCCCAAAATCGCACTGGCGGCGAGTGCTACGGGCAACATATTGCCGTGCTGGTTTCTCATACGACTATTATGACATAATGTCTCCATGAATTTTGATCTCAGCTACCTGCTTAACCTCCTGTTGTCCCTCCTAACTGCTCTGTTTGTTTCGGCTCCGGTAATGCTTCCTGTCTCCGTACCGGCTGAAACTGTGGCGGTGGTCAAATCAGTGGTAGACGGAGACACGATAATCGTCTCGCAAGACGGCAAGGAGGAGACTGTTCGCTATATCGGTATCGATACACCAGAGCCCCGCCGGGAAGGAGCACCCGAGTGTGGCAGTCACGAGGCGACCGAGTACAACCGCCAGCTTGTTGCCGGTAAGACAGTAAGGCTAGTGGCAGATGCTGAGGATAGAGATAAGTACGAGCGCCTTTTGCGATATGTCTACGTCGGTGAGGGGGACGATGAGGTCTTTGTGAATAGAATTATAGTTCGCGACGGTCTGGCTACTCCACTGACCATCAAACCTAATGATACGTATGCTGACGACTTTCGGAGCGATGCCGCTACCGCCAAGAGTGAGGGGCGAGGTAACTGGGCGTTGTGACCTGACTTCTAGAGGTATACAATTTACGTGTAGTATTAAATAAATAAATCACAACAGTATGG
>JACCDR012500311.1_pt1 | contig 13748 bp, 4 predicted proteins | sample 7446431 | NCBI WGS metagenome assembly JACCDR01 (sample SAMN15323443, study PRJNA562643) | freshwater metagenome | isolation source: river surface water | place: USA:Blue River Watershed | collected 2017-08-17
CGTAGAGGGGGAGCTTCTGGCCGTTGACCTCGAACTCGCGGCGGAACAGGCGGCGCTCCCAGGCGAGGTGGCGCTCGATCACGGGCCAGACCTCGCGGGCGAAGGCGAGGTCGCCCGTCCACAATAGGTGACGGAACAGCGCGTCGATATAGACGAGGTTCATGTCGTAGTGGCTGGCGGACAGGTTGCCTTTGCTGTGCAGCGCGCGCCGGCTGCGGGCGAGATTGGTCTCCGGCTCGGGCGGCGGGAACTTTTCCGGAATGGGATCGGTGTTCTGGCGCGTGGCCCAATACGCCAGATGCCGGCGCGCGCGGTCGTGCCAGCCGAGCGCGTCCATGGCGTAGGGACCGCGCCAGCCGAGGAGCTTGGAGCGCCAGGCGATGGCTCCGTGCATCACGGCTCCTTGCGGCTCGTCCCATACCGCGTCGGCCGCGACGTTGAGTGCCCCGACGGCGGCGTTGATGAACGGGTCGGGTGTCTCGACGCGTATTTGGCTGCGGAGTTTGGCGAAGTGCGCCTCGGTGGCGGTGAAGAGACCGGGCAGCTCGTCCTGACGGAGCACGCTGCTTTCGACGCGTTTCTCCGAACCAAGCGCGCCGGGGTCAACGCGCTCCACCCGGACTTCACGGTAGGTGTCGAGTTCGGTGGCGGCAGCAGGATCGGTGCGCGTGATGGCGAGATAGAGCGGTGTGTCGCCGGCAAGCGCGACGCGGCCGGTGACGACGTGTAGGGGCGCGCCTTGTGCGCGCCCGAGGGCGTCGTCAAGCGACGCCCCTACAGAGGAGAAAAGCCGACTGGAATCGGACCATTGGGTGGCATCGGCCAACCCGAGCGTGGTGCCGGCGGGCAGGAGGCCGCGGAGGGTGGCGGTCTGGTCGCGCGGGAGCTTGACGGTGAGTGTGAAGGTGTCCTGGCCGAGCTCGATCCGGTTGCCGGCGCAAAATTCCGGCTTGAGCTGGAACCACTCGCTGATGGGCACGGTTTCAGTGCCGATGTCGCCGTCGCGTCGCCCGCGCTGGCCGTTGACGCCACCGTAGGCCCAGATGAGTTCGAGCCCGGCCGGAATGTCCGTGGCCTCCGCCCGCAGGATCAGGCCCTCGGCCGTCGCGGTCGCATAGGCGGCGACGCGCAGGGTGCCGTCACCCAGCAGGGGATCGCGGATGGCGTAGAACATCCCGCCGGGCCGGTAGCGTGCCTCGATGGTCGCGGCGTCGTGCAGCCACTTGGTTTGGGGGTGGAGCGCGTTGCTCTCAACGCGCTTTTCCGAACCCAACGCGTTGGGAGCAACGCGTTCCACCTGGCGCAGCCCGAGCCGCAGGTTGCCGCCGCGACCGGGCAGGTAGAGGACGAATTCCGGGCGGTCACCGGCGTCCACGCGGAAAGCCGTGTTGCCGCCGTAGAGCGGGCGGTTGAAGAACTCGCCCCCGTTGACGATGACGAAGTCCTCGCCGTCCGGCGTGTAGCGCAGCGGGCGCTCGATGTTGTCCACCAAGTTCGGCCAAAGTTTTTGCGCGGACGGGATCTGCGCGGACGCGGAACCCACCCCCAGCAGGACGGTGAGCGCCCAAACCGGCTTGCAGTAAATTCCGCTAATAAGGGCTTGGGGCACGATCACGGGGGCGCGAAGCGGAAGACGACGGCGCCGGAGTAACCGCCCTTCGTGGTCGGGGTGAGCGACTGCGGGCCGAGCTGGTCTGTGCTGTGGAATTTGTTCCGCATGGCGGGGATGATGTTGAGGAAGCTGAGGCCGACATCGGGCAGGTCGAGCAGGCCGTTCACGCCGTCGCGCGGTTTGCCGAGGCCGAAGAAGGGGGCGTGTTCGGCGAATGGCGACGGCTCGACGATCAGGCGCCCGGCCGTCGTGTCCAGGGTGAGCCAGCGCCAATCGCGGAAGTAGCCCTTGAACTCAGGATAGGCGTAGGACTGGCCCGGCGTGGCGTCGTTGAAGTCAACGTCATGCACGGCAAATTGCCCGCCTTCCATCCGGTTGCGCCAAACCCGGTAGGGCCCCTGCCCCAGCCAACGCTTGGACATGAGCACGGCATCGGGAAGGTCGAAGCGGATACCGACGACATCCAGCTCGCCGGCGGCGGCAAATTCGTAACCCAACTGCACGCGTCCGTCCGTATGCACACGCCAAAAGAGGACCATGCGCGGGTTCTCGTAGGTCGCCTTGAGCCAAGCCGTGCCCTCGTAGGTGAACGTGCCGTGCTCGATGGAAATCAGTTTTGGTTCGGGACCGACCGGGACAAAGGTGCGGTCCTGACGCTTCAGCGTCAGCAGCGTCGGCCCGGAGAAAAAGGACCAATCGCGGCCATCCACCGTGGCTGAAGCCAGCCGGCCGGTGGATTTGGAAAAGCTGAAACGCGAGGTGCGGGTCTGCACGACCAAGGCATCGGGGGTCTCCTCCACGCGCGGGGTTTCATGAACCGGATCCGGACGCAGGCTTTCGACCGGAACGCCCATCGTCTTCGCCCAATACTCGCGCGGTTTGTAGGGGGAAGTGATCGCATTGACGGGGACTCCGGACCAGTCGGAGAAAGTGATCAATTCGCGTCCGCCCGGATCCAGCACGGTCACATAGAGCCGGTGAAACTTACCATACTCCTCCGGTGGATAGGGGATCGTCAGCTTGCCCGTGGCGCCGGGGGGCACGTCCGGGCCCTTGAGCGCGCCTTGGGTAAGGACTTGAGTTTCCCCCCGATCACCCGTCTCAGGCAGACGCACATTGCGCCAGATGAAGGTGCAGTCTTTCAGATTGGTGAAGGCGTAGTCGTTCTGGAGGACAAAGGTCGCAGTATCGAGCCGGCCGGCTTCGACAGATAAAACATGTCCGCTCCCGATCATCCGCACCGGCGACCAGATTTCCTTCACGGTGTAGAAGCTGCCTTCCTTCTCGCCGCGGGGGCCGACGATGCCGTCGGGGGCGAGGTTGCCGGCGTTGTCGATGCGGCCGCCCTGGTCGGCGCGGGCGATGCCCTCGTCGGCAAAGACCCAGAAGAAGCCGCCGGCGACGGTCGGGTGTTTCATCATCTCATCCCAGTAGTCGCGCAGGCCGGCGCCGATGCCGCCGTCGTAGAGGCCGTGCAGGAATTCGGTCGGGAGATAAATCATCGGGCCGGCGCTCTTCTTCACGTGCGAGTCCCACGGCTCGTAGTGGTCGGTGTCCACGTCGCTGAACTTGGCCCACGGGTGCAGGACGGGACGCCGCTGGATGTCCCATTTTGCGAACTCGCCGTCCACCTCGGTGTTCCAGCCGCCCTCGTTGCCGTTGTCCCAAAACAGAATGCTCGGGTGGTTGACGTCGCGGCGCACGAGCTGGCCGATGAGGCGCGTGCCGGTCGGCGTATCGTAGGCGCCCTGCCAGCCGGCGAGCTCGTTCAGCACGTAGAGGCCGAGCTCGTCGCAGGCCTCGAGGAAGTGCTTGTCGGGCTGGTAGTGCGACATGCGCACCGCGTTCATATTCATCTCCTTGATCAGGCGCGCGTCGGCGTAGCTCTGCGCGCGGGAAATGGTGCGGCCGGTGTCGGGGTTGAAGCAGTGGCGGTTGACGCCCTTCAGGATGATCTTCGCGCCGTTGAGGTAGAGGCCGTCGTTCGGGCGGACCTCGAAGGTGCGGAAGCCGAAGCGCTCGGTGACGGTGTGGGGCTCGGCGGAACCGGTGGGCGCGTAGGTGAACTTCACGCGGTGCAGATTCGGCGTCTCGGCGGTCCAGAGCGCGGGGTTGGCAAAGAGACCGGTGACGGTGACCTTGGGCGCTCCGGCGGCAAAGTCGGCGGTTAGCGGTGAGCCCAATTCGCGGCCGGCGAGGTCGGTGACGACGGCGGTTACGCGCCCGGCTTTCGCGGCGGGGGCGCCGAGGTGCACGTCGGCGGTGAAGGTGCCGTCGGCCCGGGCGTCGATGCCGGTCCACTCGATGTGATCGCGCGGACGCGCCTCCAGCCAGACGGGGCGGAAGATGCCGCCGAAGAGCCAGTAGTCGCCGAGGCGCTCGGCGCGGTTGACGCTCTCGTTGGCGGATTTCTTGCGGACGAGGACCTCGAGGCGGTTGTCGCCGTCGAAATCGAGCAGCGCGGTGATGTCGTGGTGGAAGCGGTAGAACGAGCCCTGGTGGACGGGGCCGGCGGAGTGGCCGTTGATCTTAACCTCGGCGTCGGTCATCACGCCGTCGAAGACGATGCGCACGGCCCGGTCGCGCCATTCCGCCGGCACACGGAAGGTGTGGCGGTAATGGCCCTCTTCGTCGGCGAGCGGCGGCGGGCTGGGCTTGTCGCGGCCCGGCCGGTGATGGACGCCGTAGTTGTAGGTGCCGAAGCCCTGCTGCTCCCAGCACGAGGGCACGGGGATGGTGGTCCAGGTGCCGCTGTGGCGTCCGCCGGTGCAGAGGAATTCCCATGGGACGGCGTTTTCCGGACCGGTGCCGGAGAGGTGGCGGATTTCGGTCTCGCGGGCGGAGAGGAGCGGGCCAAGCAGGAGGGGCCACAAAAGACCCAGAAAGCGCAGGATTTTCATGGGGGCGTCGCGGCCGTCATTCTGCGCGCAGCGAAGGATCCAGCAAGACAACCGATCGCGGCCGAGGCTCTGGATTATTTGCGGCGCTCAGGATGACGGGAAGCGGAAGCAGGTTGGAAGAATCACGCCCCGCTGGCGAGATTGAGCAGGAAGAGGAACAGGCCGACGATGGAGCCGGACAGGGCGCAGCAGGCGAGGAAGCCGATGGTGTCGGCCTTGTCCCAGCGGCAGAATTCCCACCAGGAGTTGCGGCCGAGGAGCTTGGTGTCGTCGAAGCGGCCGGGGTTGCGCCGCGTTTCCTCCATGGCGGCGGCCTCGAGTTCGGGCGTGTCGCCGACGGGGGTCTTCATCTTGCCGTAGAAGAGGGCCACGCGCGCGGGGTCGGTGGGCTTGGTGAGCAGGCTGACCACGATGAGCACGGCAAAGGGAAACAGGCCGTCGAAGAAGAACTGGGCGGTGAAACGCTGCGTGGGCGTCATGCCGACGACATCCACCCCGGCCTGGCCCAGCAGCCAGGCCTCGAAGTTGAAGCGGTTGGTGCGGGTTGGGGCGGCGATGTAGGGGCTCGTGAGATCGTTGGGATCGGAGTGGACGACCTTGGAGAAATAGACCCCGGTGCCCGGCTTGGTGCTGGGCTGGGCCAGCTCGGCGCTGTGCGCGACGGCGTCAAACTTCGAGGCCGTCCACGGCACGACGAGGATCACGAGCGTGGACAGGATCACACAGGCCCACACGGCCGGGCCGGTGACCCGGCGCCACCAGTAGGTGAGCAGGACGGCGGCGCCGAAGGGGATGTTCACCGTGAGCACGATGTTCACGATGTCGTAGAAGCTGCCCATGAGCGTGGCGGCGACGGTGCCGAGGATGAGGACGACGACGATGGTGCAGCGGGCGTAGAAGACGCCCTGTGCCTGCGAGATGTCGGGCCAGATCTGGCGATAGACGTTGCGGACGAAGAGCGAGGAGATGGCGAGGGCCTTGGCGGCGAGCGTGGACATGGTGCCCGCGATGACGCCGGCGAGCATGAGGCCGACGAGGCCGGTGCCGAGGAGCTGGTTGGACATCGTGCCCCAGACGGCGTCGGGGTCGGAGAGCCCGCCCACGCCGAACATCGCCACGGCGATGAGGCCGGCGAAGGCCCAGAGGATGATCATGAGGCGCTTGAGGTAGGTGCCGGAGACGCCGGAGCGGGCGGCCATCTCGTTCTTGGCCGAGCCGCAGATGCCCATGTTGTGGCTGAGACCGCCGTTCTGCACGATGCTGACGAGCAAAATGCCGGCGAGGCTCCAGGCGGTGAACTGCGCGCCGCCCGCCGAGCCGAAGAGGTTGAACATCTCCTGCGGCACCTTCTGGGCGAGGGCGCCCCAGCCGCCGATGGCGTGGAGGCCGGTCGGGATCAGCAGCAGCGAAAAGACGATGATGAGCACGCTTTGCAGGCCCTCGTTGAGCGCGGCGGCGGCCATGCCGCCGAGCACGATGTAGGTGCCGACCACGATCGTGAAGATGGTGTAGAACAGGATGTCGTTGAGCACCGTCACGTAGCTGCGGAGTTCGCCGCGGGCGTTGCGGTCGCGCAGGGTGTCGAGCTTGAGCTTCGCCTCGGGCGCGAGCGGCGCGACCGCGGCCTGTTTCTCGAGGGCCTTCATCTCACGGTAGCCCTCGACGGCGGCGCGCTCGGGCGCCGTCCACTGGACCTCCTGCTTCACGACGAGCGACGAGGCGATCTTGTAGGCGGTGACGTTGCCGAAGCCGAGGAAGACGCAGGCCACCAGGATCTGGAAGATGGCGTAGAAGAGGCTGAGGCCCTTGCTGGCGTAGCGGTCCTCGAAGAGGTCGGAGACCGTGGTGAGGCGCACGCGGCGGAACCAGACGTTCATGAACCTGAAGTAGGGGTTCATGACGACGGTCTGGAACGAGCGCCACGCGACCGGCGCACCCTGCTGGTAAACGAAGCTGGCCGTGCTCACGGCGCCCTGCGGCTCGGTGGCGTTACCGAAGTTCAGGAAGAACTGGTAGAGCTTGCCGAGTTTGCGGCCCGCGAGGAAGAAACCCTCCTCGTTGTTGGTGCCGGCGGCGGCGCGCCGGCCGATCCAGATGACGGCCGCCAGATAGGCCAGAACCACGAGAATATCGAGAAAGTGCAGGCTGCCGAAACGCATGGGGGGAGGAGGGGTTGGACGGACGCCGAGCTGCAAGCGGGAGTGGACCAAGAAACCGGACGCCGGGGAAGAACCAAAGCTTGGCCGTGGACCCCGCCCCGCAACCGGACCCGGCTCTGACAGTTCGCGGGCGAGGCGTGGATCGAGGCCCGCTGGTGCAGCCGCGCTTGGTTCCCGGCGCTGGGGGACGAACGCGTGGCCGCTAACCGACCACGCTGTCGCCCTGCTCCAGCGCGGCTACAGTTCGATTCCCCATCGCCTACCGACCGCCCAGTGCTTCGCGGGCGAGGCGCAGGTTCTCCTGCAGCCGGGAGTCGCCAGGGCGCAGGCGGAGGGCGGCCTCGTATTGGGCGGCGGCTTCGGCGGGCCGGCGGGTGAGCAGGAGCACGTTGCCGTAGTTCGCGCGGGCATCCGGATCGTCGGGCTGCAGCTCGACCAGCGCACGAAACTGTTCCCCCGCCTCGGGCAGACGACCCGCCTGCGCGAGCATGAGGCTGAAACGGCGGCGCGCGGGCACCAGACCGGGATCAAGCGCAAGCGCGGCGCGCCAGGACTGCTCGGCCTCGGCCGGACGACCCAGTTCCAGCAGCGCCACCGCGAGATTGTGGTGGGCGTCGGCGGCGGGCTTCAGCTCGAGCGACGTGCGGAAAGCCGCCACGGCCTCGGCGGCGCGACCGGCGCGCAAGAGCGCGTTGCCAAGGGCAAGATGGGCGTCGGCGTGGGCCGGGCCGAGCTTCACCGCCCGTTCCAACCGGCTGACGGCCTCCGGGGCGCGCCCCAGTTCCAGCAGGGCGAGGCCGCCCGTGTAGTGCGCCGGCAGATAGTCCGGCGAGAGCGTCCGCGCGGTTTCCGCATGGGTGAGCGCCTCCCCGGCGCGGCCGCGGTTGAGCAGCTCGACCGCGAGGTTGTGCTGTGCGCGGGCACTGGACGGGTATTTCGCCACGGAGTCACTCCAGATCACGAGTGCGTCGCGATAGTCGTGGTTGCGCGCGAGCGTCAGCCCGGCAAACACCAGCGCGAGCGCGCCCCACGCCGGCCAAGCCCGCGGCCCGGCCAGCCGGTGCAGCCCCCCGAGCGCCAGCGCCAGCACGGCCGCCAGCGGCAGATACATGCGGTGCTCGGCCATGGTCTGCGTCACGAGCGGCACCACGCTGGAACTCGGCGCCAAAATCGCGAAGAACAACGCGCCCGCGAAGCCGAGACCCGGACGGCGCCAGAGCGCCCAGAGTGTGCCGCCGACCAGCGACCACACGATCAAGCCCTGCCACCAGACCTCGCCCGGCGAGGCTGCCACGGCGGTGCCGTAGTCGAGGACCAGCGGGTGCGGCCAGAAGGAGAGTTTAAGGTAGAGCACCAGCGCCTCGGCCTGCTTCAACAGATAGGTCCACCCCGACACCCCGAGACCGAGACCCGCCGCCGACCCGCGCGTGCCGCCGGCTCCCAGCACGAGAAAAAGCAGCAGCAGCCAGGTGGCGGCCAGGGCGGCGTAATAGCCGCGCCGCGCCCGCCACGCGCCGGCAAAGCTCCCGGCCCCAAACGTGCGGTCCGCGAGCAGGACGAGCAGCGGGGCCGACACCATCACCTCCTTGCTGCCCATGCCGAGCAGGCAGGTGAAAACGGAAACGGCGAGCCAGCCGCGCGAGCCTGCGCCCTCGGTGCCGCGCAGGAAGGTATACAGGGTGACCAGCAGGAAAAAGCCGCAGAGCACCTCGGTGCGCTGGGCCACGCAGGTCACGGACTCGGTCTGCAGCGGATGCAGCGCCCACAGCAGGGCGAGACCCAGCGCGAGCGAGGGCGCCGCGGCCGGCGCCATGGGCCGGAACAACCGCCGGGCCACGCCGAGCAACGCGAGCGCGGCGGCGGCATGGAGCGCGATGTTGCCCGCGCGATGGCCCCAGGGCTCCGCACCGCTCAGTTTATAGGTCAGCGCGAAGGTGAGGTTGAGCACCGGCCGGGCGGTCGTGGTGCTGCCGTCCGCGGGCGGGACCAACGCCGTGGCGAGGCTCCGGATGCTGGCGTTTTCCGTGATGGCCCCGCGGTCGTCGAAGAGCAGCGGCGCGCGCAGGGTGCCGGCATAGACGGCGATCACCGCCAACACGACCAGCCATGCTGGCCAGGCAGAAACGGTGAGCAGACGATCGGGAGCGGGCGAAGACATGGGGCGGATCAGAGGAACCACGCTTTCGCGCCGGGCTCAAGCGCGGCCACAGGTCCGTGAGGCGTCCGGTGAGGCCCGATTCCGCGATTGCAGGATGAGCCGCGGCGCAAGCGGCGGGATTTTTCGATGCGCGCGCAAGCCACGGTCCCTGCGCTCCCGGGCAGGGCTACGAAAAATTCGCTCGTGATCGGAATCGGCGCCAAAAGAAAAAGCTCCCCGGCTTGCGCCGGGGAGCTCGCAAGTTACCCAGACGGGCAGAAATCAGAAGTCGAAGGTCGTCGTGAGGATGAACTGGCGGGGATCGACGATGCGGTAGCCCCAGGGCTTGCCGTCCCAGTTGACCGCGACCGGCAGGAGACCGCCGCCCTCGGTGACGTTGTTCACGTTCAGCTGAACCTTCATGCGCACCTTGTCGTTGAAGATGCGGCGGGTGTAGGAGGCCCACACGTCCGTGTAGAAGTTGCCGTTGTCGAGGTAGACCGGGCGGCTGGTGTCGTTGGCGTTGATGACGGTCGGCAGGAGCGGGTTCGCCGCCTTGCCATAGAAGCCGACGGCGGCCTTGGACTCATAACGCTGGGCGCCACCCACGGCGAAGCCCTTGAAGCGGCCTTCCGTGATGTTGTAGTTGGTGAGGAAGGACGCGCGGTAGATGCGCTGGTTGGGGGCGACGGCACCTTCAAGGGCCTTGGCGAGGGCGACCTCAGACTCGACCACCTGCTGGTGATAGGCCTGGGGGCTGGTCTGGCCGTTCAGGTTCTCCTTGAGGGCGGAGGAATGGAAGCCGTAGCCGGTCCAGAAGCTGCGCAGCGAGTATTCACGGCCGTTGGAAATGAAGTCCGGGATGTCCGAGACCGTGAGGCTCTGCCAGACCGGCAGGCGCTCGGCGAGCCACTCGTCATACTGCGGGGCGACGTCGGTGTAGGTGCTCTTGGTCTTGGTGCCCGTGAACTTCATGGTCCAGTTGCGGGTCGGGTTGTAGGTGAGCTGCACCTCCACGCCCTTCGCGATGCTCTGCTGGGTGGCGGCCAGCTGGATGCCGCTGTAGTAGTTCAGCGGGAGCTTCAGGAGATCGTAGATCTTCTGCTGGTTGGCGGCATCGTCGATGTTGTAGACCGAGTTGTCATTCCAGTTGGTCTGGGCGACATAGGTGGCGAAGGGGGTGCCACCGGCGACCGCGTTGCGGATACGGGTGACGGCGGCGGCCCAGGCGTAACCGGTGGTCGTGTCGGAGTAGGCCAGGCGGGTCAGCAGCGTGCCGGCGGCGCTGGTGCGCTCGTTCTGGTTCTCGGTCTGGAACCAGTTCACGCGGGCGACGAGCTTGTTGTCGAACAGGTTGAAGCCGAAGCCGCCGTCCTTGCCCTCGCCGGTCGGCTTGGGCAGCTGCTTCTTGAAGTAGTCCGTCTGCTTGCCCGGGGGCGGGTTGAAGTTGTCGGACTGGTTGTAGTAGATCGTCAGGCCGCGGAGGAAGTCGCTGAGGACGTTGCCGTTGTTGGCGCTGTTCTCGATGCGGCTCCAGCCGGTGAGCGGGCGGAAGGCGGCGCCGACGGTCTTGGTGTCGCCCTCGAGCTCGTCCCACACGGACCAGCGGTTCATGATGAGGTCGTAGTTGGCCTCGCCGTTGTTGTAGGGATACATCTGCGCGGCGGTCAGACCGGGGGCGATGAGCGTGCCGTCGAGGGCGTTGATCGAGCCGGCGGTGGTGTTGCGGGCGCGATACTGGTCGTTGCGCACGCCGAGGGTCATCACGAGGCGGTCGTTCCAGAGATAGCTCTGGGTGGCGAGGGTCCAGCTGCTCACCTCGCGCTCGAAGTTGGCGCTGCCGGCGTCGGAGAAGGAGATTTTCTCCGAGGTGGTGATGTTCTTCCAGCCCTGCTCGGCGATGTTGAAGACGCGCACCTGCGAGACGTAGGGGCTTTCCCAGCCGGGGTTGCCGTAGTAGCCGATGGACTGCGTGACCGTGCCCTGCGGGTCGCCGGGGCTCGCGGCATAGTAGGCCTTGCGGATGGCGGAGTTGTTCCAGTTGGCCTGGCCGGGGAGGAGGAGGTTGTCCGTGTAGCGGAGCTTGCCCTCCACATCACCGTCGGTGTAACCGAGGCGCCAGCGCTCGCGGTTGCGCCGCACATCATGCTGCGCGGCGAGGCCGAGCAGGCGGTGGCGGCCGAACCACTTCGTCCAGCCGGAGTTCTTGGAGAAGTCGAGATTGTAGGCCGCCATGATGCGGGTGCTGTCGTTGGTCTCGGGGGAGAAGAAGGTGTCCACGCCGCCACCGAGGCCGAGCGGAACGTAGGCAAGGCCGTAGTAGGCGTTGGGGGTGCCGTCGGGCAGGTTGATATTGGTGTCAACCTGCAGGGTGTTGCCCTGGAGCTGCGAGAGGATGTAGTTCTCGGAGGCGTCGATCTGCTGGCGATACCAGCCGGCGCTGAGGAAGAAGTTCTCGCCGAGCTGCTGCTCGATCTCGATGTTGTAGTTGTTGGCGCTGAGCATGCCGAAGTTGGCCTGGTTCAGGTTATACTTCGTCCAGTCGTAGATGGACTGGTCGGTCACACCGGCCGCCTGATAGGAGGAGTAGGTGTAGATCGTGCCGTTCTGCTCGAGGATCGGGGAGAGGCCGGTGGTGGACGAGGTCCAGTTGCGGTCGAGCATCAGGAAGCGGGGATCGTTCGCGAGCCAGGAGCCGGCGCTGGGGAGCGCGGTCTCGGGGTTGGTGTGCGCGGGGCGGAAGAACACCACGTTGCGCGTGATGTAGTCGATCTGGGAGCCGTTGTCGAAGCGCTCCAGGGTGTTGGTGTTGCCCGTGTCGAAACCCAGGCCGTAGGGCAGGTAGTAGGGGGAGAGGCTGTTCGTCAGCAGCGCGGCGCCAGTGAGGCGCTGGCCGTTGGCGGCCACGATGGTGGCGACGGAGCCGGGCGAGCGGGTGTCGAAATAGATCGGCCCGATGACCTGGCCGGCGCTGCGGTTCACCATGTTCGCGCCGGTCCAGGGCTGGTTGAAGGCCTTCGGGTAGCTGGTCGCATCCATGAACTTGACGGTGCGGGTGACCGGATCATAGGAGGGCCGGCCGGCCTTGAGCCAGGGCGTGACCATGTCACGCGGCGTGATGAAGTTCGGGCGGTTGGCCTTGTTGTCGTAGTTTTCGGCGAAGGCGCGGATGACGGTCTTCGCGAACGGCCGGTAGGTCAGGGCGCCGAACTGGCGCCTGGTGAGCTCGAAGGACGGTTTGCGCTCGAACTGCTGGTCATTGTAGAGCGCGGCCACATAGACCGCGAGCTTGTCCTCGATGAGCGAACGGTTGAGCGCGAAGGAACCGCGGACCGAGCCGAGGTGGTCGGTGCGCAGGCTCACGGTGTTCGAGTTGCGGTTGATGACTGCCTGGGCGGAGGACTGGTTGACGATGCCCGAGGGGCTGCCGAGGCCGAAGAGCAGGGAGTTCGGACCGCGGCTGATTTCCACCGACTGGATGTTGTAGCTGTCGAACGGAATGCGGCTGTTCGACGGGTGATAGTTGATGGAGGCGTCGGGGGCGGCGAGACCGCGCACGCGGTTGGACTGCGCGTTGGTGGTGGTGTCGCCGTTGTTGCCGAAGGAATAGCCGCCGACCGAGTCCTTGAGCGTGCCGCGGTCGGTGATCTGCGGCGTGTAGGTGCTCGAACCCTCGGTGCCCGCCTCGTAGCGGAACACGTCGTTGATGTCGAGGGACGCGGTGTCGTCGAGCTGCTGCTTGGTGACGACGGTGATGGAGGCGGCGAGATCGGCGAGATTGGGATTCAGGCGGCTGCCCGCGAGCGTGTTCTCCGCGAAGTAGCCCTGGTCCTTGCTGGTCGTGACGACGAACGGCGAGAGCTCGAGCACACCCTTGTCGCCGGCGGGCGCGGTGGAACCGGCGGGCGCCTGCTCAACCTTGACGGGTTTCTGTTCGGCAGGAGGTGGGGTCTGGGGGTTGTTGGCCACCTGCGCAAAGGCAGGCAGGGCCACCGACAGGGCCAGCAACGGCGCGAGGTAACGCCGGACTCGATCCAGATTGGCTTTGGATTGCGGTGTCATGGTTGGGTTGGGGTCAGTGAAGGGACGGACGGGCGTGCGCACGCATGAGGGCATGCAGAACGACACGGGCCGGTTTCAGGGGTGGAGGGGTGCGGGGTGCAACTACTACCATGCACGAGACACCCCGGCCGCGCCAGTGACAACCGGGGCTTGTTTCAGACAGTCCGAGCAGATCGCGGACCCGGATTCATCGTTTGCCTTCGTAGCCCGCTGCGGGAGCGGCGGGACCTTCCAGTGGGGGCCTGTGCCTGTTCCCTGCGCTCCCGCGCAGGGCTACAAAACACCAAGCCAGAATCGGAGCCCGGGTTCAGTCCGTGCCGTAGCGGGCGAATCCGCTCAGAAATCGAAACGGTCGATGTTCTCGCGCGTGAACACGAAGGGCGAGCCGAGCAAAATGTTGTCGCCCTCGATGGCGAAGGTGCGGCTGCCGACCTTGAACTGCTTGTCGCCGGCCTTGAGCTTGCCGTCGGCCAGCGCGACGCCGGCCTGCACGGTGAGGTAACCGAGATCACCGGTGTCCCAGAGGATGACGGCGTCGGTGACGCCCTCGTGGACGTAACGCTTGTTCTCATTGGGCAGGCCGAGGCCGATGACCTTCACCGCGCCGGTGCGGCCGGCCTGCTTCACGGCCTCCGCGGCGCCGGGGACGCCGGGCGAGCAGATGGCCATGATGAGCCTCAGGTTTTTGTGCGCGCTCATGAGCGCGGTGGCCTCGGACTGTGCGCGGTCCTTCAGGTCGTCGCAGGGGCGCACGGCCACGAGCTTCATCTTCGGGTATTTCTCGGCGAGGCGCGCCTCGATGTGCTTCTGCCACTCGCGCTGGTTGGCGGCGGTGAGCGTGGCGGTGATGATGGCGAACTCCCCTTCCCCGCCGGTCA
>JACCDR011077319.1_pt1 | contig 13747 bp, 27 predicted proteins | sample 7446431 | NCBI WGS metagenome assembly JACCDR01 (sample SAMN15323443, study PRJNA562643) | freshwater metagenome | isolation source: river surface water | place: USA:Blue River Watershed | collected 2017-08-17
GTGTATATCAATATGACCCAGGTCTTCGCAAAGAGGCTTTTCGCTAGGAACAGTTTGCGTAACCGCTGTTTCGTCTTTTTTAGAATCAAACATATAACTTAGGTCTGCATAGTCATCATCGTCATGGTAATATAAACCGTTCGTGTAATGCATATTTACACCTTTTGTATGTATTTTCTAGATGTTACTTTTTTGGCGTGACTTGGGCTGTCTTGTTCGTAATCGATCGGGGATCGTTTATTGGCGTACTTGTGTATTTTTCTCTCAAACATAAATAACAACAACCAAGCTACGCTATACAAAGTAGCGGCTCCTGTAATACAACCGATTAAAAAATACTTCAATGCGAAAAACATTAAATCCATTACTGTCTCCTGTTAGTTAATCTTCAGTTCCGACTTTATATATACCAATAATCCCAATTAAAAGCAAATTTAATAAATAATTAGCAATCAAAGGGTAAGAGGCCATAGGAGCAACGTAAGCAAGAGCTGCTAATTCACCTACCGCCCATAACAACAAAAACCAACCATTAACGCCCCTAGAATGTTTGTTTTTAATCGACTGGAGCGCTTGCGGTACTGCGCAAATCCCTAGACATATTCCTCCGATCCATCCTATTATTTCATGTACAAATGCGTTCATCGTATCTCCGTTAGTTATTATTGTCTGTTTTGTTGGTTCGTATTATACGATAATTATGATTGGAGGGCACGCTAATTCGTATATATCCCTTTTCTATATAAGGGTTGTCTAAGGCCGCGGCTGTTTGTAGTGTTTTCTTAAGACGCTCTAGTCTTTCTTCGTAACGAAGAACTGCGTCGCTAGGCTCTAAAATAGAGCCTAGTTTCTTTAGATCAGCTTGGATCTGTTGTATGTTTTCGATATTGTCAAGTAACGGATTTTTTTGTTTGCTCATGATGCCCTTTATTTAAAGATACCTTATTTTCGTATAAAAGTCAAGCTAAATATAGATACAATCTTTCGCCGACCAATCCTACAAAAAACCAAATAGGAGCATAGTCCAAACGAATCAGGCCGTGTAGGTGATACCCTCCGGATTCTGAATAGTCCCAAGGACAGCTATCAATTGCTTTCTTAAGTAAGTAACCTGTTAAGTATTCGACGATAAAAATAATTAACATATAAAACAGACCGCGGGATACTATAAAACTGTTTTGTGCTAGAAAATAAGCTGGGTGGTATAATAACGCTCCTAGTCCATAAATAGGTAACATATATAAGTATGTATGACCTTTTAACGTTTTATTTTTATAAAATAACAAACCTATTAAGGCTGTGAAAAGCAGTTCACCGAGCATCCCTGCTATTCCGAAAATCATAAAATTCTTTAACATTTGGCTTCTTCTCTGCTAAGTTCGAAAACTAGCCTTTTATTGTCGTCTTGTACTAGGCGGTGTTTTAAACCAAGGTCTCGGCATGTCCTAACAAACAACCCGAGTTTTCTGTCGTCTATAGTATAATTAAACGGTTTATCTTCTGCTCGGTTAAGTTTATCAACAAGATCGATCATTAAGGTAATTTCTCGCATTAGTTACTCCTTGATGATCAGTCTACTGGGCTATTTTTACCTTGTCAAGGAATTATGCGTTTTTCTTTGTTCTTTTTTTTATTTTTGGCGGGGCGTAAAGGTCCGTAATAAAACATCTGACATAAGTGTACAGTATTAGCTAGCGCCATAGATATGCTGGCTAGCCCTGATAACCACTGGTCTAGGCTAAAATAAAACAAAAGGTTCCAATAACCCCAAGCTGCGAATATGGCTGTCGTGGGAGGGAAAACACCGGAATATCCTTTATCTTTATATAAACGACGTACGCTTAGCCACAATAAAAGACTGCCAAAAATCTCAAAAGTGGCGTTAATTAAATCAAATAACGACATTATGCGCATCCTTTACGGTTAAGGTTATGTTGTGCGGTCAATAATAAAGTCATAACCTGCGTTTCTGTTAACGCAAATTTACCTGTGTGTTGGAGCGTGGTAATAAAAGCCCAGGCTGTCGTACCTACCCATATTTGGGCAATAGGACATACAACAGGGCTAGGTGCTGCGATCCAGATCTCGCATTCAACAAAACGACCTTTGTCTCTACAAGCTGCGTACGCTTTGTCTCCGTTAGGTAGCTGGTCTTTTACTAAAATAAAACCTATATTGATAGGTTTGCCCGGCAAAGAATTCAGTGCTTTAAACTGATTGGCTACTTCCTGTACTACTTCGTTTACAAAAGTGCCGCTAATTGGCAGCTTTTCGGCTGCATCAAATTCTCCGGTTTCAGACGGAAAAGGATTAGAATTTGCTTGTTGTGTTTCTTTTTTGTTATTATACCTGTCTAAGGTAGACATTCCAATCAACACAAGAAACAAGGCCAGGAACGAGGCTCCTGCTATTTTAGCAAGTTGTTTTTCCATAATATCTCCAGGATCAATTACTTTGATCTGTTTTAAACGCTTCTATGCACACTTTGACGGAGTATTCAGTCATTGCTGAATCTAAACACTCTTCTATGGTATCAAAACCGCTTTTGGCTAATAGGACATCGTGTCTAAAGCCTACATCTAAACTGTTATTAAAAACGTTTAAAATAAAGCCTCCTACACATAAAGCAAAAATACTTGCTGCAACAATATCTACTGTTTTTTCCCATCTTTTTCTTTTTTTTGACATAAAGGCTCCGGATCAAAATATTTCTTATGTATATCTGTAATATGCGTATAATGGTGATGTTCGTCTGTTATTAGCTTCTCGAATATATATCGTTTTTCCCACCAAGGCGGCCAGTCCTCTTTGAATATATGTAAGAACCCGAATTTACTACGTGTAACTTGTAGCTTTTTGAAATCTCTGTATAACTGCGACCAGGTCATAAACCTAGGAGGGAACATTTTCCTAATCGCTATAGGATCAGTATAAGCCCTGGTAGTAATGAGATGCTCTATAAAAGCTAATCTGTTATGGTAAGTGTTTTTTGTTCTTCTTGGCATAATGTAATCTTACTTTGTTTTTACTCTGTTGTCAATTATATAGTATACGGTATTTATTTGTTATCAGCAAATAGATCTATAAACTGCTGGGTTAATCTATATTCTAATGAGTCTATCTGTTGTTCTGTACTTTTTCTCCAGACGCCTGGTTGATTGTGTGACTGTGAAGACTCTTTTAATAAAGCGTGTAGTAATTCGTGAATTAAAGATCCGTTATAGATATCGAAAACATCGCCTGTCATTACATATACTTCTATACGGTCGCCAGTATAGTCAAAATAAGTTATGCCCCAACAATCGGCACTATTCGATAACTCTGGTGCGCAAGGTATAAGCTGATCGACTGTGTATATTTTCAATTCGTTTAATTGCCGAATTTCATAACCTTTGTCGAGTAAACCTTTGTATACTATATCTAAAGCGGCAAAAATAACATCTGTGTCTTTAAATAACTTTGGTTGTAGATTAGCATAAACACCTGTCTCACTCGGTAGTTTAACGTCGTTACACTGAATCGGTCCGTCGTTCACGTGAGCACAATTAGAAAAGATAAAGAGTATAAAAAGTGTTGTTATAAGTGTTTTCATAATATTTTCCGCCTATTCTAACCGATACTAGAAGCGCTAGCGTATCTTACTATTTAATACTTATAACCGTTACCGTGAATATGAGCAAGCGCTAACGTTTCATCTGCGTCTCTGTCTCTAACATCTGCGTCCCAAAGATTACTTTCTTTACTGCTGCCTACAAAGACGACTTTATAGTATCTATTACCGTTCTCAATTTTAATTAAGTTCATTTCTAATTCAGGATAATCTTCCCAGATAGTATTGCGAAAGTCTTGTTCTGTGTCTGTATCGACCACAAATATGTCTGTCTCTTCGTTTCTTACTAATTCGTTAAGTTGTTTATATATGTTTTCTTTTCGTGTAGTTCTGATTAGATCTTGTTTCATTTGTTGCTCCTATTTTTAAGTCTAACTCAGGCCTATTCGGTTGTCAAGTTTTATTTAAAAAATAAACTGATTGTGGGTAATACTAGTACTTACCGTTGATATCTGCTAGATTTAAAATAGTCCTTTGTGTCTTCTTTAGATCTCTTGTCTTTCTGGCTGACATAAAAGAATCCGAACTCGCTTTCGTCGCTATAGTACTCTAAATCTAGTTTATCTTTAAATCCCAGTTCTAAAAACTCGGCAACAAAACTATCCTCTTCTTCAACTGATCTAATAAAAAAGCTTCTATCACAATTAGTGTCAACAATATTTTGTAAAGCTAATTGAAGGTAACTCATATTTGTTGCTCCTTTTTTAAATAAACATAGCCGCAACAGATATCAGTGACAATACAACCCAAACAGAAACTAAGGCTCGCCCTGGATCCCCTAATTCGAACGGTATAGGTTTTTCTTTCTCTGCGTCGGGCTTACTAGCAACCGGTTTACTTTCGACTTCCGGTATCTTTACGCCTTTTAATATCTCATACAGCTCCTCGTTAGTAAGCGGGGCGTATTCTTCTACACTAGGCGACAAATCTTCCCCAAAATCAGGTTGCGGGGGTACATAATAACCTCCTAGCATCAATCACTCCTATCTGTATCACAATAATTAGATACAAAAAATAATAACAGGAATGCTATAGCTGCTACATATAGCATGATTTACTCCATACCTGTAGATCCAAAACCACCTACTCCACGCTCTGTGTTATTTATATTAGTTACCAATTCAAAGGTTGCCGCTACAGCTTCACTCACTACTAGCTGCGCTATACGCTCTCCATTATTTACAGTAAAAGGTTTATTACCTAGGTTTACTAATAAAACTTTTACTTCACCTCGGTAATCTGCATCAATAGTGCCTGGAGCATTGGCAACTGTGACTCCGTGCTTAAAAGCCAAACCACTCCTAGGACGTACTTGCACTTCGTAGCCTAGCGGAATTGCCAAAGCAAAGCCGCAAGGAATCAAAGCACGTTGCATCGGCTCAAGCACAATAGGCTCGTCAATCGCTGCTGCAACATCAAAACCCGCAGCATGCACACTCATTTTAATGGGTACTATTGGTGTTGTGTTTCTCAGGTATTTTAGTTTTATAAGTACCATAACTTACTCCTCGTTATGCCTTCTTGTCTTTATTTAATTCTGTTATAGGCTCTAACGAGTTCGGATATTTGTTCATAAGCTCCACAACACGCTCGTTAAGTTCTTTAATCCAGCTAGGATCTAACTTGGGTGGCCTGTCGTCTTCCCAGTTGTTGTTCATCATACTATCGCGTAATACGGTCAGGGTGGCTATGGCTTTAGTGACATGAGATAACCCTGAATCTGGATCGATATCTTCCCCTTCCCACCAAGCTAACATATGCCTAAAGCAGGCGTCGAAATAAACTGATCCCCTTACGCCTATCTGTCTGTAGTTATGTCTGCCGTATTTCCTCGCTCCTTCTAAAAGAGCGAGGCCTAGTTCTGTTACTACATTCCACGGAATGACCGAATAATAGACTTTTTTTATGCCTAAGTTATCTTTTGGGTTACTTGGTTTTGTATTACTCACAGCTGCTCCTTTGCTCCTTATAATCTTGCGCGTAATTCGTCGTTATATACTGTAACTAAATTGTAACAAGTCTCTAATTCACCTTCGAGGTTAGAAATCTCTGCTTCGTCTCGAGCATCTTTAGCTGCTTCTAAAGCTTCGTTTACTGTTTTAAGTTCCTCGGTTGCTCGCTTAACCGTGTCTACTAAGTCTTGATTGAAGTAACCACTTAAATTAGGATTGCGATTCATGATTAACTCCTTATAATTTAACTATACCAGATTAAAATAACTTGTCAAGGAACTTTTATCTGCCGATATATAAGCACAGTGCTTATATTGTTATTTGTGCTTATATATGGTATAGTTATTATACGGCCTAAGTCACTTGGAGTAATTGCAGGGGTTGATCGTCCTCCTTACTCTTACATTTAGGTTATCTGGGCTGTATCCCAGTAGCGTAAGATAGCCCGTGTTGTCGAGCGGGACGCTGGGAAACAGCCTCTTCTTTTATAGGAGATAGCATGAAAGTAAGACTTGAATGGGATCTAGAAACCGAAAAAGAAGAATACGAAACAGCTATGCTGGGCAATAAGTACCGGGCGTGTCTAGAGGAAATCTGGGTTACTTTTAGAAGCAAAGCTAAACATACACCAGACGCTATTCTAGAAGCACATGATGTATATGAAGAGCTGTGCGGTATTATTAATAATTGGGGTTTAGATATCGTATGACAAAAGCTTTGCTGGTTATAGCTGTACAAATTCTCCCGATTACGGTTCCTCTTGAAATACGGGGCGCTACGTGCTATGATAATATTAATTACGACGTAATTACTTACGTTTATTAAAGGAGTAAATTTATGGCAAATATACTACGAGGCAAAGCCTACATATTAGTTGTTTTTCTTAATTGGTTGACTGCTATGTTTATTTTTTCGACTCTGTGCCTTGCTTTTGACACGAACGCTAAACGCCTGTTCGTCATTACTCCTCATCAACGCTCGGCTGAAAAAGGAGTAAACCATGAACGGTAAAGGAAGTTCCCCTCGCCCTTTTAGTGATTATAAATCTTTTGGTAGTAATTGGGATACGGTCTTTAAAAAATCACCTAAAGAGGGCGATTTGTGTACGCTTTGTAACCAGACGCTTAGCGATAACGACAAAAAGAATATACTGGAAAATCCTGATATTGAAGACTGGCTTAAAGGTGCTTGTCTCGAATGTTTAGCTAAATAAGGGGTGTACTATGGCTTGTTGTAATGAATGCGGCGTAGAGGTTAGTTTCTCTAAAGCACGTGTAAAAAACGACGGTGTTTTTTGCTTGCCTTGTGATGTTTTCCTATTTGGTGATTTTGGCCGTAAAGAAGAAACTACCTGTGGTCTATGTGGTTTTCCTTTCCAGGACGATTCTGGTCTTTGCTTGTCTTGTGATTTCACCTTTTTTAACGGTACTTGTTCTTGGTGCGGGTCGTCGTGCGGCGAAGACGATAAAATCTGTGATGTTTGTAAATCCCAGGGCGAAATACCTTAATTGTCGTTTCTTTCTTTTATAAATCTAGGTAGGCCGTTCTTTTCTTTAATATCACTGATCTGTATTTCGGTTAGTATCTGATCTAGTATTACCGTAAACCCTCTAACCATACGATCGTCGGCTATACACCCTACACATTCCCTATGCCACCCCTTAGTGTAACTACATGTTTTCCTAAACGGGAATAACCCCTCTTTTATTAAGCGTAAACCTTTCTTTATTTTACTTAAGTCCATTTGGTATACTACCCCTTTATTCTGTATATAACCGGTTTAACGTCGTTGCGGTTCTCTAATACTAGTCCTTGTAATAAAGCCCCTGTTATGTCTGGTTTTATAGTACCGTTTCTAACGAACTCCTCGATATACGTTAAGCTTTCCCCCGATTCCTTATATAAACTCCTAAGCATATCCCCCGCTGTTTGTATGTCTAAGTACCCTATTTCTAGCTGTAAGTCTATTCTGCCTTTTCGTAATAGAGCCTTGTCTAAACTACTTACGTCGTTCGTCGTTATAATCATTATCTGATTATCCGGCGAACCCACCCCGTCTATTGCGTTTAGTAAAGCGCTTAACGAAGGCGGTTGTTTCTTTTTCTTGGCCGTTGACCCCTCGTCTAGTTCCCTCGCCTCGTTATCTAAAAAAGCGTCGATGTCTTCGATTAATAAAGTTTTCTTTCTCCCCGCCGCTAAGAAAGCTTCCTCTAACGACGTTTCTGCGATAACGTTGAGGTTTATCGTGGCTAAATCCCTTTTTATATGTGTGCTTATGGCCTTAACTAAACTACTTTTCCCCGTCCCCGGCGGTCCGTACAGTAATATACCTAAGCGGTAAGGTATGCCGTTTCGTGTATAAAACTCTTCGTCCCGCTTAAAGGTCTCTAACGTATCTAATAAAGTCTTTTTCTTGTCTTTTGCTATGAAAATACTATCTAACGAGCGTGCTTTTTGTGTGCTTCTGTGCGCCCAGTACCCGTGATCCCACCCGTACACTTTAATACCTTTATTTTGTTCCGCGTCCGTGGCGAGTTGTATGATTCTCCGTAAAGGCTTCTGACTCCGCCCGATCGTAGCTAAGGTAATAGCCTCCCTTACCTTATCTACACCTACTACGTCCTTCTTTTCCCGTTCCATATAATACGGCCGCCCTCGAAAGAAAAACCAATGACCCCCGTAACCTGCTCCGATGCTAAGTTGTTCTTCGTCGTTATGGTCGTACTCTGTCTGTGCGTGTAACGTACGTGTTCTCTTACTAAAACCCTCTTTTTCGTACCAAGCTACGACTTTCTTATAGACCTCGTCTTGGTTATTTAATGTGACTTTAATTGTAAATTGTCGGACGAAAAAAGAGTATACGTATGAGGGTACTAATCGCAGTACGTAGGTTAGCGTACCGAGTGCCCATACACCGATCACTCCCCCGAAGACGGGGTTGGCCTGCACGAAGGTAACTACGTTGGTGACTTTTTCGATGATAGAAAGCATGTTTTAAGTTTAGCCGATGTTGGTTGCGTTGTCAAGGCGTCCTAAAAAGGCTGCTTCAGAGGTAGGGGTATCTTGATAATGATTATGAGAATCATTCTCAATATCTACATATGAAGAAGTGTAATATATGTAGTAACTACTAGTAGGAGAAATAACACAGGTTACCTGTCGCATCATGCGAGGAGATTGTACACGATGAAAAGAAAGGGGGGAGTTTTGTGGAGGTTTCACGATAAATAAATCAGGAATTCCTTGGATCTACATGTAGGGTGAAATTGAATAATACGCTAATGGAAGTTAAACCTCTAGTTTTTAGACTTGTGATAAAATCACACGACTTTAGGAAAAGTTTTTGCGGTCTTTTAGCGTATTTTTCGATTTCCCCCTACTTGTCGGTATTGAGAACGATTCTCAAGATTATGAGTAAAAACGGCTGAAAATTTAAGTGATTTTCGTGTAGTTTTCTCCCGAAAAGGGGCTGTATTTATTTAGACTGCCCGATCAGCTGCTTAGCTGTAGGATTCTCCCGACATGTAACCCAAGCCCTACACGTACACGTACTCACCCTTCTCGGGAAAATGTACTACCTGACGCGGAGCGAAGGTGAAAGGTACTACTTATCGTACCGGTCTCGGGGAAACGAGCGGCGGGGTTTAGCGGCGGGATGTACAACTTCTCGGGGAGATGTACACCTTCTCGGGGAGATGTACAACTTCTCGGGGGTACAGGTATAGCGGTGTAGGATTCTCCCGGAGAGTTGAGGGGGTGGGGGTGTGTTTTTCCCGGGTGCTATGTGGGGCGTATAAAATTTATTTTTAATATGTAGGATAAACCCTCCTCGGGAAAAATACAACTCTACTACTTATCGTAACTACTTATCGTACTACTATCATACCTACTACTTATCGTAACTACTTATCGTACCGCGCCATCTGCCTCCCGGAGACGTTATAAACTACAAAGTACACGTACATCTTACCCTCGCTATATTTTTTTCGAAATTTCTAGATGTAGGATAGTTTGACTTTTGTTCGAATATCGTGTATAGTGATTATATGGATAAAACTAAAATAAAAAGCGAGACCAACGACTTACTTATTAAGTACAAAGCCACTAAGAACGAAGAGCTTCGCAATAAGATAGTAATGCTTAATCTTCCTTTAATAAAAGCGCTTACAAAACGGTTTTTCCAGAAAGGTTTCGACTTTAACGATCTTTTACAAGAGGCTACATTAGGGTTTATGAAGGCCATCGATTATTTAGACCTATCAAAAGGTGTACAATTATCTACCTACTCGTATTTTTGGATACGTTGTTATATTTTTAACTATATACACGAGAATATTCGGATAGTGCGAGAGAGCCGAGGGTCTTATCGCAAAGCTTTTAAACATCGTGCCTTAAAAGCAGACGGGGTTAGTATAGATACCCGAGGTTTTATCGAAGGCGGCGAGTGGTTGCGATCAGAAGACAACCCAGAAGAGAACGTAGCACGTAGTCTAGACGTAGAAAAGACAAAGCAATATATCGAAAGCGTGAACGGCAAGCTTACGGCCGGGCAATTGATAGCGGTAGACGCTTTATTTTACGATAAAAGCGAACCAAGCTATAAAGAGGTCGGGAAACAGATAGGCGTTACGCGACAAAGCGTGCAACAGAACCTTAAGACAGCCTTAAACCATTACAAAGAAGTCTTACAAGAGGTATATTAGGCTACACCGACGTAGCGGTTACTTGACAACATCGATTTTATGGGTTAAGCTATGAGTATGTTTAACTATTGTTTATTATATTTATTTACTAACTTCCCTAGGGCGTTTTCGCCAGAGGCGATGTGCCATACGGTAATAAACGAAAGCAACAGAAACGGTATTTCGCCTTACGTTATATTAGCGGTGATCGAAACAGAGTCGTCTTTTAGACCCAGCGTATTATCAGATAAAGGCGCGCATGGTTTAATGCAGGTTTTGCCGCAGATTTGGAATTTCGTAAGGCCAAATGATATAGAAGCGAATCAAAACGACCCTTTAGTACAAATAGAAGTAGGTACTTATTTCTTAAGACACCTTATAGACCAGTACGACGGGGACGCTAGGCGGGCGTTAAGTCATTATAACGCAGGGCGAAGAGGGCAATCAACCGCGGGTAACGCTTACGCAGATAAAGTTATACTAAAAGCAAGAGAACACCAAAAAGAACACGAAAAGCTAATACAAGAAGGTTACAAGAACACACAAATAGTAAATTAAGGGGTAAATATGAGAATTTCTTTTAAGGATTCGATAGATTTAGCCAAATTGTTTATGAAATACGACAATATTGACAAAATTAATACGAAAATCAGGTTGGAGTCGTTGTTTTTGGATAAATATGGCTATAATTCTGGCCCAGAAGATCAAATTTCTTTAAAAATCCCGGAAAAACCTAGAAAATTCCGTAAAAACTTGCTTTAAGTCGTTAAAAAGGTGATATTATTACCATGGCGAAAAATAACAAACCGCAAAAAGGCGGTATGCTTCAGGATTCTAACTCTATTTTGAATACACCTGATATGAAAAGAGATTCTATGATGTTCCGCAATAACCAAATAGGTTTCGGTACATCTAGAGACCGCCGAGCGTATTCGTACGTCGCAGAGCCTTATACTTTTAGTAATAGACAAGAACTCGATTCGTTATATCACGGTAATGACGTGGCCGGGCGTGTAGTCGACGTGCCTGTACGGGAAATGTTACGTGCCGGATGGTCATTATTATTCCAAAAAGACCCTGACGGGAAAAAAGCACGTAAAGTAGAACAATATTTATCTGAATTGAATGTAAAATCTACGTTACGTAAGTTATTGACACAAGCCAGGCTTTACGGAACAGCAGCTTTATTTATCGGAGCCGACGAAGGTCGATATAGAGATTTAAGTAACCCCCTGCGATTAGACGATATTAAAACAATTAAATTTCTACGTGTAATAGATCGTTTCGATCTTAATATTCATAAAACTTATACTAACGTAGGCGACGCTAAGTACGGCGAACCAGAAGTTTACGTATTTCAACCGCGATTGACCGCGCAACCAGTCGCTATTCACGAATCGCGATTAATAGTCTTAGACGGAACTACTACAAGTCAAGCAAGAAAGACAGACGTCAATAACGGATGGGCCGATAGTATATTCGTAAAGATCTTAGGTGTGTTAAGAGGTTACGACGCGTCATGGACAGCAGCAGAGACTTTAATGCAAGACTTCGCCCAAGCCGTTATCAAGATCCAAGGCTTAGCTGATATGATGGCGACGCACGGCGAAGATAAAGTTGCGGCGCGTATGCAATTAATCGATCTGCAACGCTCTGTATTGCGCGCAGTTATGTTAGACGAACACGAAGAGTTCTCTCGTCAAGGCACGCCTATGACTGGTTTACCAGAATTACTCGATCGATGGATGCATCGAGTAGCAGCAGCGGCTGATATGCCTATTACGTTATTGTTCGGAACATCACCAGGAGGCATGAACGCTACAGGCAGTAGTGACATCCAATTTTTCTATGATTCTATAGCAGCAAAACAAGAAGAAGAGGTTGCACCGACTCTTAGAAAATTACTTAATGTTTTATTACGTGCACAAGACAATCCACTTAAAGGTAAAATGCCAGACAACTGGACAGTTGCGCTCAATCCTTTAGAAAGATTATCGCCATTAGATTTAGCGAATTTACATAAAACACAAGCAGAAGCAGACGCGCTTTATTTAGATCGAGAAGTCCTGTCTGCCAAGGAAGTAGCACAAAGTCGTTTTGGTTCTTTGGTTTATTCGCAAGAAACAACGTTAGATATAGAAGCTAGATTAACGTTAGAAGAAGCACGACAAGAAGAAGCACAACCAACTACAGCACCTGACGGTGATCATATGTCAGGTTTAAGTGAAAGTACACCAGCCAAGATGGGAGCTGAGTAAGTTATGGCGAGGAAAGCGAAGACGGTAAAATACAGGTTCCCTGACAGAGTATCGCAAGACCTATTACGTGCGTTCTTAGATAAGAAGATCGAACCGACTATTAAAACTCTAAAGCAACTTATCTACCCGGAACTCGACGCTCTTATAATTGATGCACGTAAAGTACTGCAGATGGATAGTTATGTTTCTGTTTTAACTAAACTAATAGATAAAGCGTCTAGTAAAGTCGATATGCAAAAAAGCATAAAAAAAGACGTAGAAAATGCATCTAAAAGCATAACACAAGCTTACGATAAAACACTAAAGCAATCAATCGGCTCTATAGGATTAAGCGGATCAATAACAGCTGCTATAGAGAATTTCAATACATCTAACGTATCTCTTATATCCAATCTATCAGACGAAACAGTACATAAAACTCAACAGTTTTTGTTGCAGAAATTCAGTACAGGCGCACGTGCAAGCGAAATACAAGAAGGGCTCGAGGAGCAATTCGGTATCGCAAGAAGAAAAGCAGCACTTATAGCGATAGATCAAGTAGGTAAGTTACAAGGCAACGTGGCACAGATACGACAGACGTCTTTAGGCATAGAAGAATACATCTGGCGTACAGCAGGCGACGATCGTGTGCGTGAAGAACACGCAGCCTTGGATGGAACTAGACAAAGGTGGGATGATCCTCCACCTGACGGACACCCAGGACAAGCAGTTAGATGTAGGTGTATAGCTGAGCCTATCTTCGCAGACAATAACGAATAAAATTTTTATACGCTAGGTTGTTGAAATCTAATAATTGACGTATAGTATGCATAGATGTCGACTAAAGCATTACGTTTAGATGCAGCCAAGCCTGTAGCTAAGTTCAAAAAACTAGACAACGGTTTTGTTGTAGCACCTATTACTGTAGGTAAAGTAGGTGTAGTTACCTATGTAATGCCAGACGGACGTTTATTTAAAGAGTTTAGAAGCGCCGAAGAATTAAGTAAAGCGGCGTCTTTGGATTCGTTAAAGTTACGACCAGTAACTAACGAACATCCACCACGTAACGAATTACCGTTGACACCTGATAATGTCAAGTTATATCAGGCCGGTTATATCGGCGATTCTATTGATTTCGACGGTTCGCATTTGAGTATGTCTGTTATTATAACAGACGCAAATACTATTAAAGACATCGAATCCGGTAAAGTCCAAGTGTCCCCAGGTTACTTCAGAGAACTTGATATGACACCAGGTGTATATAAC
>JACCDR011204604.1_pt1 | contig 13747 bp, 12 predicted proteins | sample 7446431 | NCBI WGS metagenome assembly JACCDR01 (sample SAMN15323443, study PRJNA562643) | freshwater metagenome | isolation source: river surface water | place: USA:Blue River Watershed | collected 2017-08-17
AATCCGTTCTCTGCCCCTCAGTTGGGTCGATACTTCGACGAAGAAGAGAACATCGAAATGAAACTGACAGATAGCGGAGAGTTCTCAGTGAACAAGAAGTTGCTTGCGTCAATCCTAGATCAATCCCCAGTAGCAAGAGAGGTCCGTGCAGTTCGTAAAGCCAAGAGTGACATGAATTTCTTGGGACATTTCCTCTCTGCTACGGATGATTTGTCAATCTTCGGTAAGCCATACTTCGAGGGTAGACCTAGCAACTGGATACCAGTGCAAGTCAGTCAATCATCTGCTCGCACTCGGCGGTTTACTTCGTCCTCTTTTCACAAGATCAACTGGCAAAACCTAGACAAGAATGCGAAGAGTGTAATCATTCCACCTAAGGATCACATCTGGTGGGGTATCGACTTATCTCAAATCGAGAACATCGTTCATATCTTCTACTCACGCGATGAAGCACGACGGGCTGCGTATGAAGCAGACCCGAACTGGAACGAGTATGTCTGGCTGACTAACCAAATTCTCGGGACTAACTATGACAAGGTAGACCTAGAAGGCGACTCACGCACGGGCAAGAAAGGAATCCAATCCAAGGAAATTCCTGGGTGGACTGTGTATAAACAATACAAGACAGGTAAGTTGGGTATGAACTTCGGCATGGGTCAAGGTCTATTCTGCGAGACGTTCGGTCTGGCACCTGAAGCGGGACGTGCGACATTCGATGCTATTCATACGGCTTGTCCTGCTATCCATGAACTACAAAGTATCTGCAAGCAGTCGCTAGTCGAGAAGGGGTATGTCGAAGACCCGTTCGGGTTTAGGTATGCTGGCCCTCTCAACATGGCATACAAGGTTGTTGCATACTGGGTGCAAGGATGCGGAACAGGTAGCCTACCTAAACAGATGATGGTAGCCAACTGGAAGACGCTAAGAAGCTTCGACCGTTTTGCAAGAAATGCAAAATCGGGCTTAATCACTGGCACTACTCACGACGAAATCAGCGGCATCCTCAATCTAAATCTAGGGGTTGGTAGATGCTTGGAAGTGCTAGAAGAATTGATGTATAATATGACTGAGATGTTCTCGCCCTTCTTTGATAACATCCCTATCCGAGCTAAACTATCCCTATCGAGGACCAATGTAGCGGACGCAATGGAACTCGACCTAATCAAAGACCGCAACCAAATCAAAGAACTACTAAAGAAATAATATGGCAAAAGCCGAACTGAAACGACTGGAAATAAAAGTCGTCACTGAAGTCCAACTGACTCTAACCGAATCTGAAGCTCGCGCTCTCGACGCTATCTTCGGTTATGATGTAGAGCGTTTCCTTGCTGTCTTCTACGAGAAGATGGGTAGGGCTTACGTTCAACCACACGAAGACGGAGTTCGATCCTTGCATAAGACAATGCGTGGGTGCTTAGCTGACCCTATCAGTCGCATCGACAAACTACGTAAGGGACTATGACATCATTCTACCACTACTTTCTAGGTAGGGCACACCGTATGCTGGTATGGGTGCCGAAAGACAAGTCACCCTTCGTATACTTCTCTGCATCATGAATCTGAACGATCTTTTAGACCTACATGCAGCACAGTTAGCTGAACATTTCGATGCAGTTCAGATACTAGCTGAAGTCACACTAGACGGTAAAACACATGGATACCGGTGTGGCAGAGGTTCATGGTATGCAAGACAGGGACTTGCTCATACATTTATTCAGGCAGAAATCGCCGATGAAATTGGGCACCAAGTATCTAAACACTCCCAGCCCCCACTTGACGACTACGCGATATGAAAAATAAACTGTGCATAAATTGCGGTGTAATAATCTTACCTAAGAGATTAGCAGACTATCCTAGAGCGACATCATGTGATAGTATCTGTAGCTTTGCCATAAGAGAAGGCATGACTAGAAGGGAAGCTATTATTTATAGACTTCGCGAGGCTAAAGCCGCGCAAGTTCTGAAGGGTGAGGGACCGTGGCCCGAGCCTGACCCTGAGCCTAAACTAAATGAGTTTGGACTACCTAAAGAAGGGCGAGCCTTCGAGTCCTAACTTTGCAAATCTTGCAAAATGAAAATACTATCTATTGATCCATCAGTAAACAACGTAGGCTTTGTAGTCATTGACCTAGCCTCAAAGACTGTTCAAGCTCGCTGGCAGTGGGGCATGATCCATCCTAAGGGTAACAATCTGCAAGCCAAGCTTGCTGACATTGTGACCAACTTAAATCATCTAGTGAAGATGGATGAAATCACCCATCTCATTACTGAGTGGCCTACTTTCTTCGGCTCCGTTGCAGGCGCGATAGCAGCAGAGAAAGGATACACCATCAACCTAGCAGCGGTGAACTCCTATGTAGCTGGCAGCTTCGGCTTTCGTGGCAGCAAATGGGTGATGATAACCGCTACTGAATGGAAGGGTTCAGTCACAAAAGCTGTTACCATGCGCAAGTTCCTGAGGTTCTTCAACCCTAAGATTGATTTTCGTCAGGCTATCTGCGAACATGAAGTCGATGCTCTGATGATGGCTCACTGGTGGATACGCACTCAATGGAATGATCAGACCTCTTTGGTCCGTAAGAGATTCCCTCAATTGCCTCCAGAGTTTTCACTGTCACCTACGAGCTGATAGCGTAGAGTTGCCTGCGCCATCTTGATCGCTTGCTTAGCTCTCTCTGTTGCTTGCTTCTTGGCATCTGCATTAATGTCGGAAGCTAGCACCTTGCGTAGGTATCCAATCTCGTCCGCAATGACGTTCTTGGTCCTAGCAACAGCTATCGTCTGCATCTTAGACAGACTAGCTTGGTTGACCCGCAGCCCTGTATAGTATGGGAGCCATACGTCTGAAGGGGTGAGACGCGATCCATATTTGTCTGTCACTCCCAATCCTCCATCCTCGTTCTCTGTGTATGCCGTCCGCATCTTAGTAAACTCGGACCCAGTAGGGAACAGAGGCGGTAGCACTTCCCTCGCTGCCATTGCTGCGATGTCTCCCCATCCCCTGAACTCTTTGTGTGTCCGATAATCCTGACCTAAAATCAATGAGCCAACCATGTTGAGCATCGGCGAGTTGTCCATCGACATGAACGGATTAGACTCGGCTGCTGCGGCTAGGTCGCCTTTTGCAAGATTTGCAAACATCTTGTTGTATCCATCGGACGGGACCAAGGGGCTTAGGTCAATGTAGTCGAACGCACCTGTCTTGGCGTTACGCCCTAGGATAATCTTATTTTGGTCCTTGGCATACTGAGGCATAAGAGATTTAGTCTTCTCCCAGTCCTTCCTGTCTTTAGCAGATAAATTCGATTCTGAGCTAGAAGCAAGCATGGCAGGAGCAGCTACCATCAACCCCAGCGGAACTGCTGCATACATACGTGAGTGTGATATTCCATCACTCCCCTTCAGAACATCCTCTCCCAGATTCTTCAGGATTCGTCCCATCTCTGCTGTGTAGGATAGGAACAAGCTGGTGAATGGTATGTTGCGAGCAGTCTTTACGAACGGAGCTACTGCCGAATAGTTCATGGTATATCTCTCAGTGAACTTACGCGCAGCTTCGATCACTTCAGGTGCTGTATCAGGGAGGTTCAGCTTGGATGCAAACCTTTGCTTAGCTGACAAATACGAAGCTACTCGAACGATTGAATCAGGCAAGCGATACGCAGCTCCTATCCCGCTCATAGCTTTGCTTGCTATACCTCCATCCAATTTGGACATGCCTAGCATAGCAGCCAGCGGGTTGCTATACATATTAGAGTTTAGTCCGCTTAGCTGCGCTGCGTCCCTCAGCAATTCTCCGCCCACGGCATCAGCATTCATGATACCTTGCTCGAATATTTCTTTACTCATCGGATGATTAACATCTTTCAGAATGGCATATGCCTCTGGCACCTGACCTAAATCTACACGGGCAATACCCGCCATAGCAGGGGATGTTATGTAGTTGCGGACCATTGTAACAGGATTCAACAAGGTGCGACCTGTCTTAATAAAGCTATTGAACCTAGCCATCGACCGGAGGAAAGGATGTTTGGCTGACATTAAATCTTGCACTCCCTTGACAGAATCCAATACCCCTCTTGAAACTACTTTGCCTGCCAATGACCCGTTGGATAGTCCCTCACCTAGTTGACGGTATGAGTCCAAGCTAGTTACATGTCTGGACAGTGTGATACGCTCAGCGTCTAGCGCGTCTGCTTGCGCAATCAAATTTGATGCAAGACTTGAATTACCTGTGCCAGCCGCAGAGGCAGCTTGAGTGCGCAGATTGGTAGCCTGAGCCGCTTTGTTGCTTAGCTCGGAATTTAGTTTAACTCTGTGTGCGTCGAGACTGCCGTATGAATCGAATACAGCAGGAGATACTCCATCAATATCCAATTTTGCAAGATTTGCAAAATTCTCTCCAGCCTCTGCCATAGGGCGCAAGCGGAATGCAGTGTGCAGAATACGCTCAACAGGATTGTCTATCTCACCTAGGAAGTCCATCCACTCCCTGCTCATGTTCTTGCGATGAGTGAATGCTGCTTGATTTATTTTCTGGCTGGCGGGTGACAGACTTCCATACGCAGCTTTATCTAGCTTAGCTTCAGTCAAGTATCCACTAAGATGCTGCCGAACAGTAGCATCGGAAGCGTTGGGGAACACCCCATCAGCCTGCATCCTAGCAACTAACCTGTCTATTGTCGCATTATCAGGCACCCAATATGAGGTAAATAGTTTGTAGCTTCTAGTGAAGTATGTTCCAATCGAATTGGCCATGATAGCCGCTTGTTTTGGGTCAGCTATCCCCTTGATTGCCATGCGTTGAAGAGCTGATATAGATTCACTAGCTGCAACAATCATGTTTGCATAGTCTTTACCCTTCGGATCAAGAACACTGGCGTCTTGAATAAACTTAGCTGGGTTGGCTGGATTCATCATATACGCTTCAGTAAGGGATTTCAGTTGAGGACTAGGCTTGAAAGACATCCCAACCTCACGCATACTACTGTCAATGATAGCAGTATGCAGGTCAACAGCGCCGCGAGATTTTAAGAGAATGCCCTTAATCTCTGGAGACAAAGTCAAACCAAACTGAGTATCCAGCATACGAACAAACCTATCTGCAACGTGAGGATTTGATCCAAGCATTGATCCCTTGCCTGCCATGTCCTCGACCTTCTGTCCCCAGCTTTTCACGAAACCGCTCAAGTTCTGAGGGGTGGGAGGAAGCTTGGATTGACTCAAAACTTTCAATGCCTTGCCAGCCAAAGCAGGGCCAAATGCAGCAGCAAGACCTAGGGTAGTGGCATGTAGGATTAGATTGTCGCGACTATTGCCCTCGTCCAATGATGCTCCTATGCCTGCTCCTATTGCTGCTCCTGCTGTTAGCCTAGCAATCGCTGCATTCAACTCAGGCATAACAAATCCACCCTCGCTTTGGTTCCACGATTTTCCTTTTCGTAGCTTGCCCTTCTGTCTAAAGGGTGAGGCTTCTGGATTGTCAGCTAATCTAGCTGCCGCAACTTTGGCATTGGCAGTTAGTCGGTTGTTAAGTGCTCTGACATCTACACCTGAAGCTGTCTCCTTGATGGGTGCAGCAGGGGTATCCCACATTCGATTGACCAATCCGGTTGCAGGTATTGGCTGGTCCGCTTTTGGTATACGTGCAGCTATGTCATCCATGCCTGCTACTCTAGGCTCCGGTAGCATAAGGGGTTCCTGTTTGAAATATTGTAGCAGTTTTGTTTCGTCTACCGATTCCTCTGTTTTTGCAAGATTTGCAAAAGTCTGCGTAGGTCTATTGGCCCCACGGCTAAAGTCTATCGACTCATTAACAGCTAGCCTAGGCGTATTCCAAGTGGTGTCCTTCACTAGGATAGGCTGGGAAGAGTCAGGAACCTGTGAGCGTAGATCATCGACGCTTGCTACCCTAGGTGCTGGAAGCTCCAAGGGCTTAGTCCTGAAGTAGTTCAGCAGAGCCGTTTCATCTGGTGTATATCCAGCGTTGACTACCCCATCCACCATCTCATTTGGTCCGCCGCGAAGCATCCTAGCTGCGTCAAATGGTTCCACGATTTGACCTTCGAGTGCGCGATCTGCTAGAGCCAACTGCTCGCCTCGGTTAGCTAGTGCCAGAGTCTCAGCAGTTTCAGTCGTAGGTTTTGCAAGATTTGCAAAAGTATCATCAGCCTTGGACAAGAGCCCCCGTTGAGCAGGCAAGAAAGATGCTGCAAACCCAAGTCCAGATGCTATGTCACCCTGCGTCAGACCTCCTGCAACTTCGGTAGAGTCCTTTGAATTGTAGTATTCACGCATACTAGCTGCAATAGCAGCAGAAATAGGGATACGTGCAAGCCTAGGTAGAGCGGAAGTCAAACCATACCCAGCCCCTTCAGCAGCGAATGCTACCCCCGTTTCCTTATCCGTTCCACTGCCTAGTAATCCAAGTCCCACAGTATCCTTGACTACTTCAGTTGCAAGAGGGCCAAGCCCCGCAGCCCCTGCAACAGGTGATACAGCTTTACCAGTCAGATAAAGCTGAATAGCAGCAGGAGCAATAGCTCCCACTAGGTCTGCACCTGTCTCCATCCAGCCTTGAGGCGCATCCGGTCTTAGCGTTTCTGGCACTTCAGGACTCTCAGGTGGAGCATCGCTGAACCAGTTTGTGATCGCCCGTGCTGAGTCTGATACGGCAGTAGCGGGTGCATTCAGCAGTCCACCAAAAAGCCTACCAGCAGCTCCACGCCTTTCAGTCGATGGAGCAAGCCCAGCTAGAATTTCGTTTTTCTCTTGTTCAGTCATTTCCCATACCCCCAAAATTTGCGCGTTTCGTCGTTGTCAATAATGATAGGCTCAGGGATAGCCAGTCCCTCTGTAAATTTTCTACCCCACATAGTATCCAGCAAATCACCTACCGAACCTATAGCTTGCTCGCCTCCCGACCTAAAGCTAGTCCACCAAGATTCCTTCTTAGTGCTAAGCCTTTGACGTTCAATCAGGCTTACAACTTCCAGTTGTTCTGAAGGGGTGAGGGACGGCTTGCCTAGCTGACGCTTGCGGATTTGCAAAGCTTGCAAAAGCTCGGGGTCATCTGCTGTCACCGGCTTGATGCCCAGAGATTCTAGTAGACCTCCCTGCTTTGGAGATAGAGTTGCTTCCAGCTCTTTGCTGCGGCGAAAGTCTCCGACGGGCAATTCCTTACCTGTTACTTGGGTAAAGTATTTAGTCAAGGCATCCGACTTAGTTTCAGAGGCAGGCACTTGCATGTTGGCAAATACCGGCTTGCCATTTAGATCAACTTCCCCTGTGTCAACCCTACCCTGTGTCAACCATTTCAAGGTCTGCGGATCGTATTCATCCTCCCCACTCAGAAGACCCTCAAGGACGGTCCGCAACTTTGCAGTCTCAATCATCTTGCTCTGGTCTTCAGCCTCATTCTTCTTTTGCAAATCTTGCAAAAGTGCGTAGTTCTTGGCTGGCATATCAGTGCCTAGTTCACGCCCCACTAGACGCCTGTATGTAACAGCAGCCGCAGCGGGGTCACGAGCCATCAGTTTCCTGAACGCTGGATCGTCTGTTACAGCCTCTTCCGCTACGAAGGTGCCCTTAGGTGTAATCTGGTTTCGCCCGTAGAACTTGTTAAGAGGAAGCTCACCATCTCTTTGCTGCATACCAGCCCCCAGTTCCACTGCATACGTAGGATCGTATCCAGCTTGGCGGACTAGGAAGTCCTTAGCAAAACCTGTAGTATCTCCGTTGATCACGTTCTGAACCCATTGTTCTGGATTCATAGTAGGATCAACTGGAAATGCCTTGTCTCTGTAAGCAGCTAAAGCTGCTGCTTGCCGAGCATCTTGTTGCTTTAGAGCTTGCACCATCGATGCTTGCTCTGGTGGCAAGCTTGCGTCAAACCCTTTGGCAATTGCTAGTTGCCTTTCGTATTCGTTTTTGAACATATTGTTAGTAGGGCAGTCCGGTTAATGGGTTTGTGTAGGTCAGAGTAGTTCCATAGGGCTTTTTAGTTCCACTAAACTTGCTACCCACGATGACAGAGTTGGACATCCCTGTGCCTGTCGAAGGGGTGATAGGACCGGAGTTGGGTATGTAGCCAGAGGTCACTTGATCTGAAGGGGTGAGAGATGCAGCCTCCGTTCGATCCGCTTGCCTTTTGGCAAGCTGAGCTGCTTCAATTTGCAAATCTTGCAAAGTCTTCTGTCCTGTCTTCAGTGGCCTGTCGAGGTCAAAGCTCTGCTGCCATCTGCTATCTTCAGACGCTGCACGACTGGTATTGAAGTTGAACTCGTTTACGGTTTTTGCGTAGTCTAGTCGCAGGGCGGCTAGAGCTTTGGCGATGTCATTGCGCATTGAATTGCGCTGATACTCTTCGTTGGCTTGTTGCTCTTCAAACTTCATCCTCGATTCAGCCATCTTCCCGAATACAGGAAAGCGAGCCTGCGCCCCAACAAGTCCCGCCGCTGAAGCATCCAGACCGCTTGCCTGCTGCCTAGCAGCGTAGCTGCCTGCCACGCTCGACCCATCTCGGTTAGCCGAAGACTCCATCCAAGATAGGAAGTCGTTGAATGATTTCTTTTGCGCTCCATCGTTGGGGTCTTTACCTTGCAAACTTTGCAAAATGGCGCTGAGAGTTGAAATCTGATTCTGGAAATCTCCAGCATCAAATGTGGGTGTAGTTGTAGATTTTGTTGCCATGTTTTTTTTTAAGTTAGTTGCACTTTTATGTATCCGCCCGGCCCAAGACTTCCCATGTAAAGCACAATGTATGTATTGTTGTTAGTAGTATTGAGCCAAAAGAACCATTGCTTAGGTTTTAGATTTATCGGGAATGACAACCCTGCCCCCTCCAGAAACCCAACGAACCCTAGAAAGGACGAGGCTACAGCGCCTAACGATGCTGTAGATACTAGCTCTCTTTTCCCTCTAGCGTCCGCTAGACCTATCTGAATACCGTTAGCGGTGTGTTCGACGACTACAGCATTTTTAGCCGTAGGCTTATCTACCTCGACCCTTGCTGCCGTCTGAAGGGTGAGTTCAAGAGACGCAACAATCTCCTGCATTTGCTTTAGCAGAATTGCAGGATCAACCGAGTCGGGTGTTTTAAGAATTACGGGCATTGTTTTTGAACTTCAAAGCTAGTCTGAATACTTGCTCTCTGATGTATCCAACTGACCTATATGATACAGTAAAAGCAGTGAGTATGTCAACTGGTAAGGGGTCATCTGCGAAAAATCTATAGCTGCTAACTTGAGGTTGACTTTCGTCCTTTACCAAATCAGACACAGATACCCTGCTCTGGAAGTCAGGACATTTAGCAATCTCTTCATTCATCCAGAACTCAAAGCTAGTCCTGTTTAGGTTTGATTTTACATCCAGTCCCCCAGAGGAATTGCTTGAGAATTGAGCATCCGTCTTCCATACAACAGCTCTGCCTAGCTTGGATAGACTTGTGTCGGTTACAGTTTTAGATACTGAAAGGAAACTAGCTCCTATGTATATGGAAGCGGCAGGGCTGGATACATGTATTAGAGGCTGAAAAGTTGTTAGCACTCGGTCCCTGATCAAGTCGTAGATTGCATCAAATGATATTTGGTAAGACGACCCCCCGCCCAATGATCCTACTGCCGAAATCCTAGCTAAGTATCTAACAATGTATGTGGAAGCAGTTGCAGGTAGATTGGTCGTATCCTTTTGCGTAGTGATATAAGCCCACACGCCTACCATAGGAGCTAGGTCGTTAATGTCTAAGACCAACCCAACCCCTGATATTCCTGACGCTACGTTTGTTCCCGCAGAGAGGCTGGATGAATACAAAGGCATGATTGCCTCTATATCTGTTCCACTGTATTGAGTATTGACCCACCATGTATTGTAGGCTCCGAGTTCACGATCATCTAAACTGCCTATCCGTCCTTTGGATGATCCAACTAGGATTCGATAGTATCCCTTGGCTGGGTCAAACACTCTTAGAGTGCAATTGATGTCAGGCGCGAAAAATCTAGTCCACTGCTTAGTCGGTAGATGCAGGCAATATGCCACATACAAATTTGCAAAATTTGCAAAAGACCTCACACGGACAAAGAACATCACTGTCTTAGTGTAAGGATCATACAAGGTATGAGTGTTAGACCCTCTGTCAGAGATGGTCATATCACTCAATAGTTTGCTGATGTCTGGTGAAATATTGGAAGTGGAAATACCGTCGGTGGTAAAGAATACTCCTGACACTGCGTCAAATCCTAGGATAGCCTGCAACCCTTCAGTCGATGGGATTTCAACCTGAGCTTTAGGTGCGTCAACCGATACAGCAGAATTGACAGGCTTTCTTGTCAGAGTAAAGTCCTCCGTAGATGTAGCTCGAAGATTGAAAGTGTATGACCGACTAGGCTCTACTGTATCAACCTTCAGCAAAGAAGAAGAACTAACCTCCGCAATAGAAACGATACGTCCGCCTCCCACCCTAATTCCAGTCTGCTTAGGCACAATGGCGTTGCCAATAAACTCGGTCTCACCCCACGAGAAAGGATTCCTAGGGGCACTGCGATACAAGAGATTACTAATACCGTCGATTGATATGGTTGTTGAACCTGACGAAGGGCAAGGAGCAAGCACAGTCAGGGCGACGTCCAAGCATAGTTGGCCTGAAGTAGCGTTGATGTATTTGAAATAAAACCTTCCTCGACTATCAAATCCACCTTCAGTTACACCATCCAATACTGCAACAAATCCGCTGTATCCTTCAAACCATTTACCACCCGTATTCACCAGCAGTCCTGTGTAGTCCACAGTGACAGTAGTTTTCAGATTGGAGATACCTCCTGCGTAGAAATACGGCTCTACGTAGACCACCTGATTAAACATAGGAGCAAGGAAGTTATCATAGGATACTTGCTCAGATGTCACAGCAGTTGCCGTATCAACATATATAATAGGGGCCGAACCCGCGTTCTTAGTCTTCCCTACGTAGAACAAAAGCCCAGCTTCCGCTGCTGCAATCACCTGTTTCTCCCCTTCAGTTGAATTGGCAAAACTAGCCGTTCGGTATATGAAGATGTCGGTAACAGCGGGGTCATCTGAAGGGGTGAGGGATATTGTCATGCTAAATGACGCCTCCGCAGGTCCGAGCATTGAAGCCGAAATTGGTGACGGGTTGCTGCGAGGGTAGATTAGTCCACCAGCCGAAGCCGTATGCTCAATCTTAGGTAGATTGCCTATTGCATAACAATACACGTAAATGTATTTAGCAGTAGCCGTAGGTGCTGTCACATATGTTGGTGCCGCTATAGGCTTGCCCACTCCACATTTGTATTTGACTCCCTGACTGTCCAGCATGAAAGGCTTGTTCAGTCCATCTGCAATTATAGTCAGACCTAGGTCTGGTGCTGTTGCGATCCCTGCTGGTCTAGTGTAGTCTCCCTCTGCGATTGTATTCATTTTGCAAGATTTGCAAATCAGTTCAACTTAATTAGCTCGACGCATCTGAAAATTTGAGTCGGAGACTGGGTGGAGCCATCGTAATACCCAAATCCCCAAGTAGCCCTTGCTGTCTTGTGCCAGTGCTCGATACGGATTTCAGATGGGGTAGTAAGCTCAAAGTCCCCGAAGATGTTGCACAAACGGTTTTGGCTGCCCACTCCGGCGTCTCCAGCCATTACAGCTTGAGGTTGACCAAGGAATAAATTGACGTTGCTTGTTACATTCCAGACTCTTACTCCCCACTCGTCTGCGCCAGATGTAGCAGCAGATTTGGTCCAAGCTCTCATCCTGTATCTGCCTGTAGCTAAAGGAATTTTGTTGCTGCTGAGAGCCCCAGTAATGAAAGTAGCCGCAGTTCCGTCTGGATTGAGCTGCGACACAATTTGATTGAGAGGGGCTACCTCCCATAGAGTCCCTGAGGTTGACCCACCGTTGCCTACGACTGATCCTCCTGCTGCGGTGGCGTGGTGAACGATAATTGCTTTTGCCATAAATTCTTCTGCGTCTGTTGGTTGAGTTGTTAAAGTGAAAGATGGTGCGTTACCTAGGACTGTAGCCATTGATATCACACCAATACGTTTGGTTGTTTGAACTATTAGTAGATTGTTAGACCCGTAGGTTTGATGGAGACTAATTATATCCTCCTTGGACTCATCTTGAAACAGAGACATAACCCCAGGCGCGCTAGTGTTCACTCCTGCCCCTCTGAGAACCATGCCTAGGACATCGTCTGTCCCCTCTGCGCCTATTCTGCGCGTGAGATCATGGATACCATTTATAGGTATCTCTATCTCTTGCCCTGTTCTAGGTGCCTCATTCATTGACCTGATCTCCCGCGTGAGTTGTTATTATAGACTGTTCCTCTTTAGCTGCCAATGCCATAAGGGATTGAAATTTGTTAGTATCCGTTGCCGCTACCATATTAGCTGAGGCATATAAGATAGCCCAAGACTCCATTACTGGATACGGAAAATCGGCGGTGTTTTGCAAATCTTGCAAAGTAGGGCGTTTGTAGTAATCGAATGTCACCACCCCTTCAGAAGATGTAAAGGGGTTGAGGATGAAATTTGGTCCTACACGCCTGAAAGATGCAGGGTGTTCATGCGTCTTGTTCTCCCTTCCCATGCGTAGGAAGGTTTCAGACTCGCTGATCGTGAGCCTAAAAGAATTGCCAGCCAGTGTTAGCATATCTGCTGGCACAGCGATTGTAGGAGCTGAACTGTTAAGACTCGATACGCTGGTTGATAGGCTAGAAGCAAGCTGCGGAAACATGATCCGACCTGCAAGCCAAACTAGCGCACTTTCCAATGCTAGTTTGCACTCAAACAGTCCATCGTGTCCCGTCAGCCCTGCGTTCTTGGCTACCTTGTTTATAGCATTTTGAATTGTCATTGTTCTCTTACCTCCTTGATTCCATCTAAGACTGATTGAATCAGTTGATCCAGAAACGTATCGTAGTTGAGGATTTCATTGCTACTGGATGAATCTGGAATCTGTAACAGTTTGTATCTAACCTTAGCTGTGAAGCTGGGATTCCCTGTTACGGGACCGGATAGAGTAACTTTGTAGGTTGGTGTGACATTGATAACCTCAGTCCTACTGAAATTGAAAAAGGCATAGGTGCTGGGAGGGAATATGCCCCTAGGCTGCCCTGCTTCTTTTACAGTTAAGTATCCCTCGACTGGGTGCAAGACCAGAACTTCCACTAAGGAGACATGACCTTGCAGAGTCATATCAATTATAGGGGAGGTTAGAGTCACCACCAATTCTCTAGTATGTTGGTCTAGCTCAGGTTTGTAGATTTTTACAGCCGAAGATACGATCAGATCGAAAATTCGACTGTCGTTTCCTGTATCAGAAGTAGGTATCCTAGCCAGCCCCTTGATCGTAGCAAGAAGAGTAGCAGCGGTTATAACTATTGAGTTTATGGGCATATCAACCTTTACCTTTCTGCTTGAATTTCTCCGCTGTTTCTTCTTGGGCTTTCTTCAGCCATCGCACGATCTGAAGGGGGAGAGGAACCTTAGCTGCGTGTAGATTCTCTGTTATAGATATTACTTCGCTCAAAGAAAACCACAGGGCAGTTACCTTACCTATCGACTATCCCGTCTCCCTTTCAAGAAGCAAAGTGGCCATGACGAAAATGAACATCAGAGTCTTCCTTAGGACTCCGACAAATGACGCACTGCTGTTTAGCTTACGCTTAATGCACGCAACTATTATGCCCGAAATCATATCTAAAACTGACAGCCAAATCAGGAGTTCAATGGCTGGA
>JACCDR010853366.1_pt1 | contig 13744 bp, 28 predicted proteins | sample 7446431 | NCBI WGS metagenome assembly JACCDR01 (sample SAMN15323443, study PRJNA562643) | freshwater metagenome | isolation source: river surface water | place: USA:Blue River Watershed | collected 2017-08-17
GCAGAAGTAGAGTAAGCGGTATTGGTTCAGTAAAGGGCATTGGCACTATGCTAACCAATGCCGCATTGGCAACCGGTGGTTATGTAGCAGCAACCATGTTGGGTAGATTTGTCCCAGGCGACAACAACCTTATAAAAGGTGGTGCCAAAATTGTTGCCGGTGTTGCAACCAGCAAATTTATTAAAGGCACAAGCGGGCAGGCCCTTGCATTGGGTATGTCAATTGCCGGTGTTGTTGATGTTGCAAAACAATTTGCACCCGGTTTGATTAGTGGAATTGGTGAGGAACCAACACTTTTAATTAGCGGTGTGGATTCTGACATTAACACCCTTGGAGAAATTGACCAGTTAGGCCAATTAGATGAGTTGGGTGGCATTGCAACCCTTGGTGGGTTGGAAGATTAATTGCAAAGCAAGTAAAAACGATAAGGAGATAAAAAAATGACCGGAACAAGTTACAATTGGGAAACCAAAAGAAAGCAACTGGCTTTAGTAAAAGCCCAGTATGAGGCAGCACAACGCAAACCAGTGATTGTGGATGCTGCAATCAGGATGGAAGCCACAATGGCAGCCAACCAACAAAGTTTTATTTTTTACCCAGGCCAGGGTGGTACACCTACCAACACCGAGCAAAGATTATCATTGAATGATGGTTTTAGTATCTTTGAGATAGGTGTTTTTGTTGCAAAGCCAGCCAGCGCAACAAGTACAATTTTTAAATTGTATTCGTACCCTAATGCCGCGGTGTTTAGCACTTCAAATGTAGCAACTAGCTTAGATGGTTTTTACAACAATGGAGTGCTTAACATTAGCAAAGACCAGGTTAATTACTTGGAAAATTACCCATTGTTAAACCACAGATTTGTGCCAGAGGTGCAAGATGGTTTAACCTTTGGTTACACCACAAGTGGAGCAACCGCACCAAATGGAGTTGATAGCTTTAATGGCTTGAGCAATGGATTTGCACCGCTTGCCAGCTACATTAACATTACTGGTAGAGATACCTTAAATGTTAATATCCAGTTGCCAGCAGGTTTGGCCGCAGTTGAAAGCAACCAACGTGTTGTATTGATCTTTAGAGGTTACAAGGCCTACAATGTAGCCCGCTAACCAAAACAAGGTGTTGAGTTTTATGCCCTTTTCTCATATATGACAAAAAAAGGGCACCCCACCGGGGTAATAACAATTAAACAACAATTTAAAAAAACATAATTGTGAAAATTACAAGAGCAAAATTAGTTGAGTTTGGCCCAACAGCGACCAGCCAACAGCAATATTATTTCCCTGATTTGAATGATATTCGAAATGCCAATATTTTTGGCATGGAAGCATACGGAGAGGACAATTTAACAAAGACTTATGCAGGCAATACACCCATTGCGGATGCCGACCTTGCAAATGCTTATGTTAACCTTTATTTTGATGGTGGTAATTTTTTGAATATACCACTAATCAGAATGATACAAACCCGAAACAATGCGGCCAGCGGCACCAATGGTTATAGCCAATTTCCATTTTTAATGGCCGGCCAGGTTGTAGAATGGAGTAAATCTTTTGTTTGGTTTGGTACCACAAGTGGGCTATCCACTGGCAGGTATTTTCAGTTTAATATTTATTACACCCAACCATAATGGAACCAGCAACACCAAAAGCGGTGTTGGTAGGTTTCGATAAGCTGCAAAACTACTTAGATAAGCAAACAAGTAGTTTTGACAGCATAAAAATTGCCAACACCCACAATGACAAAACTAATTGGCGCAAGGAATTTGCAGCCAAAACAGCGGCGGGAAACATACCGCAGTTGATAGAGTATATCCAGGAATGGGCACCAGAAAACGCACCCTATACATGGTGGATTTGTTTATTTAAAAATAATAAGCAAGTTGAGCGTTTTCCATTTAGTGTGGTAGGTGGTGCGGTGGCAACAATGCCTGGTGTTGGTGGTGTTGATCCGGCACTTGTGCAACAATTGGTTGATGCAGAGCGAAGGGCTGCACTTGCTGAGGCACAATTAAACCAGCTTGCAGCAGAGCAATTAGAGGATGATGATGATGATGATGACACGGCACCAGATTATATTGGTGCAATAATTCCAATGATACAGCCACACATACCAGCGTTAATTGAGGGATTAATACAGCGATTTGGCCCAAGGCAACCACTTGCGGTTAATGGTGTTGAGGAATTACCACAAGAAGCGGTTGAGGTTGTTAAACAGCTAATGGCAAAAGGTGTTACAATTGAGCACCTAAAAAAGTTAAACGCAATGCCAGGCGCAAAAATTAAAAGTTTATTGTTAATGTTATGATTGGAAGTACAGCAGATTTAAACATAACAATAGGTGGCCAGGTGTTTAGGTTGCGTGATCTGTATGGTAAAACATTGTATGCGGCCAGAGAAGTTGGCATTTATAAAACATACTTAAGCAAGCAGCCATTAACCAAGGTTAAAGCAGGCGGCATTGTTGGCAGGGTGCAAGGTTACATTGCTAATGGTTATAAAGGTGCAAAACAATCTTTTATTATCATTGGCGAAAATAGCAAGCAAACACAATTGGTGCCTTATTTGCCTGGCAATTTTAGTGCAAGTAAGTTAGAGGCCCAAGGAGTAAAAACAGCTAGCGAGGTTGTAAAAGATGCAGAAAGCGAGGCAGCCCCATGGTATGTAAAAACCGCAAAGACATTGGCACCATGGTTTGTTGTAGGTGTTTTAGGTTACGGAATTTTAAAAAGAAAGGGTTTTTAAATGTTCGGTTATGTTTTAGTAAGCACGGTAATAACAAGTGCTCAGTTAGTAGAGCAGCCCAATAAAATAATTGGCTATAATTTTAAAAACACCGGCACCACCATTGCTTTAATTAGCAGGCTTAATGGTGGTAATGATGAAAAGCCAATACCATTGTGGCCAGGTGAAGCCATGGATACAAGGGTAATTGGCGGCAGAGATTTAACGCAATATAAGGTTGCGTTTAAAAGCATTAACGACCAGGATAGCAACGCACAACAAAGTGAGTTGTATTTAATAGCATTTAAGGGCATTTAGTATGTGGTATTTTAAACCAAAACAATATTTGCAAGATACTTACACCAGAAGTGGTGAGGGTATTTTTATGATGGGAAAAAATGCGGCCAATAAAAGCGCAGTAATGCCAGTAAGCAGTGCAAGCGGTTATGGCAGCGCAACAACAGCCAACCCAGGCACCGGATGGCAAGCGTTAACAGATCAGGTTGCCGGCAGCGTTACTATCATAAACAACACAGGGCAAACCTTGGAAGTAAGCAAAGACGGTGGCACAACTAAAATACAGGTGCCAACAGCTGCCAGCTTTTGTGTTAACTTTATTTCAAATGCTAACCAGGTGAGCATAAGAAGGGCCGACACTAGCAACACACAGTTAACAGTGTATTACGAATGGGAATTATAATATGAGCTGTAAACAATTATTTGTAAATTTAGGTGGTGGCGGTGGTGGCAGTATTAATACTGGTGTGCTGCAAATGGCAGGCGGTGTTGCATTAGATAGCACTTTGCGTTTTGTAGAAGACCAAAACGGAAATGACAGCATATTAAAGTTAAGCACAACAGAAGTTGAGATTTTGCCAGCTAATAATGTTAGTATGAAATTATTTCAAGTATCTGGTGGTGCAACTGGCATTGGTGGTGCGTCTACAAATTGTGTTGCTTTTGACGGTGGTACAATTTATGTACTTGGCAATACACAATTTATTACAGGTGGCACAACGGTTTTAAGATCTAACTCAAATGGTGTTCAAATTGGCCCAGATGCCACAACACAAAATGGAGCATTAACGGTAAAAAGCGCAGGTGGCAATATTGTTAGTTTTAGAAATAGCAGCAATGTAGAAAGGGGTTATATTGCTAATAACGGAACCCAAACCTGGGTTAATAGTGATATAGTAACACTATTTCCGGGAAGTGGTGGCAATGTTCCATTTATAGGCACAGAAAATGCACAAAGTTTTTCAATAATTACTAATAACCAATACCAGCTGTATGTTAATACCTCTGGGCACTTGCAATTTAAAGGCCAAACTACAGACTACGCCGCTATTGTTGCAACAAATACACCTGCCACATTATCGGCTAAAGACGCAACTAATACTAATCTTATTCCATTTAGTGCAGAAGACTTTACAAGTGACAATTTAAGCAGTGGTAGCTTATCAGCAGCTAGGCCAATGAAATTTGGCGACAAAGCAGCGGTTACAACTGGCAATGATCTTGGATTAGATGCTCAAATAGCTGTAGAGCATAACGGCACAGTGTATTATATACCATGTTCAACAGTGCAATTAACTTAATATGAAAATTATTGATATAAAGCCTGTAGCGGTGGGCTTAAACATAACCGCAAATGCAGTTTCTTTTCAGGTGTTAACACTTGACATTACCCCTAAACAGTTCAAGTTAAACGCTAGGTTTTTTTATATAAATGCAGAGCCTGGTTTAGAAACTGAAAGGACAGAAGTAAGTAACACACCATTTGAATTGCCAATAGAAGATTACAACAACTGGCAAACAGATGAGTATTTAGAAAGCAAATGTTTAACTAAATTGGGTCTAGAAAGAGCATGAAAAACATAACATTTACAATTGATCAGGTTCAACAAATTATTAATACAATTGCAAGCAATATTGTTGCTGCAAATTGTTTTGATACATTGTTAATGATTAAAACCGAGGTTGACAAGCAAGCAGCAGAATCAAAACAAAATGTTGAACGACCTTAAGAATATTGTAGCTATTTGGGTTAGTTATATTGCAAGCTGGTGCCTTGCTTTTATGCCGGTGTTGCAGTTTGTTTCACTATTATTGGCTATACTTGTAAGTATTACAGCGTTAATAAAAAATTACAACCAAATTAAAGAAAGGGTTAAAAAATGAAAAAAGGCATTTTAAAAAACATTTTTGGTGATGTCCTTACCTCAACAGCCGGAACGGCATTAGGGGTGCCCACCATTGCAGAAGGCATTGAGTTGTTGCCACAAGATAGAGCCAGCGGCATTATTAAAATTGTTATTGGTGTTGGCACCTTATTACTTGGTTTATTGTCAAAAGCCAAAGCGGAACAAAACTAATGCAGTTTGCAGATGCATTAAATATTTTGCTTAAGCATGAAGGCGGTTACGCCAATGTTTCTGGTGATACCGGTGGAGAAACATACCAAGGTATAAGCAGAAACAATTGGCCCAATTGGCCAGGTTGGCAGATCATTGACCAATACAAACCGCTTAAGCATAACCAAGTTATTGAAAATGTAGCATTGCAAAATTTGGTTACTAATTTTTATAAAGTGCATTTTTGGGATGTTATTAAAGCCGATCAGCTACCAAAAGGCATAAGGCCATTAGTATTTGATTTTGCGGTAAACAGCGGCACCGGTACAGCGGTGATGGCATTGCAAAAAGTTTTAAGAGATAGCACCGGCAAAAAAATTGCCGTTGATGGTGTTGTTGGGCCGCAAACAATTGCGCTAGCAAACCAGTTGCCAGCAAAACAATTATTTGAAAGATACAAGCAGGCACGATATAATTTTTTTGTGCGTATAGTAGAACGCAACCCCAGTCAAAAGAAGTTTTTAACTGGTTGGTTAAATAGGTTAAATAGTTATCAGTTTGTAGGCATTGCCGCAGGCAGTGTTGTATTATTTAGCTTGCTTGCTTACTTTGCCCTAAAGGGTAATTAACAATAAGACTTTAATAAAAAAAAGGGTACCAGTTATGGTGCCCTTTTTTTTTGATCTAACCAACCTATTTTAACCCCTTGCCAGGCATGGCAATAACAATTATGGATTGCAAACCTATAAAAAAAATAATTAAAAAAAAGTTTTTTTATGTTTTTTTTTCTTAAGAATGTTGTATCACCAATTTAAACAATTATGAAAATACAAATTGAATTAGAAGAAGTTGAAAAACTTAAAGCAGAGTTGCAGGCAACTAAAGAAAAATTGCAAGAAGCAAAAGAAAAGTTAAGCGAAATTTCAGAGGAAACATTAAAACAAAAGGCGGTTAATTTATCCTGGCGACTTTTTGACAATTACATGAGTGCGGTATTTATCCATTTAGGGTTCAATGAGCCTTGGAACAAACAAACGGTTAGGGCCGACAATTTAGAACATTGGGTAGGGAAGGAATGGTGGAAAAGCGGCAAAATAGAAATTGAAGTATGCGCAAATGTTACTACTAAATTTAGGGAAGCATTTTTAAGAATTGGTGTAATAACCCAACCAAAGGAAGAAGTTAAGGAAGATCAAGCATATAATCTGTAATAAAAATGCAAACACTATTAAATGATTTAGACAAGTTGCAACGAGCACTTGCAACCGACAGCCTACTATTTGGAATAGTTATGGGTTGTGTATTAACACTTTTTTTGCTGGCAGTAGGCCACACCATTATTAACCGCAACAATAAACAAGACAATGAGTAAAAAGCATATTTGCCTGGATTGTTTTGCAATGTTTAACATCGAGGCGGCACACAAAAAAGAGGTGCCAGATCACACCGGTTTTGATGGTATTTTTATTGATGTGTGCCCAGCTTGCTTAAGCAACCACATACAACCAACCGAGGGCATAAATATTTTGTTGTTAGATAATACCGATAAACAACATTTGGCAGTGGTTATGCAGCATTTTATTAATGGGTGCAAACAAAATTTAATAAGGGTTGAGGCGCAAAACATAGAACCCAAAGACAGATTAACCCTTGTTGAGCACTACCAGAGTTTTATAACATTAACAGAAGCCATTTTTAATAACATTAAGCCATGCGAGAAATAGCACCCCGCAAGTTTAAGTTGCTAGAAGATGTGATACACTTACCAAGCGGTAAAAAAACATTTATTATTAGCACCATGGCCCACATTAAATATGCCCCAATTTATTTGGTTGCTGGCATTGGTGGCCAGGTGCACCAAAAAGACCTTGTAAGTATTGCATATTTTAAACAAGCATAACTAATTAATTAAACAGCCATAGACGGCACAACAACACAATGAGATCAGATAAAAATTATTTTAATTTTAGATTTTTTGATGAATTGCAAGTTGGAGATGTTTTTAAGTTTTCACCAATTATAGAAAAAGATATACCAAGTAAATTTTATACTGTATATTATAAAGATGAAAACAAAACTAAGTTTAATGCTACTTATGGCAAAGAATTAAATAGAATGGAATTTGCAAACAATACCCCACGAGAAATAATGCTTTTTCCAAATAGAAAAAGCAATTAATTAACGCACAAATTAACCCAATTAACAACAACAATTAAACAGCCATAGACGGCAATAACCAAAATGAGGCAGGAATTAATCCAAGTAGCTGCGGTTACTATGGACATGAAAGGCTTTTTAATATTATGGCGGAACACCCTCAATTTTCTGACTTACAAAACGAAATTTATCAATTGAAAGGCAGTTTGTAACTTTGTCACTAACTAAACAACACACAACACAAATAGGAATATGGAAAACAAAGAACAAAACCCCGCTACTAGCAATGTTCTGTTAACGGAAGTGCCTAAAGTTACTGGCACTATTTTAATTGATTTTACAGTTCAATGCCCTCACTGTGATGAGAATGTATATCAATCTTACGACAGGCAATGGTTTGAAGAAACAATGGGGCATTCGTTCCCTACCGATGGAGTAGATGGAGATTACGAATCGACTTGTCCAGAATGTCAAAATCAATTTATTATTGAAGGATTTCGTCAATAGGCATTCCCGATAACTAAATAATATACGCAACAAATAGGAATAGTTAATTAATTAACTCACGAGATAAACAGCCATAGACGGCACAACACAACAATGACAGAAGAAAAAGAAATTCAAAAATCAATGCAAGAAATTGATTTAATGATTGCATTGCAAGAAGGTGAAATAAAGGCTTCGTGCCAAAGCTGTTTTTATTCAGGGCATGAGAAAGAAGAGTTTTTTATCACATGCGGAATACACCACACAAATTTCACAAGTACAAGTTTTTGTACAGATTACAAGCAAACAAAAAAACAGCCATAGACGGCACAACAATACAATGAGAAAAATACACACATTAGCCATTGCAGCAATGGCAATGGCAACCGCAGCAGCAGAAGTGCCTGCAAACATTAACCAGGCACAAGACAAGGTTTACACTTTTCAACAACCATACACAATGCAAGGTGTTACAAAATACACCGGTGCCGAACATTACCGCAGGCGCAAAAAAGGGTACACACCTGGTTATTATAGCAGACACAAGGCCGTGATGAAGTGTAAAAAGTATTGTAGATCAAAAAAGTAGAGCCATGAAAACAGCAGTTTTAACAAAAGATTATTTTGAAAGCAAAATAATTAAGCCATTAAAAAACCCACCACCATATGGTTATGATGGTATGCGTTTTAAAATGGGTTACAGCAGCCCAAATGGTGATACTTATTTAATCAATGGCAATGGTATTTTAATTGTAAATTTTTATAGCATAAACCTTGTTAAGGTTTACATTGATGAGATTAAATACAATTTAACATTGTGGCAAACATTTAAACTGGTATGGATGGCAACTAAATACCATGATAAACACCAAAAGGAGTTAACCATTTGCAGGTGCACAATTGCACAAAAATTAACCGGTGATGGTTGCCATATTTGTAACAAAAAAAATGAGCCATAACTATATGAAAAAATTTAAAAACCGAAACGAAACAATTCTAGAATTAAGATCAATGAGAACACTTGTTATTGATAAAAAAAAATACAAGGGTTACAATGTGCCTAGTTGGCATTATACAATTGGCCACAACATACCCAAGATTATACAAGATTTTTTTGCTAGTGTTTATAATTATTTAAAGGAAGATGAAAATACAAACTAATCAAGATGGGTACACCCATTTATTAAATGATGCAGGCCAACCGGTTTATTGCATTAAAAGAACACCAGCCACAACAATTATACCTGACAAGTTGAACCAACCACAAGCATTGGTGATACCTACCTTAACAAATTTTTGTGGCGATCATTGCCCATTTTTTCAGTTAGAGCCAACCGAAAATGGCCAATTGGTTAACCTTTGCCATGGCCATATTAGAGGCATAAGCGAAGTACAACACCAAGTAGGAACCAAACTAAATTTAATGCCATGATTTATAACAGCCTAATAAGAAAGAAAAACGAACGCACACTTTTTTATGACAAAAAAACCAATTACACTTATTACATTAACAAAATAATTGGAGAGCATAAAACAAACCATGTGCGAGTAATTTATATGGTTGCCGTTGATGGCAACCATAAACAACAATTTACAGACTTTTATTTTTTTCAGTTATTAGAGTGCGGGCAAATTAAAGAGGTATAATTATGGAACCAGGCAACCAGGCATTAAACTTATTGCAGCAAATTTTGGGCATAGTTGAATATTTTGTAACAGACCAAGCCAACCAATTAGAGCAATTACAAAACCACCACACAGCAGGTAAAAACCCATTTGTAGATAAACGCATAAATGATTTATCTAATAGGTTAGTAAGCTGGATTGATAACCACGAACAATTGCAAACCAAGTTTGCAGAATTGTTGCAGCATTTGCAAACCATGCAAAGCGAATACACCACAATGGATAAGGCCACAGCGGTTATATATTATAAACTTAAAGACTTGGAATTGATGCACAAGGATGCGATATACTGGAAAGCCAGGGCGCATTATTTGGAAACAACCAGGAAACTAATTTTTAACCAATATATGAACCTTAAGAATGGCAAAGAAGATAACAAGCGTTGAGGATGCAAAAAAATTGCTCAAACAAAAGGCTCCAGCAACAAAAGCTGGGGCCCTTGATTGGTTGCAGCAGCGGTTGGCAGACCATGCAAAGCCAGTTGAAGCACCACCGGTTATTATAGACATACAAGGCAAGACAATTTTAACCAAGGGCAATTATTGCACCATTAGTGGCAAACCAAAGGCGGGCAAAAGTGCATACATTGCAGGCATTTTAGCGGGCGGCATTACCGGGCAAAATATGTTAGGCATTAACACCAGAATTGAGCCAGGTAAAAATTTAGTTCATTTAGATACCGAGCAAGGAGAATATGAATACTACCAGCACATGGGCCAAGTTAAAAAAATTGCTGGCATTAGTAACATACCACCGCACTTGGTTAGTTATCGGTTAAGAGGGATTAAGGCAGAACAAATAAGAGAAGCATTAACCCATATTGCAGAAGATAATAAGACCGGTTTAATTGTTATTGATGGGTTACTTGATACAATTATTGATTTTAATGATTTGCACGAATGTAGAATGATAACAGATTTATTGCGTGATGTCACAGAGCGCAAAAAAATAGGTATTGTGTGCATTATACACCAAAGCAAAAGCACTAACTATACAATTGGGCACCTTGGTAGTTTTGCAGATAGGTTTAGTCAATCAGTTATAGAGGTTGTAAAAGGAGAAAAGGAACCAGTAAGCACCATGCAGCCGGTGTTGTTAAGAAGTGCAGGAGGTTTTGAGCCTATCCATATTCAATACCACATTAATAATGCTTGCTGGCAATTGCACGAAAGCACACCCCCAGAGCATAAGAGTAGCGGCATAGATTTAACAGATCAAAACATTTTAGAGTTTATGCAATACCTATTTAACAATACACCCTATGTTATTTATAAAGACATCGAGGCGGCCGCAAAAAGCCAATTATTTATGGGAAAAAACAAAGTAAGCGCATTAATAAAAACCCTGGTTGATGATGGGTTGATAAAAAAAGAGGGCAATAATTATTACCAAACAAAAGCACCATTTTAGTTATGGAATTTAAAAAAATATGGCACAATGAACCTTATTTAGCCAGCAATATTGGCGGAATAATAAAAAATGAAATTACCGGAAAAGTATTAAGCCAAAGAGCAAAAGCACCAACAAAAGAAGCATACAACAAAGGGCACACATATTTGTATGTAAAACTTTGCCCACAAAAAAGACCTAAAAAAGAATATTTGGTGCATAGACTAATTGCCATTGCATGGAAAAAAAACACAAACCATAGTAAATTACAAGTTAATCATGTTGATGGCAACAGACATAACAATGATGCAGCTAATTTGCAATGGGTAACAGCGTCAAAAAATCAATTTCATAAACACAAACTAATTAGAGAAAAAATAAAAATAGAATATTGGCAGGCTGTTGAAGCACCGTTTTAGCCCCAAAATTTCACTTTTAACAAACTTTTACACCCTTGGTGGTACATTATACCGCCAAGGGTTTTTTAGTGCGTATAAACGCAAAAAAATGCGTTTTGCAAAAATTCATGTTCCCTTATGCCTTTGGTACCCGTTTTTTTCCAAAAAAAATGGGTAGGTTAACATAAGGATGAATATCCTTATGTTACCCATTAGGAAACAAGAAAAAAATGTTTAAAAAATGTGGCGCAAATTGTTTTGCCTGATTATTAGCGCAAAATTTGTGTTGCAAACATGAATAAAACTATTTTAATCATTTTAAGCATTGCAGGTATTTGGTACCTATTAAAAAAAGGAGTTGCAGCCAATGCCCTTAAATACAATTTCACTGGAATTGATTTTAAAAACCGGGCAATAGAGGTTGAGTTAATTAACCCAACACCAACACCGCTGCAATTCTCAAGCCTGGTAAGTGATATTAGTTTAAACGGCAACAATGTTGGCATTGTTGATTATCGACAACCTACATTGTTACAAGGCAACCAGGCTATAAAAATTAAGTTGCCGATAAAAGTTAATGCAGCTGGTGTGCTTGCTTTTTTGAGCGCAGGCATTAGTAAAATAAAAACCATTGGATTTAATGGTACAATTACAGCGCAAGGCGCACCATTGCCATTTAACACCACATTAACACTGAATAATGTATAACAGCCGGGCAGAAATATTAACAACCATTGGTAAGCCAAAAGGCGCAGCAAAAGTTGTGGTTAATATGCACAACACCAGCGATATTATTAGGCAGATGCAAAAAGCGCATTATGATAACAGCGCATTTGCGAAAAAAATTGCATACCAATTTAAAGGTGGATCAGTTAAGCAGACTTGCAAAAACATATTTAATTGGATTAAAGAAAATATTCAATATAAAGTTGAGCCAGCGCACCTGCAAACAACAAAAAGCCTGCAAAGGTTGGTTAGTGATGGGTATGGCGATTGCAAACATTACAGCGGTTTTTTTGCAGCCATATTAAGTGCATTAAATATTAAACATCATTATAGGTTTGCAAGTTACTCAAGCAGCACAACACCGACACACGTTTATGTAGTTGCCTATGATGAAAAGGGCAGGCCAGTTTATTGTGATGCTGTGCTTGAAAATTTTAATACTGAAAAAGGTTACACCCATAAAATAGACAAAAATATGTTAGCACATTTAAGCGGTATAGATGCGATTGGACGTAGAACCAAAGCAGAACGCAAAGAAAAAAGGCAAGCAGTGGTTAAAAAGGTTGTGCAGGCACCAAAAAAAGCGGTTAAAGCAGTTGCCAAAGGAACCAGTACAGCAGCAAAGAAAGTTGCCACAGCAGCAAAGAAGATACCAGCAGGCGCAAAAAAAGTTAGTATTGCACCGGCCAGAGGTGCATTTTTAACATTGGTTGCATTAAACTTAAGAGGTTTTGCAAATAAACTTGCAGCAAGCAACCAAGACCAATTAAAGGCCAAATGGAATAATCTAGGTGGTGATTTTAATAAGTTGCAACAAGCCATTAACAATGGTAAAACAAAAAAAGCATTGTTAGCTGGCATTGATAATGAAGATAGCATGGGAAGTGTGGCGGCAACAGCAACAGCAGCAGTTGCAGCAGCCGCACCAATAATTGTTGCCCTAAATTCATTTTTAAAAGAAAGTGATGAAGCAATTAACAAGGCAAAAGGGTTGTTTAAAAAACAAACCGGCCAAGCCATTGAGCAAACACCTTTTGAACAAGATAAAGACTTATTAGCCCCTGCAACCCAGGTTGAAGATGGTGTTGAACAAAAGGGCACAACCGGTGGCAATATGTTGCCTTTGTTGTTTTTGGGTGGTGGATTGGCATTTTTAGCGTTTAAAAATTAATAAAATGGCAGCAAAAAAGAAACCAACAGCAAAGCAATTGGCCGCAAGGGCCAAATTTGTAAAAATGGTAAGGGCAAGGGCCGCAGCAAAAAAAGCTGGTAAAAAGATTGCAGGCAAAAAAAAAGGTGCATATAAAAAACCAAAATTATTTAAACCTACTAAATCGCAAACAAAGGCAGCGGCAAAAAGATTGGTTAAGCAAGCAACGCACAAGGACACAAAAAGCCACAATGTTAATATTAGGGTTGTTAGTGGTGTTGATTCTATAAAAAAAGACTTGCAAAAAAAATTGTTTGATAGCCAAAAATTTGCAAGCACACTTGTTGGCAATATTGATTGGTATAAACAAATGATTTCTTTGGATAAGGCAAAGGCAAAATATTGGAAAGTAAAAGTAAGCGAGGAAAAAAAGAAACTTGCACAGCTAAAAAAGAACATTGCAATATTAAAAAGGGCAGCTAAATAATTTAAAATAAACAATACATAGTATATGGCACGCAGAAAAAAAACAGCAAAAACAACCAGGCGCAGAAGTAGAGTAAGCGGTATTGGTTCAGTAAAGGGCATTGGCACTATGCTAACCAATGCCGCATTGGCAACCGGTGGTTATGTAGCAGCAACCATGTTGGGTAGATTTGTCCCAGGCGACAACAA
>JACCDR010389271.1_pt1 | contig 13742 bp, 10 predicted proteins | sample 7446431 | NCBI WGS metagenome assembly JACCDR01 (sample SAMN15323443, study PRJNA562643) | freshwater metagenome | isolation source: river surface water | place: USA:Blue River Watershed | collected 2017-08-17
CCAGAGCGTTCCGTCACAATACCTACAGTTTGTGCCATGGTGTCTTCAATTTGACTGGTTCCCTCTTCATCTTCGTGGCCGTGTCCGCCACTCTCCGCATGACCATGACCATCGCCACCTTCCTGTTTGCTTTCATGTCCGTGCTCTTCGTCTTCGTGTTTCCCTTCGTGCTTCTCGCCCTCCCCATGGTCATGCCCATGAGAGCCTGACTCTTCAGTGTGTTCATCTTCTTGATGTTGGTGATCGTCGCTCTTCGTTGCTGCACTGGCCATATAAATATCGGCCAAAAACATCACCAATAGCAGTGCCAAAATTAAAACCACGCCCGGAGCGGATTTCAGCAAATTTTTGGATGAAGGTTTCGTTAGATGTTTGTTCGATGTTTTCATGGGTTAACCTCAAAATTCTGTTCGTTCAGGGGGGAGCCAATCATTCGCTCCAACTCAATACGGGTTTCCTGCATGCGGGCAGCGGCCTCTACCAAGGCTTGCTGGGCATCCAGCAATTGGCTTTGCGCAAGGTTTAATTCCAGATAGCTGTAGCGCCCCCGGTCAAATGCATCGGCGGTACTGCGCATGGCTTTTTTTAGCGAAGGAAGGGCCTCGTCACGCAACACATTGACTTCATCAATTGCTTGCCGATTAGCCTCATAAGTGGCGATGAGTTGAGCCTCCAATTGCACTCGCGCGCTGTCTCGTGCGAGTTCAGCACTTTGTTGATTGGCATTAGCGGTTGTGATTGCGCCACCGGCTCTACTGCCTGCACCTAAAGGCATGCTCAAGCCAAGCACGACAGCGGAATCCTCGGAAGCCTGAAGACGACGAACGCCCGCATTCCATTCCAGGGAGGGGCGTCGTTCGCTACGCGCTTGTTGCACTTCGGCTATGCGAACATCTACTTCTTTGGTTAATTGTTCCAAATCCGGATTGCCCGACAGCTTGCCCAACAACGTCGGCAACGGCATTGCCGTTGGAACCGCATAAAGATCGGCTTTTACCGCTGTAAAATCCGGCGAGGAATCTGCCCAATAAGCGCTGAGTTTGACTCTCTCACTGCTGACTATTTGTCGGGCTTGTTGCAAGGCAATTTTGGAGCGCGCCAGTGCGGCGTTTCCGCGCAAGAGCTCACTGTCCGCCGTACCGCCTGCCTGAACCTGCCTGGTCAGTGAGCTGAGGGTTTGCTGGATTAACTGGTGCGCCTCTTCCTGTAACGCCAGTTGTTCTTGCGCAGCCAGTAATTGAATGAATTGATGAGTCACCGCTGTAATCACATCCAACGTCAGTAGGCGTTGGGTAGATTGCAGTTGCTGTTGGCGGGCGGTAACGAGATTCATGCGCGCATCGCGCTGACCACCCAACTCAATAGCGGATGACAATGAAATGGTCAGTTCGCTGGCATCGGTACCGCTAAATTCTCCGGACCCTGCGACATTCTCAAGATCAGCGCTGATGCGATACTCGGGCCGCAGCGCGGCAGTTTGTTTTTCTCCGGCCAAGGCATTGACCTTAAAGGTATAGCCCGCCAGTTGAGGATTTTGTTGCAGGGTTGCCCGGACTGCCTCACTCAACGTGAGTGTTGATTGTGCAGCTGAGGGCGCAGCATAGGCACTACAGGTAATGGCAATAACCGAGACGGTTAATGCCCGATGGATAAATTGCATAGAAAGCTCCAGCCATATAGGTATTTCCCGGCGCAGCACGTGGAAGCACAATGGAAATACTCGAATTACCCCTGTCAAAAAAAGGGGCGTTATGGGTAATCAGGCTGGAGTGACGGGAGGCGCGCGCGGCGGCGGGCGTAAACCTACAATGCGACGTGGGTGGGCGGTTTGAGAAGCAGGGAAGAAAAATGCGGATCGAGGCAATACCAAAAACACAAACATGGCAACCAGTAATAGCGCCAATGTTGCATCGAATTTCAGCAGTTTGGCGACCACTGATTGGGATAGATCGATATCCATATCAACATGTGCACTGTCTGCATCATGTTCTTCATGGGTATCGATATTGTCGAGATGAATGGAAATTGGTGGTTCCTGGCCATCAAAGCAATAGTGCCCGTGCACACCAGCCCAACTAGCCATCAGCCAGAGCAGTGTGGACAACAAGGCCCAATACTTATAACGCAGGACGTAATTCACGGTGACTTATTGGTTCCAGAAAAGTTGGCTGGATTATGGCAGTAAACCAGTGATTGTCTGTAGTGATGTCTGCCATATTATAAAAAGTGGCACTTCAAATAACAGCCATGTGTACCGAGCAACTATGAGGGTCTTCGCCGTCATAAGTTCACTACCACTCATTGATGCGCATAACTGTAAAACACTATAAAGTCTACAGTAACTATAGAGTCAACACCGGACTGTGTATGAAAATAGGTGCGCTGGCAAAACTTACGGGCCTTAGTGTCCAAACCATACGCTATTACGAACACGAGGGACTGTTATCGACAGCCCCTCGTACCGAAGGCAATTATCGCTTTTACGCCGAGACGGCCTCCCAGGATCTTTTCTTTATCAAACAATGCCGGAACCTCGGATTGACACTGGAGGAGATCCGCCAATTGATCGGCTACGTCAGTACCCCGGACGAGGCTTGCCATAGTATCAATAAGATTATCGATAACCATATCCAGCAAGTCGATGTGCGCCTTGCTGAGCTTCAGGAGTTGCGCCGTCAGCTCGGCGAACTCCGAACCAAATGCGATGCCCACCAGGCAGTAAAAGATTGCGGCATCATGAAGGAGCTGTTGGTGTATTGATCTACCTTTTTGGTATTACCAGTGCGTCGGTTTACTTTTCTAAATCATGCTTTCTCTGCTGCATCAACAAATACGCCACAGGCAATACCAATAGCGAAAGCAAGGGTGCGCTAATCATTCCACCCACCATCGGTGCTGCAATTCGGCCCATGATTTCCGAGCCGGTACCACTGCCGAAAAATATCGGCAACAAACCGGCGACAATCACTGTTACCGTCATCATTTTAGGGCGAACACGCAACACCGCGCCTTCCATAATGGCTTCCTGTAAATCCCCTGTAGAGACAGCTCCCACCTCCAATCGCTGTGCCCATGACTGCTTCAAATAGAGCAACATAATGACTCCAAATTCGGCCGCAACACCCGCCAGCGCGATGAGCCCCACAGCCGTGGCGACGGAGAGGTGATAATCCATAAGGTATAACAACCAAATACCACCGGTCAGTGCAAAGGGCAGCGTGCCCATAATTAACAGGGCTTCATCCCAGCGCGAAAAAGTGAAAAACAGCAGTACCAGAACGATGGCCAGTGTTGCCGGTACTATCCATTGCAAACGCGCATTGGCGCGCTCCATAAATTCAAATTGGCCTGCATAGCTGAGACTGGTTCCCGGTACTAACGTCACTTGATCGCTGATAGCCCGCTGTAAATCTTTCACGGTGGAGGCAAGATCGCGGTCGCGTACATCAATGTAAACAACGCTGGTTGGCCGGGCATTTTCGCTTTTGAGCATGCTGGGGCCATCGCTCACAGAGATGGTGGCGATAGTGCCCAGTGTGATCTGGCTGCCCAATGGAGTGATGATGGGCAAGTTTTGCAATTTACCAATACTGTCACGCCAGTCGCGCGGATAGCGCAGGTTGATGGGAAAGCGCGCCCGCCCCTCAATCACTTCACCCAGATTTTCACCACCAATCAAGCTGCCTACGACCGATTGCGCCTGGGTAATACTTAACCCGTAGCGCGCCAGGGCGTCGCGGTTGAAGTCGATATCCAGAAAGCGCCCACCGGCAATGCGCTCAGCCACGGCGGAGGAAACGCCAGTGACTGTTTTTGCGACTTGCTCAACCTGCTGCGCGACCCGGTCGATATCCGCCAGCGAATTACCGGCGATCTTTATCCCTACCGGACTTTTAATCCCCGTGGCCAGCATATCGATACGGTTGCGGATGGGTGGTATCCAGATATTGGACAACCCCGGTATTTTTACCCGCGCATCCAGTTCGGCCATGAGTTTTTCCGGTGTCATTCCCTCACGCCATTGGTCACGCGGCTTGAACTGGACAGTGGTTTCAAACATTTCCAGCGGTGCGGGATCGGTGGCGCTGTTGCTGCGGCCCGCTTTGCCAAATACTTGCGCAACCTCAGGTACTGTTTTGATCAGGCGATCGGTTTGTTGCAGTAATTGGCTGGCGTGTTGGGCAGTCAACCCCGGCAAGGCGCTGGGCATGTAAAGCAGATCCCCTTCATCCAATGGTGGTAAAAATTCACCACCCAGTTGGCTGAGTGGCCAGGCAGTCGTTAGTAGCACGCCCAATGCTAACCCCAGTGTTGTTTTCGGATAACGTAATACGCGCACCAGTAATGGGCGATAAATGGCAATCAGCCAACGGTTAAGTGGATTGCGGTGTTCAGCAGGAATAGTGCCGCGAATCCAGTAACCCATTAATATCGGAATCAATGTGACCGAAAGCCCTGCTGCGGCAGCCATGGCGTAGGTTTTGGTAAAAGCCAATGGGCCAAACAACCGGCCTTCCTGCGCCTCTAAGGTGAACACGGGAATAAACGAGAGCGTAACAATCAATAATGAGAAAAACAGTGCAGGCCCCACCTCGGTTGCAGCCTCGGTAATGACTTGCCAGCGCGCCTCGCCAGTGAGTATCTGGTTGGGATGCCGCTGCTGCCAACGCTCCAGATGTTTATGGGCGTTTTCGATCATAACAATGGCCGCATCCACCATGGCACCAATGGCAATAGCGATACCACCCAATGACATGATATTGGCGTTAATTCCCTGCTGACGCATAAGGGCAAACGCAATCAAAACGCCAAGAGGTAGCGAGACAACCGCCACCATTGAGGAGCGCCAGTGCCACAGAAAAACACCGCATACTAACGCTACCACCAAAAACTCTTCCATAAGCTTGCGGGTCAGATTGGCCACCGCACGATCAATCAATAAACTCCGGTCATAGGTGGTAACGATCTCGACACCGGCGGGCAAACTGCTTTTTAACTGTTCCAGTTTTTCCTTGATGGCAGCGATGGTATCGCGCGCATTGCCACCAGAGCGCATCACCAAGATACCCCCGGTCACTTCGCCTTCACCATTCAACTCAGCGATTCCTCGGCGCATTTCCGGCCCCAATTGGATGATCGCCACATCCGCAAGCGTAATGGGAATACCATCCACCAGCTTTAGCGGGATGGTTTTAAAATCCTCCAGGGTTTTTAGGTAACCACTGGCGCGAACCATCAGTTCTGCCTCACCCACGGACAGAATGCCACCGCCGGTTTCCTGATTGGCTTGTTGTAAAGCCGTGATGACATCTTGATGAGTCAGATTACGCGATGCGAGGCGAATGGGATCGAGTACGACCTGATATTGCCGAACCATACCGCCGATGGCCGCCACCTCGGCGACATTGGGAAGCGGTGCTAACTCAAACCGTAAAAACCAATCTTGTAGCGCGCGCAACTGGGCAAGATCCTGTTGTCCAGTTTTGTCTATCAATGCGTATTGAAAAATCCAGCCAACACCGGTTGCGTCTGGCCCGAGGGCGGGTTTGGCGGTCGCGGGCAACTGCGCCTGGATTTGACTGAGATATTCCAGTACCCGCGAGCGCGCCCAGTACACATCGGTACCATCCTCAAATAAGACATAGACAAAACTATCGCCAAACAGCGAATAACCACGCACCGTTTTCGCACCGGGTACCGACAACATTTTACTGGCCAATGGATACGTCACCTGGTCTTCAACAATCTGCGGCACCTGTCCGGGGAAGCTGGTGCGGATAATAACTTGCACGTCGGATAAATCAGGCAAGGCATCAATCGGTGTGGTTTTGACCGCCCAGACTCCCCAGGCAGTGAGCAGCAGTGAAGCCAGCAGTACCAATATCCGGTGAGCGACAGACCAGTGAATCAAATGGCTAATCATGGCTGCATCTCCATGGCTTTTTGTGGGGCTATACCCAGCAGGGACGCCTCTGAGTCCAGTAGAAATTGACCGCTGACCACGACTTCCTGATCCACCGCCAACCCTTTTTTAATCAACGTTTGGTTGCCAACCTCATGACCAATGATTACCTCAACAGGCCGGAATTTACCACCGGGTTCTGTCAACATGACCAATACCCGTTGACCAGTGCGAATAACGGCCTCAGTGGGCACAAACAAGGCTTTCTTGGCGGATGTACTTTGCAACCGTACACGCCCGCTGGTACCGGGGTTGAGTAATCCCCCCGGATTGTCGAGCAGGATACGGGCGGTCAAGGTGCGGGTAGTTTCATTAACGGCGGGTAGCAGGTACTCCAGCGTCCCCAACAGGATGGGCGCATTGGGATTGGCTGAATAGAAAGCTGCCTTATCTCCCGGTTGCAATTGTGTTGCTTGCGATTCTGGAATAGCGGCATCCAACCACAGGCTATCAAGGCCGTCGATACGCATCAGCGTGTCGCCACTGGCCAGTGCCATGCCGGTTTTAATGCTTAGCATAGTTATCACACCACTGATTGGTGCGGTGATAGTTACTCGTGTCTCCGGTTGCCGGGTTTTCTCCACTTTGGCAATTAAAGACTCCGGCATGCCGAGTAACTGCAAACGCGAGCGCAATGTTTTCAGTAGACGGGGATTATCAGCCACTGGCTGAGAGAGCATTTCGTTCTGTACATCAAGCCATTCCGGCACATGGAATTCGGCTATCGACTGTCCAGCGATAACCCGGTCTCCTACTGCCAATGGCCAGACTTTTTCAGCAAAACCACCGGCGCGCAGTTGGATAACCGCCTGGTTACGCTCGTTGAATTGCAGTTTTCCCGCCACTTCCAGCTCCACCTGTGCAGGCATTCGCTGGACTTTGGCCTTGCGAATGCCCAGGTTTTGTACCATATCGGCATCGATAGTCAGCCCTGGTTCTTGTGTCGATGGCGCTGCGTATTTTGGTACCAAGTCCATATCCATAAACGGGGATTTACCCGGCTTATCAAAATGTTGGTCGGGCACCATGGGATCGTACCAGTAGAGGATTTTAGGCTCGGCCTCCTTGACTGGTTTCGTCGCCTGCGCCGCCTCTGCGTATTTGGGTACCAGCTCCATATCCATAAAAGGTGATGGGCCCGGTTTATCAAAGTGCTGGTCGGGCACCATAGGGTCGTACCAGTAGAGGACTTTGGGTTCCTGCTTGACTGGAGTGGGTGTTGAGTTTGTAGCATTTGCTACAACCCCTGATTGCCAGCTCGCACCTATGGCAATACCAAGTGCCAGAGCGCCCACAGCAACAGGCAACCACAGACGTAGTGAATTAGGTTTCATACAAAAATTCCTGAAGGACGATAAAAAACCGTCCGCCCAAAAAACAGTATCGGGACATAGCCGTTACTGGTTCAGGCGGGTGTTATAAAGGGCAATCAGGAAATGCTTGGCGGGCGCCAGATACTGGCGGGATTTAATGCCGTGATATGTGGCAATGGGGGTTTGGGGGAGATTGAGAGATCCGCAAGTGATTCAAAAATGCTGGGTACCGCCAGAAAAAACTGACCCTGTGTTTTACAGAGGTGGCAGGTTTTGGCCGTTTTGCAGGGGTTAGTATTACTTGCGTCATCCTCATCCGGGCAACAGGGCATGGATTCACCGCTATCGGTATCATCCATCGCCATCGTCATTTCCTCTGGGCAGGGTGATGCTGACAGCAGCGCTTCTGCCGCCACTTGCAGGGGCATCAGGATACTGAGCAGTAATACAACGAACAGTGTGTATCGGGTCATGTTCCTATTTTAGCCTCAAATGGCAAGGTAAGGGTTCAGCTTATTTGATTATTTGAGCTTTGCGCCGGTTTGCCGCAATCGCAACGCATTTGCAATCACCGATGCTGAACTTAAACTCATCGCCAATGCGGCAATCATGGGTGATAGCAACCAGCCTGTCCAAGGGTACAAAATCCCAGCCGCAATCGGTATACCCAAGGCATTATAGAGAAACGCAAACAACAGGTTCTGGCGCATATTGTTGACCGTCGCCATGGATAACGAGCGGGCGATGGCAATGCCGCGCAAATCTCCCTTGACCAAGGTCAGTTGCGCACTATTCATGGCCACATCAGTTCCTGTGCCCATGGCGATGCCCACATCCGCCTTGGCCAAGGCGGGCGCATCATTGATACCATCGCCAGCCATCGCAACAACCTTACCTTGTCGCTGTAAATCTTCCACCAACCGCAATTTATCCTGGGGTTTTACTTCGCCGTGAACCTGATCAATACCGAGTTGCCTTGCCACCGCTCTGGCTGTGGTCAATCCATCACCGGTCGCCATAATGATCTCAATACCCGCTCCCTGCAAATCGGACAAGGCTTCCGGAGTTGTTGGTTTGATCGGATCTGCCACCGCCAATAAGCCTGCCAATTGGCGATTTACCGCCAGATAAATCACGCTCGCACCGGCTCGACGCAGGTTTTCCGCCTGATGGATCAGCGGCGCGGCCGACACCCCTTGGGCATCCATCAGTGTTGTATTGCCCAGTGCCAGATCCAGTTCACCGATTCGCCCCGTAACACCAATCCCGGTACTGGACTCAAACTGATCAGGCTTATCTAGCTGGAGCTGTTGATCCTGAGCAGCCTTAACGATAGCGGCTGCCAATGGATGTTCGCTGCCCTGGTCCAGACTTGCGGCCAAACGCAAGACTTCTGTCTCCTGATATCCCGGTGTAGTCTGGACACTGTGGAACGCGGGCTTACCAGCAGTCAGCGTGCCGGTCTTGTCGATAATCAGAGCGTTTACCCGGCGCAAATTTTCGATAGCGGCAGCATCGCGGAACAAGATGCCCTGGGTAGCGCCGCGCCCGGTCGCCACCATGATAGACATGGGTGTTGCCAGCCCAAGGGCGCAAGGACAGGCGATGATCAAAACCGCCACGGCATTGATCAACCCGTAGACCCAACTAGGTTCAGGACCCAAAAAGCCCCACACCAGTAAAACCATGAACGCAATACTGACGACTGCGGTAACAAAATATCCGGCAACCTTGTCGGCCATGCGTTGCATGGGCGCTTTGGAGCGCTGCGCCTGGGCAACCATGTGTACAATCTGGGCCAGCATGGTGCCTGAACCCACATGCTCTGAACGGATCACCAGCGCGCCGTTGGTATTCAGGGTGGCTCCAATCACCTTGTCACCGGGCAACTTGAATACAGGTACCGGCTCGCCGGTTAGCATGGCCTCATCTACAGCACTGCTGCCTTCCAGCACAACACCATCAACAGGTACTTTCTCACCAGGGCGAATACGCAACCGGTCGCCCACATGGACATGGCTCAGGGGAACATCTTCCTCAACACCATCTTCCCGCACACGGCGTGCAGTTTTGGGGGCTAATCCCAGCAATGATTTGATCGCTGCCGAGGTTTGCGAGCGGGCGCGTAACTCCAGTAGTTGCCCCAGCAAGGTCAGTGAAATAATGACGACCGCCGCTTCATAGTAAACGGCGACACGCCCCATGGAGATGAAGGACTGCGGAAAGACCTGGGGGGTAAACGTAGCAACCAGACTGTATGCGAAGGCTGCGCCGGTTCCCAGCCCGATTAACGTCCACATATTGGGGCTGCGCTGCAGGACTGAATGCCATCCACGGATAAAGAATGGCAAACCTGCCCAGAGCACCACCGGCAAGGAAAGCAGCAATTCCACCCAGGTCTGGGTAGATGAGCTCATGAGATGCCATTGATGCCCAAACATGGCTAGAACAGTAACGATTATGGTTAAGGGTAATGTCCACCAAAACCGGCGCTGGAAAGCCTTCAATTCAGGATTTTCGTCCTCTTCCAATTCGGGAATCAGTGGCTCCAGTGCCATCCCGCATTTTGGGCAGGTACCGGGATGATCCTGGCGAATCTCGGGGTGCATTGGGCAAGTGTAAACAGCACCTGAATCGGACATGACAGGCTCAACATGATCGAGGTGCTCCGGCCGCGCCAGATATTTGCCGGGATCGGCTTGGAACTTTGTCCGGCAGCCCGCGCTACAAAAATAATAGGTTTTAGCCTGATGATCGACGTGATGGACTGATGCAGGGGTGACCACCATACCGCAAACCGGGTCTTTCAGCGTTTCATCGTTCGCCTGTGATTCATGGGGTGAATGTGCGTGCGTGTGTTCCATCCGTAAACCTCGTAGCATTTGATTTATTCAGTGACCTTATGGGCAGTGGTTTCCCAGCGCGGATCAACCTTTACCATAGCGGTTACCGAGTTTGCCTGTTTGAGATATATCAAGCCTATGCCCATTTTGCCGTGTTGCTCAGTGATGGCTGGTTTCAGCCGCTGCGCGCGCCGTCAGGATCTGGTATTGCTCCGGCGTCAGGGTCGGCAGCTTCTGGATAAACGCCACCATCGCCCAAATCCGTTGGTCGTCATGAGTTGCGCCCCACGCGGGCATTCCACTCGCCTTGATACCGTGCTTGATAATCCAGAACTGGCGCTGCGCGCTGGCTGTGTTTTCAGCATCATGGGTGTGCGCATGATCATCTGGTGCTCGGGATAAATTAGGTGGACTCGGATATAGCCCGATACTCATATCAGTGTTCTTGATGCCCGGTTTAAGATGGCATTGGGCACACATGTCGTTGTAATCCGGCCCACCATTGAGCAAAAGGACGGGACTGGAAAGATCCGGTACCGCAATGTTGCCCGAGGCGCGTGCTATGGATCGCTCGCGAAGGGTTTCCAGCAACCAATACGTCATCCGGTTGTGGGGAACATCGGCTCCCATGGGATAAATGCCGGAATAAATAAATGCGGCTCCTGCCAGAAGTGCAGCAGTGCTCGTCAGCAATAACCATTTGACTAGTTTCATAGCCTGTTCTCCGCAATGTGATGCACAGAAAGGCGGCGAATGCCACCCTCTGCAAAACAACCTCAGTGGGCACCATGACCCTCATGGCTTGCACTGGAGCTGGCCTTTTGGTCATCCATCGACTTCATATCGCTGTGATTCATGCCTTGGTGCGGGTCACCTTCTTTTTGCTCGTTGTGTGCAGCACTGCATTTTTTCATCATGGCCTGCATCACCGGATCGTTCATATCCATCTTGGAGTGATCCATTTTTTTCATCGCTTCGCAATCGGGCGCTTCTGCCGTTTTGGCATGTTCGGCAGGATCATGGGCAAAGCTTGGAGCAACCATTAATGCACTGGATAAGATCAAGGCAGAGTTAAGTAAAAACGTTTTCATCGTGTAGTCCTCGTTAATTAAGTTGTTTGACGCTGTGGATTAAAACCAGGCGCGAACACCCGCGACCCATTGGGTATCGCTGGTGGATTCGCCATGCTCACGTACAAAATCGGCGGTATTGCCGAAGCTTTTCGTCCAATTCACACCGATATAGGGTGCAAATTCGCGGCGAATTTCATAACGCAGCCGTAGGCCAGCCTGGGCATCGGATAATCCCGAGCCCGTCTGCCGATGCATATCGTTCTGGCCGTAAAAATTGATTGACACTTCCGGTGACAGAACCAGTTTTTGGGTAAACATCATTTCGTACTCAGCCGAGAACCGCGCGGCGGTATCGCCCGAGTCACCGATGAATAGTGCTGCATCGATTTCAAAGAAATACGGCGCTAATCCCTGGATGCCGATGACTCCCCATTCGCGCTCTGGGGTCGGTTTCAGGTCTTGCCGCACGCCCACCTGAATATCCCAAAACGGTGCGATGGCTCGGCTGTAAAGAGCTTGGATTTCCGCCTCCTCGATTTCGCCGTCTACATGTTCTACATCGGTTTTGATCCAGAGTTTATGCAGATCTTTACCGATCCAGGCTTGAGCCTCCAACACATAGGGTTCAAGGTCGTCACTATCGCGCCACTCGAATTGGTCGATCATGACGCGTGCCAGTAAGGGGTCATCCCCCTCATGGGCCATCACGGGCAGACTCGATAACGCGGTTGCCCAAAGGGTCAGGGTCAGTTTTTTTGACAGGTTTTTCATTGGCGTTTCTCCTAAACAACCCTGACTTCACGCATCATGCCAGGCATGTGGTAAAGCAAGTGGCAGTGGTAAGCCCATCGACCTTTGGCGTCAGCTGTTACGAGATAACTAATGCGCGCTCCTGGCTGAACGATGATGGTGTGTTTGCGTGGAATGTATTCCGGATCTCCGGTTTCCAATTCACTCCACATACCGTGTAAATGAATGGGATGGGTCATCATGGTGTCGTTAATGAGGATGATGCGTACACGCTCCCCATAACTCAGTTCCAGCGGTTTGGCATCGGCGAAATTGAGGCCGTTGATCGACCACATATAGCGGCGCATATTGCCGGTTAAATGCAGCTCAATTTCCCGTGAGGGTTCCCTCTTGTCATGGGTGGGGTGCAAGCCGCGAATATCGGCATAGGTCAATACCCGACGACCGTACAATTTCATATGGTCGCGCAGGCCAATACCCGGATCGGCCAAGCCACTTTGCGGGGCTTCGGAGTGACTATCCACATGGGGGCCGAATTCCGTATCGACATGATTGATCTTGGCGAGTGGATCAAAATTGCTGCCGAAACCCGCTTTGGCCAGCCGCGTTTTGCCGTTGTGCTCGCTATGATCCATTTTCATCGCAGACATATCATGGCCGCTGTGATCCATTACCTTCATGTCATCCATACCTGCCATTGCAGGTATTGAATGTTGGCTGTGATCCATCGCTTTCATGTCATGGCTTGAATGATCCATGCCCTTCATCGCTGACATATCACCACCATCCTGGTTCATGCCCCCCATGTCGTGACCACTGTGATCCATGCCGGACATATCCATCCCCATTTCACGGTGACCTAAGGTCGGTGCAGGGTCCATCGCGGTAATCTCGGCACGCAAGGCAATATCTGTGGTCAGGGTGCCACGGGCATAACCAGTGCGATCATTGCTTTGAGCAAAGATGGTGTAGGCGCTATCAGCGTCAGGTTCGACGATCACATCATAAGTTTCGGCCACGCCGATGCGGAATTCATCAACCGTTACTGGTTGGATGTTTTGGCCATCGGCGGCGACCACCGTCATCTTCAAGCCGGGAATCCGCACATCGAAAATGCTCATGGCGGCACCGTTGATAAAACGCAAGCGCACTTTTTCACCGGGCTTGCAAAGCCCTAACCAGCCATGATCTGGAGTGACACCGTTCATCAGGTAGGTGTAGGTATATCCAGTCACGTCGGAGATGTCGGTTTCGCTCATGCGCATTTGGTTCCACATGGCGCGCTCTTTCCATGTCGCAGACAAGCCTTTGGTTTTCAGATCTCGCACCAGATCACCGACTGTCCGCTCGCGGAAGTTGTAGTAGTGGCTCATCTTTTTCAGGGTGCCATAGACTTTTTCCGGAGCCGTGTCAGTCCAGTCCGACAGTAGCACTACCATGTCCCGGTCATACGCCACAGGGTCGGGATCTTTGGGATCAATAACGATGGCTCCCATTAACCCCGTCTGCTCCTGAAATCCAGAATGGCTGTGATACCAATAGGTGCCGCTTTGCTGGACATCGAACTCATAAACGAAGGTCTCGCCCGGTTTGATACCGTCAAAGCTCATCCCAGGTACACCATCCATTTCCGAGGGCAAAATAATGCCGTGCCAGTGGATGGAACTGTCGTGGTCGAGCGTATTGGTGACTCGCAAAGTCACGCGTTCTCCCTCTTTCCAGCGCAGGATAGGTGCAGGCAAGCTTTGGTTAACCGTGGTGGCGATGCGTTGTTTGCCGGTAAAGTTAACCTTCTGGAAGC
>JACCDR012090495.1_pt1 | contig 13730 bp, 21 predicted proteins | sample 7446431 | NCBI WGS metagenome assembly JACCDR01 (sample SAMN15323443, study PRJNA562643) | freshwater metagenome | isolation source: river surface water | place: USA:Blue River Watershed | collected 2017-08-17
ATCCAGTAGGCAAGGTGGACTTCCTTCGTAACTTTCATGTCCTGCTCCATTTCTTCATTTGCTTCGGTTCGAGAAACTGGTCCCGCCAGTTGCCGCGGCATTCGGTGGCTTCCATCACTTCACGCGCCGCCTTGATGCGCTCGGCCTGTATCTCGCGCTGCATGCTGGCCTTGGTCATCACGACGATTTGCCGCGATGGCTCATCAGCGACCAAGCTGTAAACCGTCAGAACCGCCACCAGGGCGACGATTGCTAGGCAGAGGTCCGCAAGTGCGGGCGGCATGCTGGAAGGGCGCCCAAGGTCTTTGTAGTCGTTCATGCCGACACCTCCGGCCATTTCCAGGTTGTGCGGTAGTCCTCGCGGTAAAGTTCCACAAGGACAGCGCCGCGAGCATCCAAAAGGCGAAGCCACAATTCAACGTCAACCGACTTGCCGTGTTGAAGTTGGATGACTTCGTTAAGCGTGTCGCGGACTTTGATTAAATCGTCACGGGTCATACAACCTCCTCCTGTTCCAGCGCCAAAATGCAATCATTCAAAATCCCGCTAACCCGCGTCGGCTTGCTCAACCCCGGCCCGTCAAGCTCGCGCAGCCGCTTGATTTGGTCGGCCAGCTTCTCGGCGTAGGCGTACATATCGGCGTAAATCGCTTGTTGAAGGTCGGCGCGTTCCTCGGAATCGGCATCGCGGCATGCCTTGGCTACTGCGGTGAATTTGTCAAGGTGCGGGGTATCGGCAAACAGGTCGCTAAGTACGCCTGTAGCGGGGGCGGCGATGCCTTGCTGCTTGAGTTGGGAGAGGGTCATGCGGGCACCTCGCATTTGGCAATTACGCGACGCAATTCTTTTTCCTGCGCATCCCTTGCAGCATCCCTTGCAGCATCCCATGCAGCATCCCTTGCAGCATCCCATGCAGCATCCCCTGCAGCAGCCCATGCAGCATCCGATGCAGCAGCCCTTGCAGCAGCCCCTGCAGCATCCCATGCAGCATCCCATGCAGCATCCCCTGCAGCATCCCATGCAGCATCCCCTGCAGCATCCCTTGCAGCGGATAAATCGTTATTGCTGGCGTTTCCATTTGCAAAGCGTTCCGCCACATCAAGAGCATCAAGGCTGCGCGGATCGGTCATCAGATGTTGCACTTGGCGAGCACACCACACGGCAAACAACCGAATTTCGCGGTCATGGCCCTTGACGGCGCGCAAGCACCACAGCGCATCATCAAGACCGTTGCTGTCGATAACAGTTGAGATTGAAAGCGGCTCATCATCGGCTTGAGTTTTTCCAAGGTGCGCAAGCAATTTGCGCCAGCCTGACTCACAAGGGCTGTGCTTGCGGATTTCGTTTAGGGTTGTTTTCATCTCATCCTCCGTTTGCTGCGATGTGCAGCGCGTGAATGAGATAATGAACTTCTAATTTCCACATGTCAACAGGTTTATGCAAATATATTTTATTTCAACTTATTGACGACGCCGAAAAATGCGGTTAGTCTATGCCGTTATGAAACAGCAAACACGAGCACAATACTTATCGGCGCTTCGCAAGCGTCGTATTTCTTTGGCCAAACGTCGCGCCGCTGGTGAATCTGTGGCGCAAATCGCGGAAAGCCTTGGGATTTCGCGGCAGGCTACGCACAAACTGATTCGGGCGGCTAAATGAATCCTCCTCCCTGCAATGCGAGTTTTACCTTTGATCGCGCAGGGGTCCCGGACGGCTACAGACGGCGAGGGTCGTTTGGCTGTCCGGGCATTTTATTCTGAGGGCAGCATGAGCATCGACCTAATAGCTGTAGTCCTATTCCTGATCGACACGGCTATTGGCGAAGTTACAGCCTGAGATGCAAGATCAACGGAGTATTCCCGCAATATCTGTAGTCACACCCGCATGATATTCGAGCTCTCTATTCCGCAATCTCTTGCCGATCTGCCGGGGCGCCTGCATGTGCTTGAGGATGAGCCTGTACAAGCCACTAAAACGCACTCAGAGCGCCTGGAGCAGATGCGTCAATACCGCGCACGCATGGGCACGCTGGAGAGGCGGGAAACCGAGCGCAAGTATTACGAGGCGAACCGGGAGCAAATCCTTGCGCGGCGCAAGGCGCGAAGGGCTGAATTGTTGCAAGACCCTGAATACCGGGCGCAGGTTGCGGCCAGGGCAAAGAAGTATCGGGAAGCGAACCGCGAAAAGATGGCGGCGCATCAGCGGGCTTATTACCGTCGCAAAAACGAAACCCGGAGCAGCAACTCCGGGCCTCTAACCAGTAGCAACTAGCAAGGAGTCGCAATGGCTGACGAAAGTTTAGCGGATTACAGGGCTTTCCTGCAATCTAAACGAGTGCGAGCGGAGAACTATGGGTTTGAACCGCCCGCGCTCAATGCAAACCTTTTCCCGCATCAGGCGGAGATTGTGCGGTTCGCGCTGACTAAGGGCCGCGCCGCGATGTTTGTGGATACCGGCCTCGGTAAGACTTTGATGCAGCTTGATTGGGCGCGCTGCGTTCATGAGCATACCAATGGCCCGGTATTGATCTTGACGCCGCTTGCCGTGGCTGCGCAGACGGTACGCGAGGGTGCCAAGTTTGGCATTCCTGCCAAGATCGTGCGCGAGGATGCCGACTGCATCAACGGCGTGAATGTCGCCAACTATGAACGGCTAGACAAACTTGATCCTAGCCGGTTTGCGGGCATCGTGCTGGATGAATCCTCGATCCTGAAGAATTTCAGCGGCAAGACGTTTCAGGCGTTGTGCGAGGCGTTCAAGCACACGCCGTACCGGCTGGCCTGCACTGCCACACCCGCGCCGAATGACTACATGGAGCTTGGGAATCACTCCGAGTTTCTTGGCATTTTGCGTCAAGTGGACATGCTTACGCGCTGGTTTCTGCACGATTCCAGCGATACGAAGGATTGGCGGCTCAAGGGGCATGCCGTGTCCGACTTCTGGGATTGGGTGGCGTCATGGGCGCGGTGCGTCTCTATGCCGTCTGACCTTGGCTATTCGGATAGTGGTTTCGTGCTTCCGGAACTGCGCACGGTTCAGCATGTGATCGAGGCGGATTTGACGGGCACGGATGGGCAACTGTTCCGCAACGTCGAATTGAGCGCCACCAGCCTGCACCGCGAGAAGCGCGCGACGCTTGACGTTCGCGCCGATCAAGTGGCGGAACTGGTGAACGGCAATAGCGAGCCGTGGGTGGTGTGGTGCGACACGAACGACGAGGCCGACGCGCTTACGTCGAGGATCTCGGATGCCGTGGAAGTGCGCGGCAACCATACCGCAGAACAAAAGGAATCGCGGCTTCTCGGGTTTTCCGATGGTGACTATCGGGTGATCGTCAGCAAGGCCAGCATCGCGGGTTTTGGTTTGAACTGGCAGCACTGCGCGCGCATGGCGTTCGTCGGCGTGAACTACTCATACGAGGCGTTCTATCAGGCTGTGCGCCGTTGCTGGCGGTTCGGGCAGCAGCACGGCGTCGAAGCGCATGTGGTGATGGCGCAGACGGAATCCGCGATCTGGAATGCCGTCCTGCGTAAGTCCGATGCGCACGACGCGATGAAGGATGAAATGCGCGCCGCCATGCTGCGCAACGCCGAAAAGACCAAGGAAGCCAAGATTCTTTACATGCCCGGCATGCGCGCAACGCTCCCGGCATTTATCAGGAGCGCCGCATGAACATTTTGAACGAAAAGCATGGCCAGGGATGGGCGGCATACAACGCCGATTGCATCGAGTTCGCTGCACAACTGCCAGATAACAGCATTGATTTTTCCGTGTACTCGCCGCCGTTTGCGAATCTCTACGTCTATTCTGACAGCGAGCGCGACATGGGCAACTGCGCGAACGATGGCGAGTTCATCGAGCAATACGGCTATCTGCTTAAGGAAATGCACCGGGCCATGCGGCCGGGGCGCATTTGCGCGGTTCACTGCGCAGACCTGACTACGTTCAAATGGAAGGATGGTCATATCGGTTTGCGTGACCTGTCAGGCGAAATCATCCGGGCGCACCAGTCTGCTGGCTTCATTTATCACTCGCGCATCACGGTATGGAAAGACCCGGTAACCGAAATGCAGCGCACCAAAGCATTGGGACTGCTTTACAAGCAGCTTTGCAAGGACTCCTGCATGTCGCGCCAGGGCAACCCGGATTACGTGCTGGTGTTCCGCAAGGATGGCGCCAATGACCGGCCAGTGACGAAGCGCCCGGAGCATTTTCCGGTTGATCGGTGGCAGCAGTGGGCCTCGCCGGTATGGATGGACATTGAGCAAGGGAATGTTCTCAACGGCCGGCTGGCACGCAGTGAGAAGGACGAGAAGCACATTTGCCCGCTGCAGCTTGATTTGATTGAGCGCGCCTTGCTGCTGTGGAGCAACGAGGGCGATACGGTGTTCTCGCCGTTCATGGGCATTGGCTCCGAGGGTTTCGTCAGCGTCAAGAACGGGCGCAAGTTCATCGGGACGGAATTGAAGCCGGAATACTGGCGGCAAGCGTGCGAGTTCCTTTCCGTGGCGCAGGCCGAAGGGCGAGATTTGTTTTCGGGGGCAGCGGCGTAAATGGCGCGTATTCGCACAATCAAGCCTGAATTCTTCACGTCAGAGGACATCGTTTCTTTGACGCCGCTTGCACGCCTCTTTTACGTGGCGCTGTGGTGCGAGGCGGATAAGGAAGGGCGGCTTAACTGGAAACTTGGCACGCTCAAGATGCGTTATTTGCCGGGTGACGATGCGCCGATTCAGGCGTTAGCCGATGAACTGGTGGCCGCTGGCTTGGTTGAGTTGTACGAAGTCAATGGTAAGCAATATGCCGAGATCCCCGGCTTCAAGCGGCATCAGATTATCAACAATCGGGAGTCTGAGAGCAGTTTACCCCATCGTGTTGCTGACGCGCCTTTGACGCGTGAAAGCGGCGTGATAGCGGAAGGGAAGGAAGGGAAGGAAGGGAAAGGAAAGGAAGGGAATGCACGTGACGACGCGAAACCCCCGCCCGCTTCGCGGCCTGCATCCAAAAAAACGCAGATGCCGCCCGACTTCGCCATCAGCGACCGAGTTCGGCAATGGGCTGCGGAAAACAAACACGGCCAGCTTGATCGACACCTATCCGCATTTCGCATTTCCTGCCAAGCGAAGGGGTATGCCTATGCCGATTGGGACGCGGCGTTTATGAACGCAATTCGGAACAATTGGGCGAAGCTGGAGGCCACGCCGCAGCAGGTTGCCGCAAGCCGAAAACCTGACCGTTTCGAGTTGGCGAATTTGGAGTACGAAAAAAAGTACGGGACGCCTGAAAGCGTGAAGGCATTGGCAGAGAAATTGACGAGGGCAGAGGCATGAAGCAATACGCCCTTACCTGCCATTGCGGGCGCAGCGAGGTACACGGCTTCGAGCCTCCTGCGGTGAACCTGCAAACCTGCTGCACGGCTAGGCAGATACGCGGGCGCTGCCGTGATTTGGGGTGCGTGTTCACGTTGGTGGAGCAAGAGGCGGAATTCAGCGATGTGGACAGGCTGCGGCTAGGACTGCGCGAGGAAAGGGCGATTGCATGATTCACATCTGCCACGATGAACCATCAATCATCGGTCGCCCTAGAACGCGGGTTATTCGTCCGAAGATGAAACCCGGCCCGCGCCCAATTCGCCGGAATGCCGCCGAAAGCAAGCTGCAAGCCCTTGGACGGCTGACGGCTGCGAGGTTGGCGGAGGAACTCGCATGGCCCCACTACCAAGCCTCACAGGCGCTTAAAAGCCTATGGGACAGGGGTAGGGCTAGGCGGGTGAAGAAAATCACGCCAGAGGGCGCGTATTACGTCTATGAGGCCGCATGACATGGGAAGCCGAGCAGAAAGCCTACTACGACGCTCTGACGAACTCGGAGAAGCGCCGATTCTGGATAGTGCTATCGACGCAACAGCCGCAGGACTACGCCAGGATGGAGCAAATCTGCCGACCGGCGACGAAAGCGGCGAGGGATTGGGTCGATACATGGCGACCTCATGCCCGACCTATTGCGGCTACCCGGTAAATGGTGTTGTTGAGTGGTGTTCGCCGGGCTGTAGGGAATGGGGGGTGTGGGGGCGGGAGGCATGATGGTAGAGGTAGACATCCCCATCCGCACAGTCAGCGAGGCAAACGGGCGCGAACATTGGGCTATCAAAGCCAAGCGCGTCAAGCTGCACCGCGACACCGCGCACATGGTTATCCGCCATGCGCTCAAGGGCGAAAAGCCCCTTCCATGCGTGGTCACGCTTACAAGGATGTCGCCGCGCCTGCTGGACGATGACAACCTCCGCCAAGCCCTGAAAGCCACGCGGGATGGGATTGCGGATTGGCTGGGTGTTGATGATCGAGACCCGCTGATCCGGTGGGAATACGGGCAAATCAAGGCAAGCAAATACCACGCGGTTAGGGTAAGGATTGAGGCATGAGCCTGGAAGAGTGCACACGCGCCACACAAGCCAAAAACCTTGAATGGGGGCCAGAGGTCCGGCAGATAGATTGGGTGGCTGCTGCTGGAACCGTGCGCGATCCTCTAGCCTCTGCTGTGGCTCGACTCATGGCGGGCGATGTGTACGCCTATTGGGACGTTGTAGGCACGCTAGAGGGCCAATTCAGGCGCGGCATAACGTCTGCCGACCGGAAAGCCATCAAGGACGCGGTATGGCACTTTATCGCGCCAGCATGCGAAACCTGCAACGGTAGGGGGCATCCGATTAACGAGGATACGCCGACGCTGAAGGATGAAAACTGCCCGGATTGCCACGGAACCGGCAAGGAGCGGCACAAGAACAATACGCGGGTTTACGCGGACGCCCTGATGCGGTTGGATGGCGCGGCGGCTATTTGCGTATATGCGATTGCGGAAAAAGTGGCCTAACCCCTTGCACTGAGTAAAAAACCAGTGTAGGCTATTGGTTGTCTGTCGGAGTGCGCCCGGTGTGCATCCCCGAGGCGGAGGCCTTAATGGCTTCGTGCGCTCTGAAAATCCATAACCCGCCTAGTGCGGGTTTTTCATTTCTGGCGGGATAACTCAGTAGCAGAGTGCGTGGCTCATAACCACGAAGTCGCAGGTGCGAGTCCTGCTCCCGCAACCATATAAGCCGCCCGAAGGCGGCTTTTTGTTTGGACAATCCGCAAGGAACCCAAGAGAGGTAAACGCAATGGCTAACGATGGCCTTTTCAAAAAAGGGAAAAAACCGGGGCCGGGACGCCCAAAAGGTTTGCCCAATAAGGCCACCGCCAATGCCCGCGAGGCGATTGCCCGCTTTGTTGACGGGAATGCCGACAAGCTCCAATCATGGTTGGACGAGATAGCGGAGATTGACGGCCCGCAAGCGGCTTTCAAGTGCTTTGCGGATGTCTTGGAGTACCACGTACCAAAGTTGGCTCGGACGGAGGTTGGCGGCGATCCTGACAAGCCTGTTGAAGTCCGGTTTACATGGGGCAAGTGAAAGAGGTAGTCATCCCCTATTCGCCGCGAGAGGTTTTCCGGCCATACCATGAGTCAGAAAAGCGAAATTCACTGACTGTTGCGCATAGGCGGGCAGGAAAGACAGTCGCGCGGATCAACCGGCTGATAAAGGATGCTTCGACATGTCCAAAGCAGAACCCGAGATTCGCGTATCTGGCGCCTTACTTTGTCCAAGCCAAGGACATTGCCTGGAACTACCTCAAGCACTACACCGGCCCGATACTGGAATTGGGCGGGAAGATCAACGAGTCCGAGTTATCGGTGACGTTTGCGCACAATGCCGCAGTCATCCGTTTGTATGGTGCGGACAATGCGGAGCGTCTCCGGGGCCTGTACTTTGACGGGCTCGCGGCGGACGAAGCGCAGGACATCAAACCCAGTGTTTTAACCCAAATCATCATGCCCGCCTTGTCTGACCGGCAAGGATGGCTGGATTTGAGCGGAACCCCGAAGGGATGGGGCAACCTATTGGGCGAGACGTACAAACGCGCCCTAGACGATTCTGAATGGTTTGTGCAGGTTCTTAGGGCCAGCGAAACCGGCCTGATTGACCCTGACGAACTAGACCGTCTTAGACGGGCGATGCCTGAAAACGAGTATGCGCAAGAGTTTGAGTGCTCTTTCGATGCTGCGATTACAGGCGCGTACTACGCTCCTGCGATCCGCCAGCTTGAGGCGGAAGGGAAAGTAACTGCCGTCCCATATGACCCGATGCTGTCCGTTTATACCGTGTGGGACTTGGGAATCTCGGACTCCATGTCGATTTGGTTCTGGCAGCAGGCGGGCCGGGAACTGCGGATTATCGACTACTACGAGGCCAGTGGGTACGGGCTTGACCACTACGCGGCGGAACTAAACAAACGCGGCTATGCGTATGCCAAGCATTTCGGCCCGCATGACATCCAAGTGCGCGAGATCGGGACCGGCAAGAGCCGGTTAGAAGTCGCGGCAAGTCTCGGGATCAGGTTTGAAGTCCTGCAAAACATGCCGGTGAAGGATGGCATTGACGCGGCCAGGATGACGATACCGCGCTGTGTGTTTGACGCCAAGAAATGCGCGTTAGGACTCGATGCCTTGCGGCAGTACCGCGAAAAGATAGACGAAAAACGCAATGTAAGCATGGGACCGCTACACGACTGGTCTAGCCATGCGGCGGATGCGTTTCGTTACCTTGCTATCGCGTCCGATCAACTAGGCGGCAATTGGGGCAAACCCCTGAAACTTTCACGGAAACACATCATATGACCGAACTCGAACAACTGATTGCCGAGGCTGAGCCACTTCGCATTAGCGACCCTGACGAAAAGCTGGGCGCTATCGTGGACCGGATCAATGCTATCCGCAATGGCGCGCCTATGGCTATGCCTGCGGTTGTGGAGGGCGCGGATGCTGTTTATAAGCCGTCTGGTCCGGACAAATTGCCAAACGAAGAAGATGAACGCGCAATCCTCATTGCGTCCGCAAAAGATCGCGGCATCAAAGTAGACAAGCGCTGGGGAATTGACCGCTTGCGCGAGGCCCTGAATGGATGACCGCACGCTCCTAGACGCAATCCAGCGCGAGGAAACCAGCGCGACCGGTTATTACACCGGGCAGATTGCGGCAGAGCAGGCGCGTGCGCTCGACTACTACTACGGCCGCCCTTTTGGCAATGAGGAGGATGAGCGCAGCCAGGTTGTAAGCACGGACGTTGCAGACACCATCGAGGGCATGCTGCCCAACATCCTCAAGCCGTTTGTGTCCTCGGATGATGTGGTCAAGTTCAACCCGGTTGCAGAGGATGACGTAGAAGCCGCGCAACAGGAAACGGACTACATCAATCACATCATCACGCAGCGGAATAGCGCGTTTCTTGAGATGTACCAATGGATCAAGACCGGGCTGTTGCAGAAATCCGGCGTGGTGAAGTTCTGGTGGGAATCGAAGAAAACCCCGATTCTTGACCGGCTTGCGGGTCTGACGGATGACGAACTCGCATTCGTCGCACAGGACAAGGGCGTCGAGATTATCGAACACTCGGAGACGATGGACCCTGTTATGGGCCGCCTCCATGACGTGAGACTGCGCAGGCAGCAGGACGAAGAGGGATTCCGGTATCAGGCTGTGCCGCCCGAAGAATTCCTGATCAGCCGCGACGCCGTCAGCATTGACCCATGTAAAGCGCGATTTGTGCAGCATCGCCAGAAGATGACGATTAGCGCCGTCCGGGAAATGGGCTATGACGTTGATGATGGCGTAGCGGACTACTCGCAAGACCCTGTTTATTCTGACCAGTATCAGGCGCGCCGGAATGAAGATGAGCAGGAGATGAACTACGACGGCGTTACTCCAGAAAACCGGGAAGTCGTATTCAAAGAGACCTATTATCTCGTTGACTTCGATGGCGACGGCATTGCGGAGCGCCGTAAGGTTTGCTCAATCGGCGTGACTATCCTCGCCAATGAAGAAGTCGACGATGTGCCGTTTCGCGCGTGGTCGCCGTATATAACGCCCTTCAAATTCTATGGCGAGTGTCCAGCCGATATGGTCATGGACATTCAGTTGATCAAGACCACGCTGCTGCGGCAGACGATGGACAACATCTACACGGTCAACAATAACCGGACGTATATCAGCGGCAAGGTAAACGTGGATGACTTGCTTGCCAATCCTCTCGGTGGTTACATACGTGTAGACGGCGATCAGGTTGGAAACCATGTCAAACCTGCGGAAGTGACGCCTATTGGCAATGTGACTATGCCAATGGTGGAGTACTTCGATGGCGTGAAAGAGAACCGGACAGGCTTTACCCGCTACAACCAAGGCTCAGACGCCAATACGCTGAACAAGACGGCTACAGGCGTAAGCATGATTCAGCAGGCAGCTAACGCCCGCATGGAATTGATCGCGCGCACGTTCGCCGAAGTGGGCCTCAAGCCCCTGATGATGGCGGCGCACAAGATGATTCGCCAGCATGCGACCAAAGCCGATACGATGGAATTGCGCGGAAAGTGGGTGCAGATCGACCCGCGCGCATGGCGGTTGCGTAAGGACATGACGGTTAGCGTCGGCCTGGGGCATGGAAACCAGCAGCAGCAGATGCAAAACGCGCTTCTGGTGCTAAATGAGCAGAAACAAGCCCTAGCTGCCCGTCTCCCCTTTGTAGAGCCAAGGCACGTTTATAACGGGCTTGCGAAAGTCGTTGTAGCGGCGGGATTTAAAGACGTTTCAAGCTACTTCCAAGACCCGAATGCGCCTGATCAGCAAGGGCCGGACCCACGCATGCAGATGATGCAACAGCAGATGCAGCAGGTTGGGCAGGCGATGCAGGAGAAAGAAGCCCAACTGAGAGAGGCGGAAGCCAAGATTCGGGAAATGGCGCACAAGCTGCAACTTGATAAGGCGACTGCCGAAAACGCCATCATCAAACAGTCTGCCGCGCTTGATAAGCAGGCGATGACCACGAAGATGAACGAAGCCCTGCTCAACCTGCATCCGAAAGTCCAGACTGCACAGATGGACTCCGAGAACGAAGCCAAAGAGCAAGCGACTCAAGAAATGATGGTTCAGACGCAGGGGGCTATTGCTGCGGCGATGGAGCAGACGAATGCAATCCTCGGCATGCTGGCGCAACAGTCGGAGAACCTCGCGGCTGTGATGGCGGCAAATGCGGCGCCTAAACGTGTGGTGTTTGACGCCAAAGGCGATCCGGTCGGGATTGAACCGGTGATGTAATGGCGTCATACGTAAAAGTCACGGCGGGCATTGAAGGGCTTTTCGAGCAGATCAACGCCGGGTCAGACCAATGGGCTTTTGCGCTTGCTGCAAGTGCGCCTGCAAGTGCGTCGTTCGTCGCTGGTACGACTGACCTAGCCACTGGTGGCGGTTACACGCAGGGCGGCGAAGATGTTACGACCACTAGCGCGACGCAATCGGGCGGGACTTACAAACTGGTCTTGGATGCGCCCGCGACATGGACAGCATCGGGTAGTGGATTCACGTTCCGTTATGTGTTGCTGGTCAACAAGACTAACAACCTTGTGCCGGGCTATTGGGACAACGGATCAAACCTGGTGATGAACGGCTCGAACGGTGACACGTTCGCTTTTACGCCTAGCGCGGCTAATGGCGTGTTTCAGGGGGCCTAATGGACGTTTTTCTCATCAAGGACGGCGTGATTGTAAATGTGGTGGTGGTCGAAAGCGTGCAGCAAGCGCAAACCCTTTACGGCATGCAGGCGATAGAGCGCACTCCTGAAAATCAACATCTGCAATCAGGAGACCCAACGCCGTGATTTTGCTTGCAAGTACCTCAGACAAGCTACAGGTATTGACCACGCTTGCGGCGGATATCGAGGTTCACGCCTCATGGGTGGACAACAGCGCCGGGACGATCACGCCGGGGCGGACGAATACCGCGAGCATCACGACTGCCACCACAACGGATGTAGTGGCATCGCCGGGGGCGAGTACCTATCGCGCCGTCAAGTATCTGAGCATCAAGAACCATCATGCGACCGATCCTAGTGGCGTAGAGGTTTACCACACGGACGGAACGACCACGAACGAACTGATTTCCACCACGCTATCAGCGGGGGAAAGCCTGCATTTTATTGACGGCTCGGGATGGCAGCGCAAGAACAACAGCGGTGTTGACGTTAGCGGCGCGAATGCAGGCGCACCGGACGTTCAGATTTTCACCAGTGGCGGCACATGGACCAAGCCGACCACGTTTACGCCGAAGATCGTCATTGTTGAGATGATCGGCGCGGGCGGTGGTGGTGGCGCAGGTGCATCGCTGGCTACTGCGGTTGTAGCCAAGGGCGGCGGCGGCGGTGGGGGTGGTGCGTTTGTCCGTAGCGTGTTCGTCGCAAGCGATCTTTCAAGTACGGTTTCTGTCGGCATTGGCGCAGGCGGTGCGGCCGGTGCGCGCGGCGTTGCTGGTGCCGCTGGTGGTGCCGGTGGTGTTGGCGGGAATTCAACATTCGGCAGCTATTCGACCGCATACGGTGGCGGTGGCGGGGCTGGCGGGGCCATTTCTGCGGCGGTTACTGGCGGCGGTGGGGGGGGTGGCGTTGGTGGCGTCGGCGTTTCAGGCTCAACCTCTGCCGGTACGGGAGGCCTCCCCACAGCGGCGACAAATGGCACGGGTGGGCAAGGCGTTACAGGTACGGCGGCTGTTACGGCCACTGCCAACGCGGAAAACGGCGGCGCGGGCGGTGCTGGAATTGCTGCTACGCCGGTAGCGTCAAGCAATGGCGGGTCATCTGTGCGCGGCGGTGGTGGCGGTGGCGCAGGAGGCTCGCACTCTTCTACGCCGGCTAACGTCGCGGGTGGGGCCGGTGGGCGATCAGGTATTTACGTGGGCGGTGGCGGTGGCGCAGTCGGCACGGACGGGGCAAGTCCTACGGGCGGCGGTTCAGGTGGCGCAGCGAATAGCTACAAAGGCGGCGATGGCGGCGGCGGCGGCGGTACGACCGTAACTGCGTCAACCAATGGGGCTGATGGCGGCAACGGTGGCCAAGGTGGCGGTGGTGGCGGCGGTGGTGGCGTCGGCATGAACCCCGGATTGGGTGGCAACGGCGGCGCGGGCGGCGCGGGCTACTGCATCGTCTATACGTGGTAAGCCGTGGCTATCCCGCGTGGTCTATGGGATGAAACTGGCGTTGCGGATGGGTGGTTTGATGAGACCCAACAAGCGCGCGGATGGTTTGACCAGGACTTACTAGACACAACATCTAGTCCCGTCGCATACACCCTATCGGGTGACGCGGGCAGTTACACCTATACCGGGCAGGATGCAACGCTTACCTATACACCGGGAGCGGTTGCTTACACGCTTGCTGGTGATGCGGGTATTTACACCTATACCGGTCAAGACGCTGAGTTTGCGTACTCAGGAACGACGGGCGGCGGGGTTTCCTCCCGCGACATTCGCAAGCGGGTATGGATTGACGGCGAACCATACGATATTCCGGTTGACGCGCTTGGCGAAATCGAAAGATGGATGCCGAAAAAGGCCATCAAAAAGGCCGCCAAAGAGAAGCGCATCCCGAAAATTGAGGTTATCGGGCGCACGAATGACGGTGTAGAGGTACGGCAAGAGGTCAAGCAAGAGGAATGGCCGGTGATGGCGACATTCCTCACGCAAGCCACGTTTATCACGCCTGGAATACTGGATTTTGCGGAATTTGAAGAAGCGCGGCGCGTGCTTAGGCGGCGCAAGATCATCACACTTTTACTCATGGCGGCGTAATGGACCCTGTAATCGACGCAGAAGAAGCGGCGCG
>JACCDR011649891.1_pt1 | contig 13729 bp, 12 predicted proteins | sample 7446431 | NCBI WGS metagenome assembly JACCDR01 (sample SAMN15323443, study PRJNA562643) | freshwater metagenome | isolation source: river surface water | place: USA:Blue River Watershed | collected 2017-08-17
ATGGCAACGCCTTGTGCGATAGTGCTAATGCTATAATACTTATCCACCTAAGCCCTGCAAGGGCAAAATCCATCAACGCATGGCAACGCCTTGTGCGATAGCGATAGTGCTATAATACTACCTAATCCCTGCAAGGGCGGAATCCATCAACGCATGGCAACGCCTTGTGCTATAGTGCTAATGCTATAATACTCATCCACCCACGCCCTGCAAGGGCGGAATCCCTTAGCATAGTAACACCTTGTGATTTGTGGAGTATGTACGATGGTTCACGTTATGTGTTCTCAATGGGCGATGCCCATTGTTGATAGATGTCGCCCTTGCAGGGCTTTGTTCGTCGCATTCTTCCCTCAATGGGCGATGCCCATTGTTGATGGATGTCGCCCTTGCAGGGCTTTGTTCGTCGCATTATTCCCTCAAAGGGCGATGCCCATTGTTGATAGATGTTGCCCTTTCAGGGCTTTGTTCGTCGCATTCTTCACTCAGTGGGCGATGCCCATCGTTGATAGATGTCGCCCTTTCAGGGCTAAGGGCGACTTATCCAATGGGCAATTCACTTACTGCGGTTTGAGGAATTTTAGGGTATTTACATTTTTACCGATGAGTTTACCCGCTTTCAGTCCTTCTTCGTTATCTTGACGGGTATGGATTCCTCCATAAAAGCGTGACATAGTAGCTTCGTCAGCAAACTCAAAAAAGTTATTGAATGTACGAGCTTTAAAAGCTGTACCAGTATATAAATCATTGCGTTTGCCTACGTGCGACATATCAATAAATCTTAAATTACCATACACGTTTGTCAGTACTTCGGCAGCGGCACCAGCTTGCGTAGCATGACCCGAAGCATAGCCTGGAAACGGAGGTGCAGGCCAAAAAGGCTTCCACAAAGGGTCTATTGCTCGGCGAATCATGGTGTATGGCCTTTCGTTGTAATACGTGTATTTGCTTTTCCAACAACAAATAAACGCATCTGCTACGGCAATGCCTGTACGTGCAAAACCTTCGGCAGCTTTGCCTAGTGTTGCCTTGGTGAGCATAGCTGCCATGTTAGCAATATTGTAGGAATGTCCCGGAGGGGTAAAGCTCTCGCCAGGGTTATCGGCCCACCAAACGGCAATTTCCATTTCTTGCTGTGTAAGGTTAAGATTTTTGGTATAAACCTCTAAATATTGGGCATAATACTGCGAAACCTTACTGGTCGAAAATGGAATAGGCGGTGGAATTTGCACCTTGGTATTGGCTACTACAAACGGACGGTTGTTTCCCCATGTAGGCAACATCGGAATTTGATAACCGTTTTCGGTGGGCTGCCAAGCTCCTGCAAAGGTAGGTCTTTCGTAATCGTTGGGGTAATTCCTTTTGTAACCTTCGTGTCCGCCATCGGTTTTCGACCATTCAAAAATGGCTTGGGCAATGGCTTTCCCAAAAGCTTCGGAGCGTTGTTTTACTTCGTCGCTTACATAATCTCGATACACAATGGCTTGTCGGGCTTCCAACGAATCTATCATGCGTCGATTGGTTTTATGCTCTGTCAAATAAGGGTCTGTAAACAAGGCTCGCATCATGTAGGCCTGACCAGCATTTAGGCTCAATGCCCAGTTGTACTCTTGGGTACTATCGGCTTGCGGTAATGCTCCTAGCTGGTTGATTTGACTGCCCAAAGAGCGATGGTCGAGCATTCCTGGCACAATAGATTCGTACATGGTGAGTCCTGCCAATCCAAAGGCTCTCGCTGCTACTGGAGGAGTGTAGCCAAATGTCATTTGCGTCATTTGCATTTGTAACTCTGCCCAACGAGAAGCAATCTGAAAACTATATTTTTCGGCTGGATTGATGGGCTTGGTAGCTATCAATGTCTGCTTTACTACCACAGGTTGTGCCACTTTACAGGCAAATAATAAATAGCACAAAACAAAGAAGCCAAGCCAGCGTAACAGGCTTTGGGCATAAGGATAGCTATAAGAGGTATAATTGTTCATAACAACACATTAGGCATAATGTTGAAGAAATTGTAGCTAGTGTATCAGGTTTTAGGAATAATTAGACAAAAACAATACATAGTTTTATCTCAAACGACGGAGTAAATTTACATAATAATTAAGTATCGAAACGAATAAAATGCGTAAAATCTCTTGAATCTGTTGGCTACACTCTACAATTGCGTAATTTTGTCTATGGAGTTTTTTTATCCTTTTGTCACAAAACCTTACTTTTGCAAGCCATAAGCAGTGCCAGTATCATGAGAATCGACGCAGAAACCATAGAGCGAATCAAACAATCGGCTCAAATAGCCGAGGTCATTGGCGACTATGTATCATTGAAGAAAAAAGGAGCAAACCTCTGGGCTTGTTGCCCTTTTCATGGCGAAAAATCGCCTTCTTTCTCCGTTTCGCCTGCCAAAGGTATTTACAAATGTTTTGGCTGTGGTAAAGCTGGCGACTCGGTGCGTTTTATCATGGACATCGAAGGACTGGGCTATGGCGAAGCGTTAAGACATTTGGCCAAAAAATATGGCATTGCCATCAACGAATCGCCCCTAACCGACGAGCAGTTGCAAGCCCAAAACACCCGTGAAAGTTTATACATTGCCCTCAATTATGCCAAAAATTACTACCAAAATACTTTGTTTTCCCACGACGAAGGGCAATCTATTGGCTATCCGTATTTTAAAGAAAGGGGTTTTTCGGATAAAACTATCAAGGCTTTTGAACTAGGCTACAGTCTTGACAATTGGGATGCGTTTACGAAAACGGCCCAGCAACAGGGTTATAGCATTGATATGTTGGAAAAAGCAGGACTGACGATTCGTAAACCCGAAGAACAAAAGCAATTCGACAGGTTTAGAAATCGAGTTATTTTTCCTATTCATAATGTATCGGGCAAAACCATTGCGTTTGGAGCAAGGATTTTGAAAAACGATAAAAATCAGCCTAAATACCTCAACTCGCCCGAAACCGAAGTTTATCATAAATCCGCCATTTTGTACGGTATCTTTCAAGCCAAAAATGCCATCCGAAACAAAGATGTGTGTTATTTGGTAGAAGGTTACACCGATGTCATTTCTTTGCACCAAGCAGGCATCGAAAACGTGGTGGCTTCTTCGGGAACTTCGCTCACCTTAGAGCAGATTCGCCTGATTGCCCGTTTTACCCAAAATATTACGGTGCTATACGATGGCGACCCCGCAGGTATCAAAGCCTCTTTGCGTGGAATGGATATGATTTTGGAAGAAGGACTCAACGTAAAATTGGTGGTGTTTCCACAAGGCGAAGACCCTGATAGTTATGTGCGAAGCATTGGTGCAGAGGCATTTATCAATTATATTGAACAAAACGCTTCCGATTTTATTACCTTCAAAGCCACTTTATTTTTACAAGAAGCTGGCAACGACCCATTCAAACGGGCGGCACTTATCAAAGATATGGTCGAAAGCATCAGTAAAATTCCAGATGCCATCAAGCGTTCGGTGTTTTTCAAGAAAACCGCCAGTTTGATGCAAATAGACGAAAATGTACTCATTGCCGAAAGCAATAAAATTACGCTCGAAAACCTCAAACAAAAAGACAAAGAAGCCAAACGCCAGCCTTTGCCCACGGCTACACAATTGCAGCAAGATTTGCCTGCGGGCGTAAGCTTGTCTGATTTACCGAGTTTTTCGGAAGATGACCTGCCCCCAGAAGCGTACATCACTACGCCCCAAGTGCCTGTAACGCCACCGCCTGCCAAACTTTCGAGTACGGCTTTGCATGAATTAGAATGTATCAGGCTGTTAATTAATTACGGTACAAAAGAAGCCGACCCACACGCTGCACCGGGGGTATCGTTGATGCAATATATTTTGAGTGAAATCAATGAAATGAATTTCAAAACGCCTGTGTATCAGGAGATTTTAACCATTTGTCGGCAAAAATTTTTAGAAGGAGTTGTGGTTGATACACACTATTTTATCAACCATCCTATTCCTGAAATTCAACAAGAAGCGATACATTTGGTAGCAGAAAAATACAGCGTTTCAGAATTGTGGTTATCAAAACACGAAATCATCGTGCCAACCGAAATCGAAAAATTGCACCAAATGGCTTATACCAATATTTTACGTTTGAAAAAAGCCTTTAACGATGAGCATATCAAAGCCTTGATGACGCAGTTGAGCACCAGTAAAAATGCCGATGAACAAACCCAAATCTTGATGGCTTTGATGGAAGCCAAAAACCTAGAAAAGCAAATTGCCAAAGAATTAGGTACAGTCGTGGCACGTTAAGTAAGTGTTAGTACAAAATTATGAGTTATGTTTTTTAATCAAATGTAAATACCTAAAAAATAACGCATTAGACTCATAACTTATATCTATCGAATCAAAAAATTTAGTAAACATAATATGAGCAAAACCTTGTTTTTAGTTCGTCACGCCGAAGCGGCTGCTGATGTTCGTCCCGACATTTATCGTCCGCTTACTTCGACAGGCATTTTTGATGCTGCCCGCATGAGCAAACAACTTGCCAACGAGTTGCGTCAGGTTGCTTATATCATTACTTCCAATGCCGAAAGAACCCAACAAACTACACGCATTTTTTGTGAACAATTAAGCCTCGATGAAGGTATTATTCATATAGAGCCGAGTTTGTATGAAAGTGCTTTGATGTACTATCTCAATGCCATTACGGTCATTCCTGCCGAGGTAGAAGTAGCCATGTTGGTAGCCCATAACCCTACCATTAGTTATTTCGCTGAGTATCTGAGCAATTACGATTTGGGCGGTATGCCCACCTGCGGTGTAGTAGGCATTCGATTCGACCTTTCGAGCTGGGCAGAGATTTCTAAGCGTTCGGGCGAATACTTTTTGTACAAAACGCCTGTACATTTATAGAAAACATATTGGATTACTTGCAAAAAACAGGGTTTAAAGTTGAAATAAAACTTCACGAATCTATGAACAAAAACCAAAAAATATTACGCTGGATATTTGTAATTTTCACAACCGTAGTGGTGATTTTAGCCATTGATATGGCTCGCAATACCACTGCTCCTTGGAACAAAAAAAAGCAAATGGTGAGGGCTTGGGGAGGCGATAGCACACAGGTTTTACCCGATACAACGCACTAGCTTGCGGTGGTTTTTGCTAGGCTATTGTACCAAACTATGTTGTATTAGCAAATTTTTGGGGCAAGCCGTTCAAGTTTTCAAGAATAAATTTTTTAAAAGCGTCTGTATCTGTTAATTTAACAGTTTGTTAATCATTATTCTTTTTGTAAACCTTAATTTTGTTATCAGCGTAGTCATGTCTGACTTTAATTTTAAAAGCTACCACATTCGTTCGATGAATGCTGCTTCTGCCGAAGAAAGAGCGGCGCTCAACCAAGAATTAAAAGATTTGTACGCTTCTCTTCCAGCAGCAGAACAAGCGTTATTCAACGAACAACTCCAGACCTTTCTGGTGAAAGAAATGGGGCGGTTGAAATCTGACTACGAGGCTATCAAAGGAGGTACACAAGAAGACTAAACGTTAGCTTGTTTTCGTTAGAGTTTAGCAGAATTGTAATCTCTGGAATGTATGCAAGGGCTTAAAAGAAAATATCGAAAACGCAGTGAAATGGGTTCTCTGGTCGAGAATCTATTTTCATTTTTAGGAAATTTTATGAATGCGAAACAAACGCCAGAAGAAAAGCGTCGTCTTGAAAAAGTTATTAACCGTTCTTACGACGTTATCGAAAAATCTGACTATATCAGCAGGGATTTAAGCTGGCTCAAATTTGATGAAAGGGTATTAGACCAAGCACGTGATACCCACCGAAATATCTTTGACCGTCTGAAATTTTTGGCTATTACGGCTTCTAATTTAGACGAGTTTTTTACCATTCGGATTGGTTCGTTGTACAATTACATCGACTTTGGTAAAGAACGTTGGGATTATTCTGGCTTGAGAGAAATTCCTTTCAAAAAAACACTCATGGCTGCTAGTCAGGCATTTGAACAAGAAAAGCAACGCCTGTATGCCGAAGAAGTTGAGCCATTATTTGCCGAAAATGGCTTTAGGATTGTAAAAATTGGCGATTTGTATGCCGAAGAATTGGAGCTTGTCACCGATTACTTCAACCGCACCATTTACCCTATGCTTACGCCTATGGTATTTGACCAAACGCATACTTTTCCGAGCTTGTTGGCCAAAACCTTGATTTTTGGCGTTGTCACCAGAGTATCCCGTGACCACGCCGATTTTATTACGAGCGACCGCAAAGGCGAAAATCAAAAAATTAGTTTTGTACAAATTCCTCAAAACCTCAAACGCTTTTTTGTATTCGATAGAGAAGATGAAGTAATTTTCTTTCCTATCGAAGAAATCATCCGCCATGAGATTTGGAAATTATATAAAAACGTTGAAATTGAATCGACAGCTTTGTTTAGAATTACCCGTAATGGCGACTTCGATATGGTAGAGCATGAAGATTCGGAAACGGATTTTATCGACGAAATTAAGAAAAAAATCAAAGACCGCCGTTTGGGTCGGGTAACGAGGGTTGAAATTGAAGAAAACTGCTCGGAGTGGATGCTCGAAATGATGATGAAACGCTGGAAATTAGAAAAAGACAGCGTGTTCAAAACACATAACTTGCTCGATTTTACGGCTTTCTGGCAAATTATCAAGCATCCCGATTTCAAATCTAGGCTTGAGCCAGCACCGCCGCCAGTGCCTCCGATGGGTTTGATTAGCCTCAAACAGGATGATATTTTTGAAACCATGAAAAAAGGCGACATCTTGTTGCATCATCCTTACAACAACTTTGAACTGGTGTTGCAACTCCTCGAACAGGCCGCCGAAGACCCACAAGTATTGGCTATTAAGATAACGCTGTATCGTATTTCTAAAAACTCTCGTATTGCCGAAGCCTTGCTACACGCCGCCGAAAATGGCAAACACGTATCGGTTTTGTTTGAGGTAAAAGCTCGCTTCGACGAAGAAAATAATATCAGAGAAGCCCTGCGTTTGCAAAATGCTGGTTGCTTCGTCATTTATGGTATTCCAGGGCTAAAAACCCATACCAAATTGCTACAGGTAATTCGCAACGAAGGCAACCGAGTGATGAGCTACGCCCATTTGTCGTCGGGGAATTATAACGAAGACACCGCCAAGCTTTATACCGACATCGGGCTATTGACTACCGATGAAGTCTTGACACGTGATATTTCGGAGTTTTTCAACGTAATTACGGGACATTCGCAGCCACATCATTACAAGCACCTCATTACAGCACCAAGAGAAATGCGTAATAAGTTGGTAGAAATGATTCGGCAGGAAGCCAAAAATGCAGTGGCAGGCTTGCCGAGTGGTATTTGTATCAAAATCAACTCTTTGCAAGATAAAATCACCATTGACGAACTCTACAAAGCGTCGCAAGCAGGCGTGCCTATCAACTTGATTGTACGAGGCATTTGCTGTATTCGTCCGCAACGCAAAGGTTTATCCGACAACATTCGGGTGCGTTCTATCATTGGCGAGTTTTTGGAACATACCCGTATTTACTATTTCCACAACAATGGTAATCCGAAAGTATATGGAGGCTCTGCCGATGTGATGGTACGCAGTTTCGACCGACGCATCGAGTCGCTTTTTGAAATTGTTGGGCCAAAAGTAAAGCAACAGGCCATTCATATTCTCAAATGGAATATGATGGACAATGTAAATGCTTACGAAATGCAACAAGACGGTTCTTACAAGCGTTGTGAGTCACCTGAATCACATGGAAAAGAAGCTTTCAACATTCATAAAACCTTCTTCCACGTTACTTGGGACGACATCAAAGATGCCAAATTATTTGAAACAGAACCAGTGGTAGAGTATGTGTAAGCAAATAAGTACGAATGCTTAATTGTGAGTGCGGAGTTGTGAATCTAAAATTCAGCATATCAAATTATTTTAGATTAAAATAGCGTGTAAATTACTGAAAATCAAAATGCTAATTGATGACTCATGATTTTACATTGATACTTATTTTAAATTCAAAACTAAGCACTCATCTTTAAGTGTGTTGTACTTTTGAGATATATTTGATTTTAGATTTTAGGGTCAGCAGAGGCTTTTTTAGAATAGTCCTAAAAAAGCCTCTGCTGTTATATTTCGTTTTTGTTTATTATAAAAAAAAGGAAACGCTTATGAATCAGGTGTTTAATGTTAAGCTATAATTTTAGTTTATAACTGATGCTCAAGGTATAAACATCGGTATTGGATGGCACTAAAGAAAAATCCCTAAAGCCCGATAATTCGATAGAATGACGCTTATTGATGTCGTAATCAACGCCAACTTTATACCGAATTTGGTCGAATTGGTCGCCAATTTGGTAGAATATATCTGCCGAAATAGAAGGCGTAAATTTCGATTTATTGGGATACGCTAGTTCAAATTTATTGCGTAAATAGCTCTTCGTAAATTCGATGCCCGTATCGGTATCTTTGAATTGATTTTGGTAACGCAAACGATACGAAAACTTAAACAACGAGATTTTTGTCCCATAAGAAGCATTAAGATAGTAACGATGATAAGGGCGATATTCATACGCTGCTGTTTCTTTATCCCATTTTCTCCTGCCCGAAAAGCGGTAAAAACCTGATACTTCTAGGTGTTTGTTGAGCTTATAGGCTACGCCCAATTCACCTAAATAGGTAGTGAGCGTTTGTACATCTTCTTCTACACGCACTTGCCCATTGAGTTGTACTTTGAAATGATTGGAGAGTTTTTTCTCAACCGTAAAGCCTGTCCAAACCCTATTTTCGGTATCGGTTGTTTGTGCCAATGTGGTCAAGGGCAAGAGCATCATAAGAAAGCCAAAGAATTTTTTCATATTCAGATAAGTTTTGTCTGTTGTAAGCAAGTGTTGGTATCAATGGTAAAAAATGGTCATGCGGGTGGCATCTTTCAAAAAATCTATTTCATGAATTTCAACCCTGTGGACATCCAAGCCTGTACGTTGGCGTAAATCTTGCAGCAGTTCGGTACGGTGTTCGGGCGTAATGAGTTCTATTTTTTCATAATACACTTGTTTGGAAAATTCTTTTTTCAACAAAAAACCACTTTCCATCACCCACGTAACCAATAGTATAATGCCATTCAAAACCGAAAGCTCGTCCCAACCACCTTTGCTCACCGCCGAAATGAGTCCAATGGCAATCACCATAAACAGGTAAGTCATGTCTTTGGTAGAAATGCCTTCTGTGCGGTAACGCAACATCGAAAACACCGCAAACAACCCAAACGCTGCCCCCATCGACATCACCACTTTGTTGAGCATATAGGTGAGTAGAAAGATGATAAGGTTGAAAATAAAAAAGGTTAAAAACAAATCGGCACGGCGATAATTGCGGTAGTAAATCAAGCGAATCAGCACCAACACCGCCAGTAAATCAATGCCCAAACGCATGAAAAATTTAGCCGACAGCTTGTCGATTAACTGAAAACTCTCCATAAGAGGTTGTGAGGTGATTTGCTCTAAGATGCTCATGTTGTGCAATGATTTTGGTTACTTTTCTTAAATGTTGTTTGAATGTGTTTTGTTTGATATTGTGGTACAGGCTAATCATGCCAAAGCAATATTTGCTGATACCTCCTTCTTTTAGTCGGTATTGACGCATCAATTCGATAAAAGGAGAAGCATTGGCTTTTTCTTGTTTTACCTCCGCAATTACCAGTTCGGGGTATTGCTTGAGTTGTGTGCCTTGCTGGAAGGTAAGATTTAAGTCGATTGTAAGGCGTTCGGCCGAGGTTTTATTGACCAAGGTAATGCGATGATAATTAACCCAAATCACGCCTTTTAAGCCGTCTGGACAAACTTTTTCGGTTGTTTTTTTGAGAAAATCGGCTTGTGCTTCTCCTAAAGTTGGAAAGATTTGACTTTGGCGGATGCGTGTTTTTTTAGTTCTTCCTTTGTTATTTTTGAATTTAATTTCAAAAAACGAAAGGGCTGATTGTACATAATCTCTTGCCCGTATTTTATAGCGATTTCTTGCTCCATTTTGGTGAGCTTTGTACAAATCTAAGTCGGGCGTATCGTAATAAAGCGTTTTGTACGGACACAATCGGCATTCTTCTACTTCGAGCACACGATACGAGTCTTGTAGTTGTTGGAGCAATTCGGGCATCAAAGCCAACGGAATCAGGTATTTTACATCAACCCTATCCATGAGCTTTACGCCGTCCATTTCGGTCAATGAAATGGGCGTAAAATCGGTAATTTGATTGGCTATAGCTCTGAAAATCATGCTAGAAGGCATATATGTATTTTTTTACTTGTAAAAGTTTTCCCTTGGCATCGTACAAGCGGCGTTCGGTTTTTAGCCCATTACTATTGACTACATACACCGCCTTGCTGTCGAGTTCGTTGCGTTCGTTGTAATGCAATACTTCCGATTTTTCTTTGTACGAATCGTATTTATAGACCTCTCGCTCTACGAGCTTATTTTCGGCATCATATACAGCCTCTTCGGTTTTGTCGTCAAACTCGTTGTATTTAGATACAATTTTGCGTTTGAATTTACCATTTTTATCGTATTCTACTTCTTCTATGACTTGCCCTTCTTTGTTATATTTTTTGTAGGAATCGGTCTTGGTGATTTCTTTTCCTCCCACATAGTCGGTGACTTGTTCGGTAATGGCTTTGATTTTGTTTTTTCGGATGTCTTTTTTACTCTGAGCAATAACAGAAGTGCCTACAAAAAGCAATACGAGGCAAGGCAAAATACGCATAGTGATACGGTTGTTAAAGGTTAGCTTTATTAAACAAGACTTGTTTTTGGTGACTTTCGTTGTTTACAAGTTAAGCAATTGTTAAATTATTATTAAATCCTGTTTGATTTTACTTGATAAGACTTCGGTTTGACTGAAAGCGTGGGGTGAAAGTAAGGGTTTGTAGAAGAACAAAAGAAAAGTGTAGATAAACCGAGGGTATGACAATACGTGTAGCATACCCTAAGCCAAAAACTGCTGAAACCATTTACCCGAATTTTTGATGATGCGTGCTTGGGTAGCATAATCAACATAAACCAAGCCAAAACGAGGGCCGTAGCCTTCTCGCCATTCAAAGTTATCGGTGAGTGTCCAAGCCATATAGCCTCCAATGTCGATGCCATCGTGCATCGCTTGGCGAATACTTTGTAAATACGCCTCAAAAAAAGCCACTCGTTGCGTATCGTGTACTTCGCCATGCCTGACTACATCTTTAAAAGCCGCTCCGTTTTCGGTAATAAAAATCTTTTTTACGCCTTTATATTGGGCAAACTGCTGGATGATTTGATACATACCATCGGGCGAAACCTCCCATCCCAAATGCGTAAGGTCGGTTACTTTGCGTTTGTGGGGTTTTACTTCTACGGCTTTCAAATAGGGCATCCACCATACGCCTTTCATCACCAGTTTGAAATAGTTTTGCAAACCTATAAAATCAAAATCGAACGCCAATTTTTGCCAGTCTTCGGGCTGTACATATTTTTGAATCATTTTTTGTAAAAAAGGTAAATCTTCAACAGGATACCCCAAGCCTAAGCTAGGTTCTATAAATAAACGATTCAATAGAGCATCTACCCTCTTGGCAGCGTGAATATCGGCATAGCGATGGGTGTGCGGCTCGATATGCGAACACGAAAAGGTAGTACCCACCACGGCATCAGGTATATTTTTACGAACAATACGCCCGCCTTCGGCTTGGCATAAAGCGGCATGATGCACCGCAGGCAAAAAATTGCTCATCCCGAGACGACCCGGGGCATGATAGCCTGTCATATAACCCAAGCCCGTAAAGCCAGCAGGCTCGTTGAGTACCATCCAATATTTGATTTTGGCGGCAAACTCAGTGGTCAAAACTTCGCAATATTGCGTAAACCAATCGACTATGGCTCGGTTTGTCCAACCGCCTTGGTCTTCGAGTACTTGGGGCAAATCCCAATGATAAATCGTTGCCCAAGGCTCTAAGCCATGAGCCAAGCAGGTGTCTATTAATTGATGATAAAAAGCAATGCCTTGGGAGTTGGTTGGTCCAATGCCTAAAGGCAAAATTCTCGTCCAAGCAAAAGAAAATCGAAATACTTTGAAACCAAGATTTTTGGCTATGATAATATCTTGCTCGTAACGATGATAAAAATCGGTGGCGGTGTCGGCATTGCCTCCGTCGAGTATTTTGTTTTTTCGGTGACTAAATCTATCCCAAATAGATTCTCCTTTGCCGTCGATATTCCAAGCACCTTCGTTTTGGAAAGCCGATAAAGCCACCCCCCAAACAAAGTCGTTTCCAAAATCTGCTTTATGTAATGGTTCTGTTTTCATCTTATTTGTATGGGTGCAACTTTACTCATGATACTACCCTAAGTCCCTGCGTATTTTTTGTGGGCGACAAAAGTATAAAATGTTTGTGACATAGTTATGTTAAATTTTTGACACAGCCTTTACATAGCGTCTTTTATTTTACAATTCCTTAATTCTCTGCCAATCATCTAGTTATATAAAATGTACAATTTTGTATCGACAAAGGCAGTGGCACAGGCATTATCCCTCATTCCAACACTAAATTTTATCATATCATTTTATGCAAAGAAGAGACTTACTACGACACTTAGCCCTTACGGCAGGAGGCGTGTCGTTGTCGTCCTTGGCGCACGCACAACACACACAGCCACAGCGTGTCCTTAGAATAGCACATATTACAGACGTACATATACAGCCCCTTATTGGTGCAGCCAAAGGCTTTGAAACGTGTTTGCATCATTTGCAATCGCTAGACGTAAAACCCGATTTGATTATCAACTCTGGCGACTGCGTAATGGATGCCCACAAACGCACCATTCATAATACCGATAAACAATGGAAGTTGTTTAACGAAGTACTCAAAAGCGAAAATAGCCTTCCTATTATCCACTGTGTAGGCAACCACGATATTTGTTGTGAAGGCGATAGCCAAAAGACTTTTGAAGATGGCAAAAGATGGGCCATGGACGAAATGGCAATGAACCGCCGTTACTATAGCTACGCAACGCCACAATGGCATATCATTATGCTCGATAGTGTACAAAAGAAAAAAGATGGTTCTTGGTACACCGCTCATTTGGACGAAGAGCAGTTTGATTGGCTCAAAAAAGAATTGGCACAAATTCCTGAAAATAAGCCTGTTTTAATCACGTCGCATATACCTATTTTATCGGCTTGCGTGTTTTTTGATGGCGACAACAGCAACAATGGCAAATGGGAAGTGCCAGGCAGTTGGATGCACACCGATGCCAAGGCAATTGCCGAATTATTTTACAAACACAAAAATGTAAAATTAGCTCTTTCAGGACATATTCACTTGACCGACCGAGTTGACTACAACGGTGTTTCGTATTGCTGCAACGGTGCGGTATCGGGCAGATGGTGGTTTGGCAAATACCAGCACACCGAGGCAGGTTATGCCGTAGTAGATTTGTGTGATGATGGAAGTTTTCAAAACCAATATATCAGTTATCATCAATAAAACAGGCAGTGATTAGTAATTTAAAATACTAAAAATCAGTTGTTTACGTAAAAATACTTTTTTTCTTGATTAAAGTAAATCTATGAACATAAAAAACATAACGCATAATTTATAATACAGCATTGATATTTAATAACTAGGCAATAAAATAAGTGGTTCTCGTTCGTCTAAAGCGGTAGGATTTTGTCTTATCGCTTTTTTGCTTGTTGGCATTTCCTTTGTCTTATTCTTGGTATTGTTTGAG
>JACCDR012219080.1_pt1 | contig 13729 bp, 15 predicted proteins | sample 7446431 | NCBI WGS metagenome assembly JACCDR01 (sample SAMN15323443, study PRJNA562643) | freshwater metagenome | isolation source: river surface water | place: USA:Blue River Watershed | collected 2017-08-17
CAACCTGGCGCAATCCTTCAATCATGGCCTCAATAGTTGCCGGTTTTACAGCCAAACGCTCCACCATCGCAGCATCTAAACCATTGGCTTTTGCTGCCAATAAATCTTTTTGGTTTTCGGCAACCAGCGTTATTCGGGAATGATCCAAGGCATCCGCAATCGCCAATAGCGCCTTGTTTTTAACGGCAGATGGTGCAGCAGCAATCGCTCGCGACGCGAGACGCGCATTCTGCCCTAGCTCTTTCATGTATTTTTTAACGTCCACCACTTTCGCCATAACTTGCAAATCCGTCATCGTAAAGTAAAAACTGAGATAAGTAGTGGGACATTATACCCTGATTGGGCCATCAATTTGGGAATATGGAATCGATTTATCACAGTCTATGTGCCAAAAGTCCGCGATCATTTCAGCAAGGATTCAGCTTCACAAGATTACTCTTTCCGCAAACAACGAGAGATTCATAAGCAGGCGCCTAATTTCTCGTTGCTTAACCCCACCAGAGGACAGTGCCATGAAAAATCCTTCGTTTGTTTGCAAGCTGCTGGCCATTAGCATGAGCATGGTGTTCGTTAACAGCGTTTCGGCAAGCCATGATAGTCACTATTGTCACTGTGATGACAAGCATCACCATTCCAAACATTACACAGAGCGCTATAACGGCTATGGCCGCGTAATCTCTGCTCGTCCAATTTACCAACAAATTGCAATAAAAATGCCGCGCCAAGCCTGCGGTTTAAGAACTGTTAGAGAAGATAATTATCGGAATCGTGATAATTTCGCTGGCGCCCTTGTTGGCGGCTTAGTGGGCGCAGCCATAGGGCATGAACTGGGTAATGGCCGCAGCACAGCAACGGCGGTCGGCGGGTTGATAGGCGCATCAATTGGCCACAACGTCCAATCTGAACGCAGAGTTAGCTATCAGGATGATGAAGTGTGTCGTACTCATTACCGCACCGAGTACGAGCAAAGAATTATTGGTTACGACGTGCGCTATGATTACCAAGGGCGTATTTACCAAACACGTACAGACCGACATCCAGGTGAAAGAATCCTTGTTGCAGCCAACCTACGCCCAAGACATTATTAATCTCTTTAGGTTAATATTAGTTTTTTTTCGAGGAAGCAATAGTGCTTTACCTATTTACCCGCTGTTGTACTCTCATTCAAAAGTTGCGAGAAAAGACTATGCCGGCTTTTTACAAGTGCTCAATGCATTTACTAGTCTCGCAACTTGCGCGCGCATTGACTATCGCGGTCATTTTGACCGCGCCTCAGGCTTTTGCGAAAAAAGATCTATTCGCGAAAGATCCAGCGAGTAAACAAGCTGAAGCTCAACAGCTCCAACCTAATGAGAATCCGGCTCCTGAACCCGATGCAGTAAATAACGAGGGGAATAATCCCGCACAACCTACGCCCACAGAAAGCGAACCAGCATCGATAGATCCACAAGCCAAACCTCATTATGTTAGGTCACAGTTACTTCGCCTCAAGGGACATATTGTCGAGGCTAAAAATGACCTTTTCGGCAGCAAGGAACCTAACCACAAAGCCGACAGTAAAAATCAACAGTCCAGCGAGCCTATTTCTGAAGCGCCTAGCACAACGAATGAACTTAACGACCTTCCGCCACCCACCATTTCTAATGCGGAAGCCGCACAGCGAGCATTGCGTTCAACTCAGGGCCAAGTCATGAACGTGAAACTCTATTATGAAGAGGAACTGCCTCGTTACGCAGTCAAATTACTGCAAAAAAATGGTCGCATGAAAACCATTATTGTCGATGGTCTGAATGGCGATTTAATCGAAGATACACCACAATAATTTATTGCCAAAAGGAAATTACTCCATGCGCGTGCTAATCGTCGAAGATGAAAAAAGTTTACGGGAACAAATTGAACAATTGGTTATCAGTGAAAAATACGCCTGTGATACGGCGGCAGATGGCCGAGAAGGTTTATTCCTAGGCAGTGAGTACGACTATGATCTGGCGATTATCGATTTAGGGCTACCACTGATTGATGGCACACAAGTCATAAAACAACTAAGAGCAAAAGACCGCAATTTTCCCATCTTAATTTTAACCGCGCGGGGAAATTGGCAAGACAAAGTGGAAGGACTAGAAGCAGGTGCCGACGATTATCTCACCAAGCCCTTTCATCCCGAAGAATTACGCGCGCGGCTTCACGCACTGCTTCGTCGCGATAGCGGCCACGCGACACCGGTGTTGCGCTATGGCCCCGTCTCCATAGATACCAGTGCTCGGAGAGTCTATCGAAATGAAGAAGAGGTAGAGCTCACCAGTTTCGAATACAATACGCTGACCTATCTCGCATTAAACGCGGGAAAAAATATTTCGAAATCCGAACTCACTGAACACTTGTATGCGCAAGATTACGATCGCGATAGCAATGTTATCGAAGTTTTTGTAGGTCGATTACGCAAAAAATTAGACCCTGATGGCTCCCTAAACTTAATTACAACACAACGAGGTTTGGGCTATAGGTTCAACTTAGCAAAGCCCTAATCAACCAACGCCCCTCAGGGAAGCCCAGTGCTCAGTAAAAAATTCTCATCGATCACCGCACGCTTGGTACTCGCTTCGGGCCTACTACTTCCCATTTTTTTGGGCATTACCGGCTTCTTTTTGGATCGCGCATTTCAAACCAACCTGTTAGATGCAGAGAAAGCAAGGCTTAAAAGCGCTATATATTTCTTATTCAGCACCGCTGAATCGCCGCTCAAGCCACCTAAAAAAAATGAAAAAAATAAGTTATTGATGCCCGACAAACTTTTTGATCCTGATTTTGAAAGAATCGATTCCGGCTTTTATGCTTATATTTTTAATGATAAAAAGGAATTAATTTGGCAATCAAACTCAACATCTCTACAAACACCGCCAAGCTATGACAAAATTTCAGCAACTTTAGGCAGCCAATCAGCGAAAATAATTTTTGATGTGAGCAACGAAAATTATTTTATTGGCTATGCCGATATCTTTTGGGTAATGTCAAAAAACAATGAGGTGCCGTTTCGCTTTGTCGTTGTTCGCGATAGTGAAGATTTTCTTGCAGCAAAAAAGGCCTATCGCCATCAGTTATGGGAATGGATGGGTGCGGTAGCCTTTCTATTTTTAATCGCGCAAACTGCCATTTTACGCTGGGGTTTGCTCCCATTGAAAAAGCTTGCGGTCGCGCTCAATGCAATGCAAACAGGAAGTACAGATAATATTCAAGGCAACCATCCTTACGAATTGCAAAATATTGTTGATAATTTAAATCAAGTCTTAGCGCGCGAACAAGCGCTCCGTCAACGCTATCGAAATAGCTTGAGTGATTTAGCACACAGCTTAAAAACACCCCTTGCAGTGATCCAAGCAAAGCTCAGCCAAGATTCGACTGATCCCGAATTACAACAATTGGCCGCTGAGCAGGTTGCACGAATGAATCAAGTCGTTACTTATCAATTACAACGCGCGGTAACTAGTCAACAAAAAGGTTCTCACCAACGCACTCCAATTGAACCGGTAATTCAACGACTATTGAACGCTTTGCAAAAAGTCTACGCTCAAAAAAACATGAAGGTAAAAATGGAGTTGGTGCCTCATTCTATTTTCGCCGGTGACGAACAAGATATTATGGAGGTCTTGGGCAACATTATTGAAAATGCGTTTAAATATGGGAAATCTGCAGTGGAAGTACGCAGTGAAATTATCAACAAAGAGTTGGTGATCAAGGTTCTTGATGACGGGCCCGGCGTGCCGGCCGCACAGCAGGCGCATATTTTAAAACGCGGACACCGTTTGGATACAAGCATACCAGGGCAAGGAATAGGCCTTTCGGTTGTCGCCGACATAGTTCACAGCTACAACGGCGAGCTTTGCGTAAGCGACTCGTCGCTCGGTGGCGCGCAATTCCAACTCCGGCTACCCATTGCCCCTCCTTCGTCTTAAATCTTCACCCGTGCGATATGTCGCACAAAACTCATGGAACCAACCTCACATTCTTATCAGGGTTTGCTGACTATTTATCTCGCGACAATAGGCGAATAATGGCAAACATAGAACTTCGCTGGGAAGACGATAAACTTAAAAGCCCAACGTAGGTACATTTTCCGTTTAGATCTCCTTTTGAGGAAACGATCATGGAACATCACGCAACACCCACTAGAACCTGTATTGCTGTGGATTCGACTTGCGACCTTCCAGCAAAATTTATTCAACAACACAACATAGAAGTGCTCCCAATTTATATTAACTACGACGGTGGCTATACGCTTGATTATCGCGACCACCAAACCATGTTACATTTCTACAAAAATCATTCGAAAGCACAATTTGGGCTCGCGCAATCAGATCCTTTATCTGTTAATGACATGACGCAAATATTAAAAGAACGCCTTTTACCAAATTATGATTTAGTACAAGTCGTCACTATTAATAGCAAGAAAAGTGATGTCTACAGACGTGTTTCCGAAGCAGCTTTAGTAAATGAACCTAAGTTTCGCGAAATCGAAAAAAGCGAAGGACGCGCTCCTTTTAGAATTCGCTTATACGACAGCATGTCCATGTTTACCGGTCATGCTCTTCTAGTTTATGAATTGGTTAAAAAAATTCACGTTGAAGATCTACCCTTAAACAAAGCGATACGCGCTATAGACAATATGCGCGATCAAGTTTATGGATATTTGATTCCAAACGACTTGTCTTACATGCGTGATCGCCGGCACCTACGCAAAGGTGATAACAACATTTCGTGGATTAATTTTAAATTAGCAAGTGCGCTTAATTTGCGCCCCATCGTCCAACTCCACCGTGGTGCAACTGACAAAATCGATACCGGCAAAGGATTTTTAGGTTCATTAGAAAAATTATTTGCACATGTTCGCAAACAAATTATGGAAGGCTTGACTAGCGAAGTTATCGCCATGAGCTATGGCGGACTCTTAGATGAAATTAAGGACGAACCCATACTGGTTGAATTTCGCGAATTCTGCACTAAACACGACGTTAAAACCATGCTCTCGATGATGAGCATGACGGGCGCTATTAATGTTGGCCCTAAATCTTTCGCACTTTCATTTGCGACAGATAAGGATTTGGTTTAAAAAATCCACCCGACAATAGATAAGGGAAATGGCAAGAACGCATCGGCAAGAACAAAACCTACAGAAACAGCCCAATAGCTAACGCTTATTGTGCTGTTCCCAATTTTCTAATTTTTTCTTTTCACTTTTGCGTAAAAGCACATAGGTTGCCCCCACCCAACCGTGATGTTTTTGGGCAGAATGAAAGGCCAAGACTTGATCAAATTGAGGCAGCCAGTGGTTTATACAACTTTTTAATTGCGCAGGTACACTTCTTCCCTCACCCTTACCGTGGGTGATTAAGGCGCAACGAATATCATGGCCAAGGCAATCACGAATGAACTGATAAACTGCGCTCCTTGCTTGATCTATAGCCATATTGTGTAGATCTAAGCGCGCATCTATTTGATATTTGCCCAAGCGCAAATTTCGATAAACTCCTGTTTGCACACCATCGCGCTTAAATTCTAAAACGGCTAGTGGGGCAACTGGCTCTATATACTCACCGGAGAGAAAATTTTTATCCTTTTCTAATTCTGCAGTGGCTGCTTGACGACGCGCTTCAGCACTCAACACATTGGGCTGTGTCTTTATCAAATCAACCTTGGGCTCTACTTTGATAGGTTTTACATCACTCATTTGTTGTTGAAACAAATTATCGTCTGATTGTTTAGATGTCATGGCCTTGCTACATTCACATTTGGTTAGCGAATTGTGAATGAATTTTCGTTGCCACTCTAGTAAGAAATCACCCAATCGTTGAATTTATTCTGAAATCTAAGGTCTTAGCTCAACAACTCCACTCACATATTAAGAAGTTTATTATGTTTAGATACCCTCTCGGTCATTTGATCCTAACCGCCGCCCTGCTCACCAGTGGCTGTGCTAATAGTGTTTCGAGCATTGAGACCATCACTCATAAAGGGTATTGTACCGATCAGTTTAATCGCCCACTTAACGACTTAGAGTGCAAGAAAAAAGTCACTGAAGAAATTCATGGCAAACCCGAAAAGCCAGAATCTGAACGCATTATTGAAAGCGTTAATAAGGCGGCGGATAAAAACAACAAACCAGAATAGCTAAAAGATAAAAGACGACTGTAAGTTGATAGGCATTAACAGAGGGTTAACAATACATCTCAGGGAGTTTCCTGCATCAAGAATCGAAAAATGCTTAGCAGCCACTGCTGCTAAGCAAATACACTAAATTCCATGCTCAAGATCTAGCGCCCCAACTTGAATTTATTTGTTAACTCGATTCTCAATCAACTGCGTTACAACCGAAGGATCTGCCAAGGTGGTGGTATCGCCAAGTGAATCCAACTCATTAGCTGCAATTTTCCGCAATATACGCCTCATTATTTTCCCTGAACGGGTTTTCGGTAGACTCGGTGCCCATTGAATAATATCCGGCCGCGCTATGGCACCAATTTCTTTTACGCAAAGAGCGATGAGTTCTTTTTTAAGTTCATCACTCGGGGCTTCTCCAGACATCAAGGTCACATAGGCGTAAATACCTTGGCCTTTAATATCATGCGGATAACCAACAACGGCAGCTTCAGCCACCTTATCATGTAACACTAGGGCCGACTCTATTTCTGCTGTCCCCATGCGGTGGCCCGAAACATTCAGTACATCATCGACACGTCCAGTAATCCAATAGTAACCATCCGCATCTCGGCGGGCACCGTCGCCAGTAAAATAATAACCAGGGTAAGCCGAATAATAGGTATCAATACAGCGCTGGTGATCACCATAAACACTGCGAATTTGACTGGGCCACGCCGCTTTTATCACGAGGTTACCCTCACCGGCACCCATGATTTCTTGGCCTTCCGCATTCATTAATGCGGGCTGGACACCAAAGAAAGGTAAGGTTGCCGAGCCAGGTTTGAGCGCAATCGCTCCAGGGAGCGGAGTCAGCATATGGGCACCGGTTTCAGTTTGCCACCATGTATCTACAATGGGGCAACGGCTATCGCCGACGGTGTGGTAGTACCATTCCCAGGCTTCAGGATTAATGGGTTCACCCACAGTGCCCAACAACCGTAAACTTCCTCTTAGAGTTTTCTTAACCCAAGCATCTCCGGCACCCATAAGTGCACGTATGGCCGTTGGCGCAGTGTAAAAAATGCTCACCTGATGCTTATCGATAACCTGCCAAAACCGTGAAGCATCCGGATACGTGGGTATACCTTCAAAAACCAAGGTCGTTGCTCCATTGGTCAAGGGACCATACACGATATAGCTATGACCAGTCACCCAACCTACATCGGCCGTACACCAGTAAACATCGCCCTCTTGATAATCAAAAACATATTTATGGGTCATTGCGGCTTGGAGCAAGTAGCCTGCCGTTGTGTGCATCACACCTTTAGGTTTACCTGTAGAACCGGAAGTGTAAAGAATGAACAAGGGATCTTCTGCGTCCATCACTTCGGGTTCACAGGTTTTTGGCTGCCGAGCGATGAGCTCGTGATACCAACAATCGCGCTTAGCATCCCAAATAATTGAACCTGCAGTTCGCCTCACGACAACACAGGTATGGACCTTTGGGCAGCTCGCAAGCGCAGCGTCCATATTACTTTTTAACGGAATTCGCTTGCCGCCGCGCAGGCCTTCGTCGGCAGTAATGACAACTTTACAGTCAGCGTCCAGAATGCGATCTTTGAGCGACTCGGGTGAAAATCCTCCAAAGACCACCGAGTGAACAGCACCTATACGCGCACAAGCAAGCATGGCATAGGTCGCTTCGGGAATCATTGGCATATAGATACAAACTCGGTCGCCCTTTTTGACACCCCGCATGCGCAAGGCGTTAGCTAACTGGCAAACTTCGTCGTGTAAATTTTGATAGCTAATGAACTGATCTTCTTCTGGGTCGTCCCCTTCCCAAATAATCGCAACTTGATTCGCCCGCGCGGGAAGATGACGATCGATACAATTCACGCTCACGTTTAATTTGCCGTCGATAAACCAAGCCACTTCACCTTTGTGTAAGTTACTCTGCGTAACTTGCGACCATGGCGAATGCCACACCAAAAACTCACTCGCTTGCTGCGCCCAAAACTCATCGGGACGGTCAATGGAATGCTGGTCCATCAGCTTGTAACGCTCGGGATCAATCGTAGTTGAATTCTTAAAATGTTCCGGAACTGGGTAAATACGCGCGGCTGACATAGTGGCTCTCTCTGCTTTATGTTGTTATGGCTCGCCGAGGTGAAGTTTGTTGCTTGGAAATTCTATCTTTCTAAAAATTAAAATTATTGGTTTAGGGTCTGTTGACAATTTGCCCATTAGCGTCAAAAGGCAAATTGTCAACAGACCGACCCTAGCTTATCAGTTATTCGCCGCAAACCTCCATGACAACGTTGGCCAAATAAAATTTTAGGTCAGCAAGATATTCACTACAAAAAAAAGACCGCCAAGGCGGTCTTTTTGAATTCAAAATAGTTACGTATATTGCATAGGTATGGTGTTAGACGTACGTTCAACTTTGTTTTGCTCATTCAAATAAACCAACCTTGGCTTATGTACGCTCAGTTCCGCATCATCAAAATAACCATAAGTAGCAATGATTAATCTATCCCCTACCTGCACTTTTCGAGCTGCAGCACCATTCATAGAGAAAGTGCCAGAACCGGGTTCCGCCAGAATAATGTAGGTATGAAATCGTTCGCCGTTACTAACATTGTAAATATCGATTTGTTCGAACTCGCGCATACCAGCAAGCTCAACAAGATTTGCATCAATCGCGCATGAACCGTCGTACCACAGCTCCGCTTGAGTCACTTTCGCCATGTGCAATTTGGCTTTGAGCATATGCGTTAACATGAGATTTTCCTCTACAGGCATCAGGTTTTACATTGGGGCTTTTGGTCACCAAAAGCATTAACCCAACACCACAGAGACATTATCTATCAAGCGAGCGCCCTGTGTATAGATGGCTCCAAGAATCGTGATCTCCTTATCGTCATGAGCCGCCAATTCTAAAGTTTTGCTGTTACAAATACTCAGGTAATCCACCTTGAAACCTATTACATTAATTTGTGTTTTAGCGGCATCTATAAGCACAGTAAAATCTCGGCGCCCCTGCTCTATTTCCTGCTTGATCCAGTTTAAGCTACGGTTTAACTGTGCAACTCGCGGCCTCTCATCGGCGGTAATAAAGCCATTGCGGGAGCTCATAGCTAGTCCGTCTGCCTCGCGAACAATCTCGCCGGCTACAATTTCTATCGGGATGCACAAATCTTCAACCATTCGACGAATGACCGCCAACTGTTGAAAATCTTTAATGCCAAATACAGCTTCGTCGGGCTGCACTATGTTAAAAAGTTTAGCCACCACGGTGGTAACGCCTTCAAAATGGCCAGGGCGGCTCGCCCCACAAAGCACGTCTGTCATGGTCGGCACAATCACGCGCGTTTGCTCCGCCATTCCATTCGGATAGATTTCTTTATCATTGGGACAAAACAGATAATCACAACGGGCGGCTTCTAATTTCGTAGAATCTGCAGCCAAGGTGCGCGGATATTTATCCCAATCCTCATTCAACCCAAACTGCAGTGGGTTTACAAAAATACTGGTAACCACCACATGGCAATTGCGCTGGGCGATTTTTACCAACTCAATATGCGCATCATGGAGATTCCCCATGGTCGGGACAAAACCAATCCGCTTGCCCGCCTGCCGGTCTGCTTGCAAGGCTTGCCGTAACGATTTGATATGATGGAAAATTTGCATGAAAGGGCCTCATCCAAAGACTTTTGTAATACAAAGGCAAACACCCACTTATAGAGTAAGGCGCAATTTAGGGCAATTCCTGCAGATTCTACCAACTCAGGCAATCAATACCCATCACTTTGAAAATATTCAGGAGCCAAGTTGTCGAATCGGGTGTACTTACCGACAAACGCCGCGCGGCAGGTACCAATTTCGCCATTACGTTGCTTGCCAATAATGAGCTCAGCTATGCCTTTTTCGGGACTGTCTTCGTTGTAATATTCATCGCGGTAGATAAACAGGATGACATCGGCGTCCTGTTCGATTGCGCCCGATTCCCGCAAATCAGAATTCATTGGCCGCTTATTGGGCCGCTGTTCAACGCCCCGGTTTAACTGAGAAAGCGCGATAACGGGACACTCAAATTCTTTAGCAATACCCTTGAGTGAGCGAGAGATTTCAGAAATTTCCTGGGTACGTCCATCGCCACCACCAGCGACCGTCATCAACTGTAGGTAGTCGACCATGATCATGCCGGGGTTGCCGTGTTCTCGGGCAATTCGCTTAATACGCGCACGCATTTCTTGCGGATTTAAACCGCCTGTATCATCGATATAGAGTTGTTTATCCTTCATTTTTTGCACGGCTGAAGACAGCTTTGGCCAATCCTCTTCCGTAAGTTTGCCGTTGCGCATTTTGCCCTGATCGATGCGGCCAATAGAGGACATCATCCGCATAATCAGCGCTGCCGAGGGCATTTCCATACTGAAAATTAATACCGGTTTAGGCTGACTAAAGAGTGCGCCTTCAACAAAGTTAAGCGCTAACGCGGTTTTACCCATTGAAGGACGGGCTGCGAGAATAATCAGCTCTCCCGGTTGCCAACCGGATGTACGCTGATCCAAATCCGTAAGGCCGGAAGGGACACCCGTAATGTCGCTGCCCGAGCGGAAGAGTTCATCAATGCGTTGCACTGTGGCTTTGAGGAGATCATTTACCCCCACCAGCCCGCCTTCTTTGGGGCGATCCTCAGCAATATCAGCGATACGCTTTTCGGCTATCTGCAATAAATCATCTGAATCCAAACCCGCCGGGTTAAAGCTGGATTTGCTGATTTCGGACGTTGCGGCTATGAGCTGGCGAAGTGTGGAGCGCTCCCGGACAATATTGGCATAGGCCACTATGTTGGCGGCACTGGGCGTGTTGTTCGCCATCTCGACCAAATAACCCAAACCGCCCACACGCTCTAATTCGTTGTGTTTATGCAGCTCTTCAGAAAGCGTAATGACATCTAACGGCTGGCTGGATTCCTGCAATAGCAGCATCATTCGGAAGATGAGGCGATGATCCTCACGGAAAAAATCCGCTTCACCAATAATCTCTAAGACCGAATCCAAGCGATTATTGTCCAACATCAAGCCGCCCAGCACCGATTGCTCGGCTTCGACCGAATGAGGCAAGGTGGACTTAGCTAGGTTACTGGCAAGCGACTCTTCAAAGGTTGTTTCAGACATATTTGATCATTTTTTAGGGAAAGGGACCGGAGACGATTGACTCCTGCCAACAAACTCTCATCGAGACAAGCAAATAAAGGTCAAAAAAAAATCGGGCACCAAGCCAACACAAAGGTTGTCGATAGTGCCCGATTTTCAGTGGGATGTCAGTAATCTTAACAACCCGCAAACCGCTAGGTTGAAAGCCAATTACTCGGCAATCACGCTCAATTTAACGGTTTGAATCACTTCAGCGTGCAATTGAACGTCAATTTCATATTGACCAATTTCACGCAATACGCCTTGTGGCAAACGCACTTCTGATTTCAATACAGCGACACCAGCAGCAGTAATGGCTTCAGCGATATCACGTGTACCAATCGAACCGAACAAACGACCTTCATCGCCCGCATTGGCAGCAATGGTAACGCTCAATTCAGCCAACTTCTCAGCACGCGCAGTTGCTTCAGCGATTTTTGATGCGGCAGCAGCTTCTAAACCAGCGCGACGAGCTTCAAAATCAGCGATATTTTTTGCGGTGGCAGCAACTGCTTTGCCTTGAGGCAATAAATAGTTGCGACCGTAACCAGACTTAACGGTAACTTTGTCACCAATCGCGCCTAATTTACCTACTTTATCGAGCAGAATAACTTCCATCTTTATACCCCTTACTCGTGGCTATCAGTGTATGGAATCAAAGCCAAGTAACGAGCACGCTTGATAGCAGTAGCCAACTGACGTTGGTATTTCGCTTTGGTGCCTGTGATGCGGCTTGGGACAATTTTACCCGTTTCGGTGATGTAAGCTTTTAGCGTTTCAACATCTTTATAGTCGATTTGCTTGGTGCCTTCAGCGGTGAAACGGCAGAATTTACGACGACGGAAAAAACGTGCCATGGTTACACCTCCTGCTCTTCAAGGTCATCTGCATCAACATCATCTTCATCAGACATGTCTTCTGCATCTAAATCATCACGACGCTCGGTACGTGGTGGGCGGGCTTTACGCTCACGGCCTTCTTTTTCGGCTTTGAGAATGAAAGATTCTTCGGTAATCGCTCCATCTTCGCGGATGACGAGGTTACGAAGAATGGCATCGTTGTAACGGAAGTTGGTGGTCAACTCTTCCAGCACAGCGTCGTTACATTCGATATTCATCAAAACATAATGGGCTTTGTGGATTTTGTTGATTGAGTATGCCAGTTGACGACGGCCCCAGTCTTCCAAACGGTGAACTTGGCCACCATTGGCTTTGATGGAAGAGGTGTAACGCTCAACCATGGCTGGAACTTGTTCGCTTTGGTCTGGATGAACCAAAAACACGATTTCGTAATGACGCATAATAGCTCCTTACGGGTTAAGCCTCCCACTAGACGTGAAACCAGCGGTGAGACAAGGAGAAGCTCTAACGCAAAAAGTGATAGAGCCAGTTTGGGGCGAGTATTCTAAGGATTTAAATCAGAAGATACAAGAACAAAAAACTGAGGATTACCGCAACTAAATTTAATTTGTAATAGCTGCAGAAACTAGGCTACATCTGCTGTATCTGCTGTCACCAAATGCGAGAAATTGTGGGTCATCAGTAACACCCAACATCAAAGACTTCCCGGACAATTTGGCTGCGAGCAAAACAGCAAAAATACTATTGTAATTAGCAACATCGCCTCTAGTGGTAATATAAGTCGTATCTGTGCACGTCATGTCGGCTGGCTTGTTAAAAGGAGCGGTGAGTTCAATTTCGAAGTTCCCAGCAGCATGACCAAGAGCCGGCCTAACTATTGTACCTACCCAATTAATTTTAACATCGGTAATTGTGATAGTAGTAGCAAAAGAACTCATCGACAACCCGCAGGCAAACATCAAACCAATAAAATTTTTCATTAAAAAACTCCTTAACAAACTATGAAATATTAAATGCACATCCGGATTAAACATCTATGTATGACGAATACAGAATAAGCAACGAAAATGAAAAATGATTTTTTAGACCTAATTATGTATGTTAACGCGCCAAGCATCCTAACCTAGTTAGTCCTTAACACGCAACTGAAAAAGAACTCCCAAATCCCTACATAGAAATCCCGATACGTCCTTAAGCAGCAATTTGCTACTCGAAATTCGAAGCTGAACAAGAAGGGCGTATTAAAATCTAGAAAATTGAGCAAAATTTACGCGCTTCATTGGCGCATTTATCATCTTGATGTCTTATTCCCGATTTTCAGACAAACCCGTCCCAGGTTCGCGAATGCCTTTCATTTTTTTATCGGTTTACTTATATCGGCGGCGGCTCAAATTTCTTCAGTGCGGTTAGCACCTACTCTATTAGTGAGTAATTTTTCTGCTGCACTTTGACAAAAAACTGCCGCGCCGTTTTAACCACCTTCGCAGCCATCGCATACAATCGCCAACGGATGGTCATCACCCGATGATGTGA
>JACCDR012692872.1_pt1 | contig 13729 bp, 12 predicted proteins | sample 7446431 | NCBI WGS metagenome assembly JACCDR01 (sample SAMN15323443, study PRJNA562643) | freshwater metagenome | isolation source: river surface water | place: USA:Blue River Watershed | collected 2017-08-17
AGCAGCCGTACGTTCTATCGAACGTCAAGTTGAAGAATTCACAGAGAAGATGACGGCCAAGTTCAACAAGGTCGTCGACTCGGTAGATGTCGTTCGTCAGGGAATGGTTAAGCTGGCCACAGCCATCCAAACTAACCTGTTCGGCATCAAGTCCAACATGGACACCATGTCCTCGGCTGTGGAGAACCTTGACGTCTACAACCAGATCTATGGAAGGATGATCCTGAAGCTCATCGAGCGGGTGGTTCAGACCGAGTACATGCTTAGGGTTGACTACTCCAGTCTTTCCCAATTCAACGCCTACGATCGAGAACTCGTTCGTACTGAGGCGGAGACCCTTTTCTCTGACCTCTTCGAGTTGACCAAGAAAGATATCTTGGACGAGCGCCAGGCTTACATCGAGAAGATGCGGAAGCAGGCTGAAGAGGAAGAAGCAAAAAAAGAGCAGAGCATCGCCGAGGAAGCTCTGCATGACGCGGGGAAATCCTCCGCATTTAGCCCAGAGCCAGAAGGGGATGTCGAGTACCCAATTGGCGCTGAAATCTTTGGAGGATGACCATGGCAGCTACTAAGGACCGCGTTGTAAACGGAACCAAGGGCCTCAAGCAGCAGGTCCAGATCAACAAGGCCACCGGCAACAACATTCAGAAGATCCGGTGCCCAAAGTGTAAGGAGCTAGCCAACCCTCGCCCCGACGGCAAGGGAGGCACCATCCTTCACTGCCCAACTTGCAAGCAGAGCTTCAAGTTTCAGACGATGTGAGCCGGAAGTTCGTCGGCTCCCAATGGAAGTGCCCGTCAGCGAGCTCGATACCGTGAGGGCCTTCATGACCCCTAGGGAGCTCGCATCGGTACGTACTCCACTCCTCAGATCCAGTTCTGATAAGTGGTGTAATCGTAGCGCATCGGTTGGGAGCCAAGCTCGCCACTTTGAACGACGCTGACATGTTCACCTCCGACGGCGGACCAGCAATCGTTACAGATACTCGTATCCTCGGCGAGAGTTGGGCTGATCATCTCTTTGACCTGCCGCTCAACATCATCATAACACCCAGCACACCAGCACACGTTACGCCAACAGACGATGCAGGTGAAGCTGTGGTGTAATTCGTGGCGGCAGTTCCGCTCGCCGTGAACAGCATGGATGGTGTACTTACTCTCCATCATCGGTGGATGAGTCCAGGTTCTCGTTCACGACCTCCGAGATGTCCTTGTCTGGGTGAACTCGGACGAATCCCGGAAACGTGAGCGCGTTGGTGTCATCGCCATCAGAGATGTATGAGCGCTCCGTGTACTTCACCTCGGCGACAAAGGGGAAGCTCTCGGGTCTGAGCTGCGCTTGGAATTCGTAGTCCATACCTCCTGAGCAGTCGCAGATGTAGATGAGCTCCCCGGCGGAGTTGTACTGAAACAACCCCACCGACCCAACGCCTCCGTGCTCGACCACCGAGCCGTTGGGTAGCTTGACCTTCTTCCCCTTTTCGTGACGACCTTTCCCGAAGGTTCCCCATTTCTTGGCGGGGTCCCATTGGATGATGAAGTCGTCTTCGAACCAAGGCTTGCACTTGGCAGCAAATGCCCTTGGACGATCGGGCTTGCCCTTGAGGTTCCAGCCTTTGTCGCCGTAGATTCCATTGGGATCAACGACGACAGAACCCTCCAGGTTGTTTGTCTTGGCGTACGCCTCAGCCTCATCGGGACTGGCGAACTTGCTGTACTGGATAGGGAGAACCCATCCCTGCCCAGCACGCGATACCAGCTCAAATATCTTTTGGTAGCGCTGCCATACTGGGGCGGTACTGACCCAATCTTCCCCATTCCAGAACGGAACATCCCAGCAGTACAGGGCCAGCCACCCACCGGACATCTGTTTCGATATGGCCTCCGGCGTCAGGGACTTTTCAATCCCAGTCACGTGAGCGAAATCGCTCTTCGTGTCTCCGTTGAGGCTGACCAGCTCACATGCCAGCATCGTGCTTGGCGGAAGCTGCATGGCGCGGACGGTATCCACAAGGTGTGGGTATCTTGTGGCCAGTGGAATCACCGACGAGTAATCGAGAGTTCCGTCTTCCTTTTCCTTGGGGCCTTCATTTTTGTGGAACGGCCTGTTTCTGCGGCTGTAGATCTGGATGTTGCCATGGGGGTCATTTACCACCCACGTAGCTAGCCCGTTCCGCTTGAGGGTGAAATACGCCCCTCCAGCCTCGATCAGCTTCATCAGCTCCTTCGACTCCCGGACGCTGGTGTGCGGTTTGTAGAGGCTGAAGTTTCCAGGAAGACTGGAAAGAAGGTGGGGGATGGAGGGCTTACCAGAGCGCTGGTCGATGTTTGTGTCCCCCACAAACTCGTCGTAGCCCTCGAAGTCCCATTTCTTACGGCACAGCCGGCGAGCCTCCGCGAGAGCGTCCTGCTCCGGCGTGACTTCGTTCGCCTTGCCTTTGTTCTTCAGCTTCCCGAGCTTGCTGGTCTCCTGCATTTGACCATCAAGGAGCCCATGTCTGGTGAAGTACCGCGAACCCTCAACCCAAATCTCCCAGACAGTCGGCCGGTCGCCTCTGCCGTGGAGCTGACGGAAGGTTCTCTTCGCTCCTCCCCACAGAGTTTGGCGTTGTTCGAAATGGAAGTTTCCCCAGTCAACTGTAGGAATTGACACTGAATTCTCCTTGCGATAGCAAAACTGCTATCAAGACATCTTGCTATCTTTCTTATCTCATGATAGCGTCTGTGATGTGTAGACCAGGAGCACAAATTTGAGGTGACCAGTGGCCGATCAAAAGAGAGGAACCATGGTCCGTTTGGACGATGGGATGAGAGAGCGACTCGCTAGTGCCTCTCTTGTTCTGGGCAAGAGCCAGAACCAAATCGTCGTCGAGGCGCTTCAGAGCTACCTTGACGAAAGCGGTATCAGCAATCCTTACCTCTTGGCACTAACGAAAGATTCTGTGGTACTTCTTGAGCTGACGGATCCTCCAACCGTTATCGAGACCTCTCATCGAAACGGGCTTCTTCCGGACGCACTTCGGGCTCAGTACCAACACAAGTTCAACAGACCTGTCCGACTAGTAGTTCAGGAGGAAGGGGCGAAGAAGAAATGAGCGATGCAATCCACCTTCGGATGTCCGATGCACTCCTGGACCAGATCCAGGGATGTACTTCGCGGGAAGAGCGGGGACGGCTTCTTCTTCGCCTGATCGACGTCAAGATCGAGAAGTTTCAGGATTGGTCCCGAAAGAATCTTGGCGACGGTTTGGCGAAGTTTGAGATAGCTGCCATCCGCACATTCCTTTACCGAGAACTGACGGGCGAGCTCGATGGCGAGGGAGATGTCATGCACCTGCCACGTGTTCGCCTCGAGCAGCACCCAGCATCGATTCCATAACAGGGCCCGGGAACGCGACCTCCCGGTTTTTAGTCCCCATCCAGCCTGGAACCTGGGTGGGGATTTTTTTGTCAAAAAAACGCCCTGAGTTTCAGGGCTCTATTCTTTATTTCGAACGAAAACGCTACCCAGCCTTCGCCTGCAAGCGATCACTCCGCTTGTGCCAGTTGCACTGTTATAGCTTCGCCCGGAGCTACACTAGACCCTGCTGGCGGCACCCTCTCCGGTCGGCCACGCAACCGCAACTACAGGTCGAGATCGGAGATCTTGAGAGGTCCCCGATCGAAGAATCGTGCCTTGCCATGGGCAGTGGTGTATCCACCGCCCTTGGTCTTCTTGTTGAGGTTCTTGATGCGTTGAAAAAACGCCCCCGTTACCTCGACCTCGATGGGCGCTCCCTCCGCACGTGTGTACTCGTCGGGGACCGTGTCCTTGTTGTTGAACTTTTGGTTGTACCACTCGACGTATTCGTCCCTGTCCTCCTTGCTTGTGTGGATCGTGAATCCGTCGGGCCGTTGTCCCCAACCACGTTCGGATTCGATCCAATTTTGGACGTACACTTTCTGAGTCATGGTTTCTCCTTCCTGGGGAATCTCTCCATGAAGTCAGCCAGGGCTGGAACTGCGGATTGATTAGCCGCAACAGCTTCCACCAAGAGCCCGAAGCTCTTGAGTTCCGTGGTTGTCATGTTGAAGACAGTGTTCTCGAACGGCTTCAGGTCGGGGTACACCTGAGCCAGCTCGAACACTAGGCCACCGAGCCCTCCACCCTCCGCGACCTGAATCCGTCGTTTGATGGACAACGGGCCCTCGCCTGTGGGATACCTTCGTGTCATCTCCCTTACAACGAGGACTGCGATGGCCGCGAACCGCAGGAACTTGCTCGAAGCGAGCCCCATTCCTACCGCCGCAGGCAGCGCAACCAGCGCCACCGGGATGACTGAAAACATAAATCCTCCTTTCGCTCCGTAGACTTATCCCGGAGGATGGGCTCAGGTTTCACTTTCATTGAGCGAGGAAGCTGATGATCACATCCGGTCAGGTCTCCGGGATGTTTGCCCAGCAGAACCAAATGTTCGCTGGGAACGCGATGTACTCACAGCAGATCTCGGCAGGAATGCCGGGCATGTACTCGGGGATGTTTGGCATGCCGATGGGTGGACCATCTGGCTTCAGCTACGGCGGTAGCCATCAAATGGGCTACGACGTATCGAGCCGAATCAGTGGTGGTGTCGTTTCCGGTATTGGTGGTGCAGCTCAGTTCGGCCTCGCTGCTGGTGGAATCGCAGCCGGAATGGGAATGGGAGGCCCTCTTCGATACGCCCTAGATCCCTTTGCGGGTGGTGGAGCGATGTATCGAATGGGCGCCCAGATGGGAATGGGCATGGGTGGGCGGCTAGCTATGGGTGCTATCGGAATGGCCCCGGCCGCAGCCGCCGTTGGTTTCGCGACGCACGCCATTGGGGCAGCAGTTCACGGTGCCCAAGAGCAGGGAAATATCGACCGCGTTCTTGGTCAGTACAACTTCACGAATCCCTCTACCGGAGGTCGTGGTTTCAGTCGTGGTCAGTCGATGGCCATCGGAGACATGGTCCGCCAGATGGATCAGCTCCCCGAGATGATGACCTCGATGGGAGAGCTGACCCGCATCATGGAACGCATGGGCCAGATGGGGCTCATGAACGGAATCTCGAACGTTCGCGAGTTCGGCACTAAGTTCAAGCAGACCATCGGCGTCCTCAAGGAGATGTCGAAGGTCATCGGTTCTACGATGGAGGAAGCTCTTCCTCTATTCGGTGAGATTCGTCGTTCGGGTTTCTACTCGAATACGGACATTTTGAAGAACGCGATGCAGCGCCAGATTGTCGGCGGCATCAGCGGTATGAACCAAGGACAGGTTGGAGCCCTAGCCTCTGCGGGGTCGCAGATGGGCTTCATGACCGGAGGAAGTCGCAGGACGGGAGCACAGCACGCTCTTCGTGTTGCCGGTCAGCTCGGCATGGCCAACCAGATGGGCGTCCTCGGTAACGACCAGATCATGGAGCTGACTGGGATGGAGGGAGCCGAGGGTATTCAGGCTCTTTCCCAGCAGCTAACCCAAGCTGGCTACCGAATGTCTCGGGGCGCTTTGGGAACGGCGATGTCGATCGCCATGGCTGAGCAGGAGGGCGGGAAGTTTACTGGCAGGATGGACACCAACCTCATCGAGCGCTTCCGCCGTGGAGAGGTGTCGAAGTCCGAGATGCTTCGCATGGCCCACCAGAAGACTTCTTCTCGTGGGGAGAAGATGTCTTACGTCGCTAATCAAGGCCGTCTTCGTTCTGAGATGGCTGGTCAGATGGGCGTTGAGGGGCAGATGGCCATGCTTCAAATGGTCCTCGGTGAGCGTGGGTTCAATAACCCAGACGCCATGAGAATCGTCAGTCAGGGATTTGGCCTCGACGAAAGAGAAGCGGATCTGTTGGTCGATCTGGGCAAGAAGATGCCCGACATCAACCTTCAGATGAGGCAGCAGGGACGGAGTGAGGCCCGTCGCATCGCTCAGGATAGTTTCATGAAGTCGAACTATTCCTGGGATTCGATCAAGTCGAAGGCAGGGAAGAGAGTCGGCAGTATCTTCACGGAGCCCTTCCAGCAGTTCGGCGCAGAGATGCGCAACATGGTTGCCGAGACCGTAGACAACTTCGTCGAGGACATCACTGGGCAGTACAAGACTGAGGTCTCCAGAGGAATGTCGACCTTGATCCGGGGATCTGGCAACGACCTAGGCGGAGCTCGTCAGCGTGTTCGTAGCATGCTTGGTGGACAGACGGGCGCCATCCTATCTGGGTCCATCGGTCGTGGTGGTGATATGACCGCTGGTCGTATCGGTTCGTTCACCAATTGGCTGTCCGGCTCTAGCACCGCAGGGGAGAACCTAGCCGCCTCGATGAACTTGACGATGGCAGGCCGGGCTGGCCTAGAGACGGAGACGACGGACAACTACTCGCGTATCGCTGGTATGCGCCGTCAGGGGTACACAGCTCTAGCCAGAGACCGTTCTCTCTTCGGACGAGATGATTGGACGATGGCGAGCTCGGGCAGCATTCAACAACACGTTCGTCGTTTGGAGCAGATCGCCTACGGACAGAATAAAAGCGCCGGTATCATGAACAACATAGACCCTGAGATGTTGGCCCAAGCTACGGCCGAACTTGGTGTTGTCCGTGCGTTCAGTACTGATCTCTATGGAGAAGAAGGGCAAGGCCGCATTTCCGGCATCATGGGTGAGATGCAGGCGATGGGTAAGCGTCGAGGGGCCCCAACAGCCTTTGAAAGACTATCTGCCCAGTATGGTGGTGCCGAAGTTCTAGGCGTCGCTTCGAAGGGGCTTGGAGGTCTAACCGGATCAGAAAAGGGATCGCTGTTGAAGATGGCCGGGGCGGCCATGTTTACCCCCGACGCTATGCATGATCTTGCTAAGAGACAGCGAGACTACGAGCAACGGGGCCTAGTTCAGGCTTTCGGTAGAGAAGGAGCCGAGTCCTTCAAGTCCCTCGTTGGGGAGAGGATGGGTACAGAAGGTTTTGACATGCTCCGCTCGATGGTGAGCCGAAATTACAAATCGTACACCAAGAGCGAAGAGGTCTCTTATCTGGAAGGCCGTTCTAGAACCACCGGTTATCGCAACGTTACGATGGCAGATATGGGTGGGGCTATGGGAGCTTGGCAACGAGAGAACCCTCGAACGCACGGAGGAGCCCAGATCGACCAGGTAGAGGACTACCTTCGTGAGAAGGCTGTTCGTGCGATTCGTGGAGAGAAGCTCTCGGGAGACGCCATCGCTATCATCGAGTCCCAGAAATCTGCGTATGACAGCATCTTCAATCAGGTGATGATGTCGCAGATTAAGGACAAGGGAGCTTCTGGCCGCTCCGACTGGACAGCCCAAGAGAAGGCATTCCTCTCGAAGATGGGTTACTCCGATCCGTCCTCCTTCACCCCCGCTGAGGCCAAGAAGTGGGAAGACATGATGAAGGTGATGGGTGGGGCCAAGATGAATGAGCTGCAACGTGGGCAGCTCAATGAGTACTTGTCAGGCAAGGGTGCTGAGGCATTTGGTGTTGTTGCCCAGCGTATGCAAGAGCAAGGAAAGTCCATCGAGAGCCGAGTCAATTCGGTCACGGCGTCTGGTATCAAGCTCGGAGACAAGGGCCAGGAGATCCTGAACCGTGTGCGAGGGCTGTCTGGTCGCCTTCAGGGAACCCGTTCCACGCAAGGATTGGCTGACGCCATTGCTCCTACGAAGGGACGGTCTGTGTTCCAGGAGTACGGATCCATCGCCTACGAACTGACGCAGATGAAAGACCAGAAGGCTGTCGACGCCATTCTGGCTACCAGCGACGATCTATCTGCTGCGTACGGAAGGGCCCAGTACGCTGTTCGTGGTGGAAGAACCGGAAGGCGTGGATTCGGTGACTACTTCGATGAGACTGAGCTCATCAAGCAAGGTCGTGGTGAAGAAATCGCTTCCCTCCGTAGCCGCTTCTTCACGGGCAAGGGCGGAACTCTCGGCAAGGGCAAGGAAGGCGAGTTCGCCGAGTACCTGGCCGGAGACGAGGGAAGTCGTATGCTTACCGCCGCTGGTGCTGAACAAAGAAGCAAGTACGCAAACCAGGCTGAGATTGCTCAGAACATGGAGAAGTTCGGAGCAAGCGTAGCTTCTCTTGCAGAGATCGTTCAGTCCATGAAGGATGGAAAGCAGACCGGAGGTAAATCGTGATCACTGGATGGAGATCCCCTGCTCCCCCAAGGCCAGCTTCTCCTCAAGAACCTCAGCCCGAACCACATATGTGGGATGGGGTTACGAAGGAACAGCTCGCCAAGATGAACGATGCCGCCGACAAGACGGCCTCTATGGTCATGGCCATGGCCGAAGGGATGCCTGCTGATCAGCAGAGCACCATGAAGAATTATCAGGCTATGAGAGAAGCCTCTGGCAGGAAGGCCAAGGTAGACTGATGGCCGAGAGAAAAGAAGAGTCTTCTAGGATTGTCCTCACAAACGGTAACGCTGTCGTTGTTACTGTCCGTAGTGGGATGATCATCGACGACCTCATTGTTCAGGGAGCCAAGGCCGAGGCGTACCGACTGATGACCGGGCAAGACATCTTTCCCGAGGTCGGGCGTGATATTCGAGACTACCTCATCAAGACGGGAGTGATTTTGGACTAATGCCGGTCTTCATCGAAATTACCCCCGATCCCTTCGCAACATCTTTCCGCAACCTGGCCGTTGGGGATCCCAACGAAGATGGAACATTCCCCGGAGCAGGTAGGTCTAAGGCCATAGGTACGTTCGATCATGTCCGCCGTCCTGTACGAGGCATACAGATCAAGGACGATACCTACGCCACTATCCAGGTTCGTACGGCTGATGGAAGGAACATCCCTCTCATCGATGCCGGTGGAGCGAAGATAGACGAGCAGAACCCAGACTTCTCGTTCTCCGACCAGAACTCGAACTTCCTCATCCAGGCTATGCAGGAAGAACGAACTGAGAAGATGCAGGTTGTCCAGACCTTCGGAGAACCTTTCGTCTTCTTCTTCGGAGAGCATCCGAGGATGATTGCTGGCTCTGGGATTCTCCTGAACAGTGAGGACTTCAACTGGAAGGCTGAGTTCCTAGAGAACTACGATCGCTATCTTCGTGGAACGAAGTGCGTACAGAGTAAGACCAGGGTAACCATGTCCTGGGACGACATCGTCGTTGAAGGTTACTTCGTTAAGGTCAACGTTACTGATACGGCTGACAACAATAGCTTCGTCAGGATGGAGTTCCAGCTCTTCCTTACGAACTACCAGAACGTATCAAGGATTGGCTTCAACCAATTCCCTAAGGACTCGGTAGAAGTAAATCTGGACCCTAACGATCTCGATACCACAGGCGAGGGTATCGGGAACCTTAAGAGCCAGACACAGCTCGTACGTTCCCTGAATACGCAAAGCCTTGGGCTGAAGAACTCTCTTCTCCAGACTCTAAGAGACAACGTTAACAAGACGCTAACTATAGATGGACGTCTTACTAGCGTTCTGGAGCTTGCTAACCAGTTCTCTTCTGGGAGAAATATCAGAGTTCCCTTCGGCTTCGCTGGAGGTTCTGTCTTTGATCAAGAAACACAGATAGCCCTCGCTTCTGTAGATGCTTCAGGAAGATTGATACAGCTACGAGGTAAGCTCGGAGATCAAGACTTCCAGATCAAAGACTTCCTACGCTCGAAAACTGTGTCCGCTAAGTTTGGACGTATTCAGGACAACGTAGACGAGTACATCGCCAGAATTCAGGGACAGATTGGTAACGCTATCAATCCTCCCGACTTGTTCCTGGAACAGAAGCTTAAGGAATCGGAAGTAGAAGATAGAGTACGAGCTATCTTCGAGAGGTTTGGAGTAAACGTAGAACCTCCAGATGAAGCTATCCTTCTAGCTAAGAGAGCAACCTTCGGGTTCTTCTCTATCCTGGTTGGCTCGGTACAAAACCAAGGCTTCAACTCAGGACTTGCTTCTCTTCGTCAGTTTACCAACGCCCTTCTATGACCGTAGGACAACAGCTACGCCTTCGTCTGTTCTTGGAAGGAATTGAGGTTCCAGTTATTGGAGCCACGATTCAGTCCAACATCAACGCTCCAGCTACGGCTTCTATCCAGGTAATTCCTACGGATAGAGTTCTAGAACTGAAGCCAAGGACGATGGTTCATCTCTTCTACTGGGACTTCAACGAAGATCTTCCTGATCCTCCAGGAGACCCTCAAGGAGATACATCTGATCCTACGAGACAACTACGAGGCTATAAGGTTGCCTTCATAGGAGAGACTGTTGGAATTGTGATGATGAAGGTACCGAACGGAAGACAAGCCGTTCTTCAGTGCGCTGACTTCTCTACGTACTGGGATACCACGTACCAGATGTTCATCTCGTACAGCCCCAACGGTAACTTCCTTACGGAATCGAGTGCCGTTTGGTCTGGTGGTAACGCTATGTTCGATAACATCCTCTCGTCTCACTCGGGAGTGATGTCTGGTTATCTTCGTAGACGTCCTCGTACAGAAGGTCTCCAGGATGTTAAGGGCTTGATGGGAGGAATCATCTCTCTCCTAGAAGCTATGGGAGGAGTTCCCAACCATACATCCGGAGTTAACGACTTCTTTACGATCGCAGAACTTAAGAACCACATCCTTCAGCAAATCGTTGCTGAGCAGAACGATGACACTGCTCAGAGACTGTTCTCTGGTAAAGCCTTCGCTGAGTGGCTTAACAGAGGAGTAACTAATCTCGGAGAGCTAGTTAGCTTCCGAGACATGCTGAAGATATTGTTCCACTGGGTTTACTACGAGACGGTTCCTGTAACTTCTCCGATGTTTCGTAAGGCTGTTCCTCCTACTACAACGGAGAAAGTTACAGCTACTAAGCAAGCTCAGAGCAGTCTTGCTCTCTCAGCTTCTCAGCGTTCTGCTATCCGAGACTGGTTGGCCATTACGAACAGGTACGACGGAAGTAAGGGCCAAGATAAGACTATCAGGAATCAGCTACAGTCTAACGATTCTCTCGTAGCTAAGGATCTCTCTACTCAGATCCGTAGGTTCCTGGGAGGACCACAGGGAAAAGCTAGATCTCCAGTCTCTGTTACTGGCTCTGATGGTTCTCAGCAGAGGTTCGAGTATCCAGATCCCATTACTCTTCCTGAAGCTGTAGTTCCTCCGAAGGTAAAGAAGCTTCTTGAGTTCATAGAGCTTCAGTCTCCTTCTATTCTTCCAGTTGCTACTAAGTTCACTACAGAACAACTGCTAGCTGCTTCGAAGAGTAGTGCTGGTAAGGGAGGAGCTCATCAGGATGTACAGCAGCTATTTGCTAACCAGAGAGCTTGGAAGAAGTTCACAGAGAACTTGCAAGACTGTCTTGATGTAGTTGGTTCTAGATCTTCCAAGGGGAACAAGAGGAAGCTCGTTAAGACGAGGCCCCAACTAGACAAGCTACATACGCAGATCTTCCGTCCAGACTGTTTCTTTGTAGCTCCTCCTCGTTGCAACGTTCTCTTCCCGGATCAAGTTACGCAATTTCAGTTTCAGCGTAACTACATGCAGGAGATTACTCGTCTACGTCTAACGACGGGTATGCAGTTTATTAGTGGCCCAGGAGCAGGGCTCCTAGCCGATCACCACTACGCTCCAGCTCTCGATCAAATTAGAGAGCTAGCTAAGAAGCAGGGTAACGCTGGTATCCGTACCCTTCTTCCTTGGGAGAAGTTCACTGGAATTCTTCCCAAGTTCGAACACGTATCTGAGATCAACTACATCGCTAACAAGAGACAGAAGCAGACAAACAAGAATGTGAAGGGCCAAGGAGCTAGCTACGCTCAGAGAGCAGCTAACTTCAACTTCCTTCGTTACCGCTTCGCTCCCAGAACGATGATGGTAACGGCCAAGTACTCTCCTCAGTTCGTAGGAGGGTTCCCAGCTCTTGTTATTGACAAGCCTTTCATCATCGATCCCGAATCTATCAGCGCAGCTATCTCTGAAGCTAACGTGCAAGGCGTTCAGCAATTTACACTGAGCGACTTGATCGCTAACGTTGGTTCTCTAGCTAGGTACTTCAAAGCCCCAACGCAGTACCTAGGGATGCCTGCTTCCGTTGCTCATACAGTAGATCAGTCTGGTGGCTCGACTTCCATCACCATGACTCATGCCCGTACGCACAGAATTACGGACGATGATTTCCTTAAGGCTTGGACGGCTGAGGTAAAGAAGAAGGCCCAGACGAGGGTTGAGTCTACTGTTCTTGATGCAGAACAGCTTCTCAGGGAAGGAGACTACAAGAAGCTCCGCTTCCTGATCGATGCCACCCCTCAGGACATGATCGAGACGACAACCAACGATACGCAGATCATACGTACCGATAATGATGGCAACCCTCTGGATGATGCAGACGAAGAGTCTGATCTAGACCTTCGTCCTAACGGAGCCCCGAACCTAGCTAGTATCGATCAGCTAGCTCCCGTAATCTTCACAACGCCAGACCCTGGGTTGTTCGAAGGAAGCCGCATCCAGGTTAGCTCCGTAGCGTTCTCTACGCAGAACGATGAAACCGGAAGCCTAGATGAACTGATAAATAACCAGCAAGCCGGAACCACTATTGTACGGTGGATTGGTCCTACGGCTAAGGGTGTCATCAAGGGAACCAGGACTAGCATCCTCGAGCCAAACCCTTATGCCAAGATCAAGCCAGGCTCTCCTGGTATTCGTAAGGGCAGCAAGGTTACCCAGATCCAGCTCTTCTCTAACTCCGTCATCGAGGTTTCTTCTGCCGATGTCGATCAGTTCGCTCGATCGGCTAAAGACAGGAAGGCCATCTCTCGTGAGAGGCAGAAGGGCAGCCGTAAGGACAGGGTCTTCATGTGGAGGAAGGCCGTCATCTACGAATCGGTAACCAGCAACGTAGAGGTTTCTCCGATTCCGGTAGAGGAGACAATTCGTCCTCCTTGGTTCAGCCCTCTGTACTCCAATCTATTCATTGGAGAGAACATCTATGAGCAGTTCATCGGAACTGGCTCAATCGTAGACAGAGGACTGTTCCTGACGCCACAAGGCGGAGCCTTCTTCGGTTCTTCTCAGGAACGAGAGGAAGTGTTGGCGAAGGCCAGGGAAGCGGATGGAGACTCTGTCAAGATTGCTCAGATTCTGGAAGACTTCAAAGCCAGCTCCATCAGCCAAGTCCCTGACGTTGAGGGATCGGTTGATGCTCTTGCCTTCATTTACGGAGAAGCAAGAAGACAAGACCTGGATGTTCAGCGGTTCATATCCAGTTACACGGCCAGACCGATAGCAACCATGGAGGACATCCTGGGTTCTCTCGACCTCGAGTACCAACTCAAGGGAGATACCCTAGTCAAGGTTTCTGGAGAGGCCGGATTCCACTCTGCGGCGGTCGCTCCCTTTGGAGACCTCTTGGGTTTGCTTGACAACCCAGACCTAGAGATGGCTAGACTTCACCGAAAAGGTAAGAAGTTCCCGATCTCTCGCGCACTAGACCCCCGCCCAGAACGCAGGGCAGCGGTAGAAGAGTACGCGAATGAGTTCGGCGGGAGCCGGGGATCCCTCGGTGTTGGCCTTCTTGGTTGAAGCTCTTCCCGTACCTCAACCCCCTGAGCTATCCTGCTCGCACGTTGGAGGCCCTGTGGACAAGACCTATATCCAAACAATGACTGAGGGTTTCGAAGACGAGCTGAAGAAGGTGGCAGGACTTCCTGCTCCTAAGGGCGGAGGAGGCATCCTCGGCACCTTGGCCAAGAAGGAAGTAGCCCTCCCCATCGCAAGCATCC
>JACCDR012679314.1_pt1 | contig 13727 bp, 14 predicted proteins | sample 7446431 | NCBI WGS metagenome assembly JACCDR01 (sample SAMN15323443, study PRJNA562643) | freshwater metagenome | isolation source: river surface water | place: USA:Blue River Watershed | collected 2017-08-17
GTCTAACGGATGCGATTCAACAGTAGTGCTGAACCTGATGGTGCTGCCAGTCCAAGACACAGTTTCTTACATTCCAACCTGCGATCCGTCGCTGGATGGAAAGTTGAAGGTTGTAATTTCTTGGCCTCCGACTGCGCAACATCCATGTGGACTTTGGGATTCTGTGTACTATCAGTACATTCCCTTAGTGATAGAGTTGGACACTCTTTCTGTAAGTTGCCCACCTTTGGGTGGTGCTGATGGAGAGATAAGCATTGTTGTGATAGATGGCACGGCTCCGTTCTCATATCTTTGGGGAAGTGGTCAAACCACTGCAACGTGCTCGGGTTTAACCCCTGGCACTTATCACGCGACAGTAACAGACGCTAATGGATGCGAAGAAACACTGGAAGTCAGCCTCGCTGCTCCTGTCTGTATTAACCCGGACACAGTTATGGTAGCAATACCGACCTGTAATCCTGATCTTATTGGTGTAACAGTGGATTCATCGAATCTCGATAGCATAGTCATCACGACTGTCTATTTGGATTCGACCCTGAATCCTATCGTTGAGTTGGTTGATTTCAATCATCCAACAACTATGGACAACGGAAGCATCCTGGTTGACGCCTCTGGCGGAACTCCAGGCTACAACTTTCTCTGGAATACAGGCGAAACAAGCCCTTCTTTGGGCAACCTTGAAGGTGGAATTTACAGCGTAACAGTAACAGATGCAGCAGGTTGTGTGGACTCTCTAAGGGTTCCACTCTGCTCGTTCTGGGCTTCTTCAACCGAAACAGGCAAAGCAGTCATTCATTACGGCCCCGCCGATGATGAATTGATTGATATGTACGGTGGGGAGACGGGTACGCTTGTTGTATCCACTATAGACGGTAAAAAACTTCTGGAAGAAGAAATCAACCTGCGAGAAGAAATATCCCGCACCATTCTTACTTCTTACAAAGGCGTAGCCGTTGCAACCATCATGCTACCGAATGGAAAGGTGCTGATGTGTAAATTCACAATTCTCTAACAACAAGGAATTCGCTCTGGCAAGGGTGATTCCTTGTCAGAGCGGTTCAAAAAATATCTAAAAGTCATGAGACTAAAACTTTTTTTCATCGCACTCTGCGTCTTTTTAAGCACAATTCTTTCGGCGCAAATTAAATCTCAATTCAAACTGGAATTGCCAACATTGAAGGGGCAAAACCCAGATTCGGTTGCGAAGATGCTCAACACCCCCGGTTTGCACTGGCGTGTAAGTGATGATGTGCGTACCGGCAAAAACCCAATCAAAAAAGATTGTGGTGGGCGTGAATGTCAGACGCAATACCGCCACCCAATTCTCGTAGCAAGTTTGCTGGTAAAAAAAGAAGGTGAAGATAAAAAGCCTGATACATGTTGCCCAGTCAATAACTATTACAACTACGAAAATCGGGTGACGAATAATGATAATCGAATCACTATTACCAACAATTATCCCGCACAGAAAGCCGGATTCACTTTGCATGGTGTAGCTGTGTCGCGTTGGTTTGCAGAGGTTGATATGTTAAGAAGCACAGATCACAGCTTTAAATCCGCCTTTCCGGTCGTAAGACTCGGCTGGCAGGTAGAAGGGTATATAAAAGAAGCGCCGGGGTTCAAACTTCAGTTCGAAACCAACCTGGTTGGTTTCCAGCAGGATTCGGATCCTAATTGTACCTCTTGCGTTCCGCAGGAAATTTTAAAGCCAAATATTGGTTTACAAATAAAAGGAACTGCGAAGTGGCAATTCAGCAAACGTAATAGCCTTTCCGCGTACCGGAAATCAACAACGGTTATGCTTTCTAAGCGTGAAGCAATTGCGCTCCCTGACGAAGGCTGGGGCGTGGAACTCGAACGCAAAATGGGACCGATTGCCGTGCACGGTGGCTGGATTAAGAATTCATCTAAAGCAAATACAATATATGTAGGAGCTAGCGTGAGTGCTTTCCAAAAATCTAGCGGTGTTAAAGAAGATCGCGGAATGTATGAAACGCCCGACAAACTTTATAGCAAACGCTCTGAAGAACGCGCTGCTCGTAAAGCAGAACGTAAAGCGGCGAAGTAGCAAAAGAAAGCCGAGCGTAAAGCTAAAAAGGAAGAAGATGCAAAGAAGGAGCAATCCTGAAAGCACCCTGGTCACTCGGGTGAGGAGTGAATATCGCTGATACGGCGAGAAATAATTAAGTAAATTTGTTCTTTTAATCCGACTCCAAGTGGAGTCAGCGCATATTTGCCCGCGGAATGAAAGTGGCAAAAGTCCTCTGGACAAAATAAAAAACAAAAACAAGAGCCCACGTAAAAGTACGAGGGCTCTTTTTATTTCCAATCAAAACAAAAACCGCATCGAGGAGATGCGGTTTTTTTATTCTTCAAATCTACGCTTCGCGCTTGGCGAGTTTGCAGAAAATTAAGCCGTTCCAGAGAGATATGAGTCCGAGCAAGATAACTATGGCAGAGAAGCCGTATGTGAGGATGCCCAGGTGTAGTGCAGTGGTGAGGGAAGTCGCGGTGATCCAGATATTGCGTGCGTCATTTGGCAGCATCACAGGTTTGCCTTCGGCGTCTAGCACAGGCTCACCAGATGCATCTAATTTATCAATCATGCGAGGCATCTCGGCATAAGTCTTGCCACCGGTCATGTTCAAGGTGTGATGACGTATGATATCTGCTTGTGATTTTAGAGTCAGTGGCCCTAGCACTTGCTGGCCAGGGATAGACGCGTCTTCTGGAGTTATGATTTTTTCTGCCTTAATATTTTGATAAGTAAAACACATACCCCAGACACCGCCGGCTACTAAGATGAGCCCCGCTACGGTAGCCAAGATTGATGATATTTTTAGTAATTTTTTCATACCCATAATTATGCCATATATTTGTGATATACTAAAATAATGCAAAATACACACACAAAAAAAGGCAAGATGCCGCTCGTAGTTAGTGTACTGATCGTACTATTCTTTTTAGGTGGTGGTACTTATTTATATATAAAAAATCCTCAGATTGAAAAATCTAGCGATATCACAAATGTGCAAACCTATACTGCAAACGACCCGGTTTTCGCAACATCACCCAAAGGAATCTTCTTGGAGAGGAATGATGCGCTTTTCAATTCGGGCTCATTTGATGAGATGATGGCTATATCTAGAAAGTATGACACAGAGGCTAGGCGTTCGGAAAATGAGTCACTTTTTAGTGAGGCAGATGACGATAAAAAGGATGCTTATTTTGCTTTTGCTCAAGCGCTGATGAAACCTAGTTCGTCTTTTTCTAGTATATCTGAAAGTATAAATGGCGATACGGCTACTGTTGTCGCCTTTGATGAAAAAGGGCAGAAGACCACTGCATTTTTTATAAAAGAAGGAGCTGAATGGAAGATAGATAATATCAAGACTGTTGTAGAATAAAAATATGAAATTGCGTTCTCTTTTATTTATACTCATTTTGCTTGTCACGGGCTTTGGTGCAGGGCTCTATGCTTTGGGTTTTGGTAAAAACGAACTCGCAGATTTGTCTTTCTATCTAGATCTAGCAAATCCATCGGTCAAGGTGGTGCGAGTGTATGAAGGCATGCGCAAAGAGGAGATAGCGGATAGGGTGGGCGCCAAACTCGGCTGGGATGAGACAGACAAAGTGAATTTCTTGAATGCACACTTGGCACTCAATACAGAGGACCTCGAAGGTAAATATTTTCCAAAGACTTATCTCATCGAAGCGGGAGATAATCCGGCGGATGTGACAAACCTCATGCTCGGAGAATTTGAAAAGCAGACCAGCAAGATAAAAAAACCAAACACCAAAGTCATGAATGAAGAGACGGCTATCAAGATAGCCTCTATCATCCAGCGTGAAGCAGCCGGCAAAGAAGACATGCGCCTCATCTCTGGCATCATCTGGAATCGTATCTGGGCTGGTATGAAACTCCAGATGGATGCGACTCTCCAGTATGCAAAGGGGAGCGAAGAAGAAGGCTGGTGGCCGAGAGTCGAATCCGAGGACAAGGGGATAGACTCAGAATATAATACCTATCTCTACAAAGGTCTGCCTCCGGGGCCTATCGCCAATCCAGGCCTCGAAGCCCTCAAGGCGGCCTATAACCCAGCCGAGACAAAATGCATGTTTTATATTCACGACAAGAAGCGCCGTATCCACTGCGCCGAGACATACGAGGAGCACAAAAAGAACATAGCCAAGTACTTGCAATAATGTGTTGACTTTGGGGTATAAAATGGTGTTTTTGGGTCTGTATGATTTGCAAAATTTATTAAATAAGTTAGAATGCTACTAAGTCTTTTTTGAAGACTTTATGGGCCCTTAGCTTAGTTGGTAGAGCGCCTCATTTGCAATGAGGAGGTCAAGAGTTCGAATCTCTTAGGGTCCACAAACCATAAAAGCATCTTTTTATGGTGTTATTTTTGAAAATATATTCGGGAGCACCCGCCATAGGCGGGCAGGGCTCTAGGTAGATTTACCTGCCTTTGGCAGGGTGGTCGACAGTATGTATGTTTTATGTTTTGGGTATATATCTTAAAAAGTAAAAAAGATGAAAGATTTTATACTGGCATAACTCAGGACCTTGAAAGAAGGCTGGAAGAACATAATAAAGGTAAAAGTTCAACACCTTCAACATCACATCGTGGACCTTTTGTTTTGGTTTATAAAGAAAGTTTTTCCACTAGACTCGAAGCCAGAGAGAAATAAAAATATTCGGGAGTAGCTCAGCGGTAGAGCGGTCGCCTGTTAAGCGATTGGTCGTAGGTTCGATCCCTACCTCCCGAGCCAATATTGACTAAGTAGAATTTTCATGTTATAAGCTTATTATAACAGTTTTTTTACATATTAGGTTGTTTGTTTGCTACGTCTTCTTTGTTCCTTCGTGGGGATAGAGATGACGTAACAAATTCTCAAACTTTCAAACAAAAAGGTTATGAAACACTTAGTAAAAGTTCTCGCGCTCTTTTTCCTTATTTCTTGTAATGCAACCTCAGAGGAGGTAAAAGAGTTGAACAAGAAAAGGGAAGGGATCATCTCCGAAATCAGCCAACAAAGAACGGTTTCTCAGGGCATCGCTCAAGAAATCCAAGGCCTGGAAGAAAAAAAAGCTAACCTGGAACAAAAGGTAAAGTTGCTCGAAGCAGAAGCCGGCGGACAAAAGGTCGTCTATATTCTGGCACTCGAAGTTTCTATTCGTAAAAACCTGAACCTGAATACTTACGATGCCGATTTGGAAATCCCAGTATCCAAGGATTTTTACGAATCGGCTACGGTTGGGCAAGCCCTCGAAAATGTCTCAGGATCACGCTCGCTTTCTTTACTTTCTTTAGATATACATAACGCCTCCTGCACGATAAAAAGCAAGAGAACCGTTATTCAGTAATAACAAAAGGAAGGCAAAAAGATTTGTTTCAAAATTTAAGTCCACTAAGTGGAACGGGAATCGTTCACGCTTGTGGACTTTTTTCGTTTATTATAGCAATTCGAACTTCGTCCCAAGTTCGGAGCATTTGATTTTTTGTATAAATCATGGTTATCTATTTTTAGATGTTTTATATTCTTCTTTAAAATAAATTTCAGGTTTTTTGTTGTTGAGTTATCTTTGTTTATGCTAAGGGGCAAGGATAACTCAATAACGTTAAATATGAAAAATTTCACTCAACCCACATCTAGGGTACTTTCTTTAGAAAAAGACGATCCTAAAAATATTGCAAAGATGCAATGTCGCGTCTTTTTAATAAACAATGGCATTACGGTGCTTGTGCGTTTTTTAAAACATGAATATCAATCTGAAAAAACACTTTGGGACGGAGAAAGAAACAATGGAGAGGTTGGTAAACTAGTTTTAAATATGCTCCAAGAGCTTAAAATTGTTAACGATGTAAAGAATTGGGAAGTCTTCACAGATTGGGAAATATTCTGGATGCAAGATGAGTTTGAAGAGAAAGATGATTGTATTTACTTCGCTTGGACTGTAAAATCATCGTTGATAAAATTCTAGCTGTAGCAGTGTACAAAAAACCGTGTCTTTAATGACTCGGTTTTTTTAATTTTACTTTGTGTTACAATTCATTATATGAAAAAATATAAATTTATCTACTATGTCACGACAGCATTATTATCATTTTTGATGCTGGGTGGTGCGTTCGTCGAACTTAGCAAAGATCAGGCATCTCTGGATCTATTTGCTCACTTGGGTTATCCTGTCTACTTGTTGACCATACTCGGTATTGCAAAAATACTCGGGGTCATAGGTATCTGGCAGAACAAAGTACCGTTCCTGAGAGAATGGGCATACGCTGGATTCACCATAGATCTATTGGGTGCATTCTTCTCGCATCTAGCGGTAGGTGACGCACCGAATGTCTTTATATTTCCAGTGGTCGTGCTCTTCATCGCACTTGCTTCATATTGGTCAATGCGAAAGTTGCGTACTCAAAGCCCAGTTTAAGACCTTGAAGAAAAGTATTTATAAACTCAAAGAAAAGGTCTGGCTGTGGGGGCATGATGCGTATGCTCCGTGGCATTTTGTGAGTGTACCGAAAAAGGAGACGGCAAAGATACGGGAAGATTTCGGCAAACTCTCTCGCGGCTGGCAGTCCCTACCTATTGAGATAAAAACAGGGAAGAGCATCTGGAAGACTTCGATGTTCTACGACAAGAAAAGCATAACCTACCTAGTACCTCTAAAAGCCTCTGTCCGCAAAAAAGAGCATATCTATGCAGATGAGCATGTGACCTTTCAGATAAAAATACTAGCCTAGTCTTTCTCGTCTTCGAGCGCAGACTTGGCTATAGTCTCAAAATCATAGTTTTCCGGAAAGTGAGTACGAAACATCTTGATCGCCGGTGTGTCGTCATATTCGTGCGTGAGCGCAGCGTAGTGTATGGCGAGTATCATCTCCTCGGGTTCGCCAACGCAGTCTAAGGGCTTAAATCCCTCGAGGCCTAAAATTCTTTTGAAGAGAGGTATTAATTTTTCCTGTGTATATAGATTGCCGCCAAACATCTCTACGACATCTTTTTTGGACATAAAAGCACTAAAGCAAGCAAACAAAAACACACATTTAGGACAATTCTTGCACCAGTAATTTGTGCGAACGAGGGCTTGCTCGATACTAGTCAGCCAGAAGTAATTGTTGCAACTGGTGACGTGTTTTAGGTATTTTGTATGTTGCACAAAGCGCCGCACTATTTCTATCTCACTATACTTGCGAAGCAGGGAAAGGCTAGTAATACTCGGAGTAATATATTTTCTTATGTATTCGTTGGTCATCTCTTCGGCCATAGAGGATTTGCACCATTGATGGTTCACCGGCAGTCCACAGTATTTGAAATTACCAAAGTCAGCACTGCGTTCGTTTGAAAAGACTATCTCGTCATAGCCCAAGAGTTGCGACAAAAGCACGGCGATAAATGTGAAGGTCGAGACAGAGGGGTATGAAGTAGAGACCATAAAAGCCCCCATGACAAAACCAAGCATCGGATCACGCCTTCTGGTGACGCTCACGGTCTCGGCCCCGACCAACTCTGCAATGCGTTTATGGGCTCGGGTAGGTGAGAAAGAAAAAAAATCAAATGCTTTGCCGGAGTTTTTCAGTATTTCCGCTGAGAGTATAGAGTCTTTACCTGCGCCATTTAAAAGCAAGGCACGTGCGTGTTTGGGTAGAGTCTGTGCCTCGGGTTTTTGTTTGGTGGTGTCGTACGGGAAATGTATGAGGTTCTCAAAATGCATTTGCATCTCATAGAAAAATTCACCCAAGCCATGCAGGTACAGAGTCTCCCAAAACTCTGCTTGCTCTTTGGTCAAAGTGAAGCCTTTGATCTTTGTGTTGGGAGTAGGGAAGACGCACCAATAATTTATGCCGAGCATTATAGAGAGTGCTTCGAGAGTGGGCTCGAGCGTGCTGCGGGGTACTTTGCTCCAGGCTTCTTCGGGTACGTCTTTGAAATAGAGAGTATCCTTGAAAGTGTATCTGGTGCCGTATTTGAATCTGACTTCGTATTTGAAAGTAACCCTCCCAGATTTGGGGTGTATTTTGTAACTACCAAAGGTAAAGGATGTCGGGCGAGGCATTTTCATTTTTTGCTATTGTAGCATTTTATAGTTGAGTTATGTTAGAAAGGCATATATAATATATATACTTTATTAATTTATAATTTTTTTATGGCAAAAAGAGGAACAACCCTAGGTCCAAAGAACCCATCTCGACGTTCACACAAGACCAAGAAGCGTATCGCTACAAAAGCAGCCACCTTGGCAGCAAAGAAGAACAAAAGCAATCGTCGCAGAAAAGTAAAATAGGTCAAAAAGTCCTTCGCCTGTCGAGGGGCTTTTTCTTTGTGGTTGTCGTATAATGTGTGTATTAATTTTATAAATTACAAGGTAAAACAGCATGCAAAAGAAAAGGGTGATAATAATCGGTGCGGGGTTTGGTGGTTTGTCGAGTGCCGCGTCTTTGGCAAAAGCAGGATATGAAGTAAAAGTGCTAGAAAAGAATGAGATGGCTGGTGGCCGGGCTCGAGTCTTCAAAGATCAAGGATTTACTTTTGATATGGGTCCATCCTGGTATATGATGCTCGAATATTTCGAAGAATTTTTCAATAAGTACGGGCATGCTTCAAAAGACTTTTATGAGACTGTACTCATCAATCCATCTTATAGAATCAAATACGAAGACGGGCAACAAGTGGAGATATCTGCTGAGCTAGAAAAAAATATTGCTCTATTTGAAAACATAGAGAAAGGAGCAGGAGATAAGTTGCGGGCTTATCTAAAAGAAGCAGAAAGAAAATATAAATTGTCGACTGATTTGGTGCTACGCAAAAGCGTAAATAATTTTTTTGATTTCTTCTCTTTGTCACTTTTGAGAAAGAGTTTTGGGCTCAATGTATTTGAGAATCTAGATGCCTACGTGCGTAGACATTTTAAAGATGAAAAACTCGTACAGATACTCGAATACATCACTCTCTTCTTGGGTAGTAGCCCCAAACAACTACCCGCAGTGTATTCATTGATGAATTATGCAGACTTCGTGGGGCGAGTGTGGTATCCGATGGGTGGTATGGGCAAGGTAGTAGAGGCTTTTGTCCATGTTTGCAAAGAACAAGGTGTCGAATTTATCTTCAATCAAGATGTGACCAAAATCGAGATTCAGGGTGGTGTCACTACTGGAGTATTTGTCGGAGATAAATTCTATGAGGCAGATTATGTGCTCTCAAATGCAGACTATCCTTTTACTGAAATAAATTTAATCGAAAAGCAATACCAGACTTATGGAGAGGACTATTGGCAACAAAAGAAAATATCTCCCTCGGCTTTTCTGATGTATATAGGTATAAACAAAAAACTCAAAAATGTACGGCATCACAATTACTATTTTAGGAGTGATTGGGCGAAGCATTTTGATGCAGTATTTGAAAAACCTGCCTGGGAAGATGATCCTTCTTTCTATTTATGTGTACCATCCGTGACTGATCCGTCTGTGGCACCGGAGGGTTGTGAAAACCTATTTTTCTTGGTTCCAGCCGCACCAGGCCTCGCTGACGATGTGGCTTTTAAAAAACAATACAGAGATAAAATGATTGCAGAACTCGAACGCTATCTCGGTGAAGACTTAGAAACAAATATAATTTTTGAACGTATTTATACTCAATCTGACTTTGAAAAAGACTATCATGCTTATAAAGGGACTGCGCTCGGTATGGCACTCAATCTCATGCAGACAGGTTTTTTCAGACCACACAGCAGTAGCAAGAAAGTAAAAAATCTTTTTTACGCGGGTCAGTATACGCACCCAGGGTGTGGTATGGCACCTTGTATTATCTCTGGTGAAAATGCTGCACACGATATAATCAAATACGATGCAAAAAGAATATAAAAAAATATTCAAGCGAGGTAGTCGAACTTTCTTTTTCTCTAGTTTATTCTTTCCCAGAGAAACCCTCAAAGATGTGAGTGTGCTGTATGCTTTTGTGCGGGTGGCTGATGATTTTGTCGATAGTACCCCTCAAGACAGGGAAGGCTTTTTAGGTTTTGTGCATATGTACCAGCAAGTATTAGCAGGGCATTTGGTAGCAGAGAGTTTGCATGCGCGCATCATCAAGGATTTTATTGTCTTGAGCGAGAAGCATGCCTTTGACCATTCTTTTGTAGATGCTTTTTTGGCTAGTATGGAATCAGATTTGAACAAGCATACATATGATACTCTCGAAGAAACAAAAAAATACATTTACGGTTCTGCCGAGGTTATAGGACTGATGATGAATAGAATAATGCATATTGATGTCAAATATGATCAGGCGGCTAGAGACCTGGGATATGCATTTCAGTATATAAATTTTATCCGAGATATAGCCGAAGACCAATCTCTCGGACGTACATATTTACCCAAAGAAAGATACACAAAATACAGCTTAGGGTCTCTTTCTATTAAAGAGGTTTCTAAGAATAAAGATAATTTTGTGAATTTCTTGCGAGAGGAAGTGGGGTATTTTGAAAATATTTTAGAGCAAGCAAGTGGTGCTTTTCCATTTATGCCTTTGAGGTTTAGGATACCTATCATGCTCGCAAGTGCTGCTTATAAATACACAGGGCAGGTCATCAAAAGGGAACCACTAATAGTCTATAAAAAGAAAGTCAAACCAACAAAAATTAAATTATTTTTTGAATTCATAAAAATCATATGCAGTCCACAAACATACAAAAACAAATAACCAAATCAAGCGATAGTCTCAAGGTGTATATGCAATCCTTTTTGAAGGAGCGAGCGTTTTTCTTTGAGAGTTCTGGTATCTTTGGAAAAGATATAGCAAACAAACTCATACCTTTTGTGACCTCTGGTAAAATGCTACGCGGAGTTTTGGTTTTGCTGGCGGCGCCAAGAAATTCAAAAGATGCATATCTGTGTGCCAGTGCTTTAGAATTGTGTCATTCGATGTTGCTTGTACATGATGACATAATAGACGAGGATTTGGTGCGTCGTGGAGCGCCTTCTGTGTATGCTTTATATAGCGCAGAACACAAAAAAACATCTACTCGTCCGCTACATTATGGTATTAGTCAGGCGATTTGCCTCGGGGATATTGGATTTTTCTTGGCTTTTGATGCTTTGTCAAAATTAAAAAATGAGAGCAGGGTGGAAATACAAAAATTTTTTATGGAGGAGATGGTCCGAGTGGGTCTCGGTGAGATGGATGATGTGCATTTTGGTCTTACTACCTTAGAACCTTCCCCACAAGAAATATTGGCTATGTACACAGCCAAGACAGCTCGGTATAGTATCAGCGCACCAGTGGCTTTGGGTATGTATCTATCCAATGAACCTAAAAAACTTATAAAAAAATGCATAACCATCGGTGAGTATCTGGGTACGGTATTCCAACTTAAAGACGATGAATTGGGATTATTTGGTGATGCCAAAAATACAGGTAAGGGTGTGTTTAAAGATATCGAACAAAACAAGAAAACACTCTTGCGCTATCTATTGTTGGAAAATTCAAACATTACTGAGAAAAAATATTTGCTGAAAATATTTGGCAACAAGAATCTAAAACCTACAAATATCTCATATATTTTAAATTTGTGCGAGAAGTATAATATCAAAGAGGTACATGGAGAATATGCAAATAACCTTCTGGCTCGAGCTGAGATTCTGATCAAAACTATGCCAGTGAAATATCAACAAATCTTCCGGTTTATTATCGAATTCAATAACAATCGTATTAAATAATATGAATCTTAATCAGATTATAAAAATATCAAGACCGAAATTCTGGTTCTATGTGGTTGGACCCTTTTTGGTCGGATATGTCGCTGGGGGAGCGGTACTTTTGGATTTCTCTGCCCCTGTTTTTGTACTGTCTTTTATTTATTTTTTGTTGCCGGCGAATTTCTTGGTCTATGGAGTGAATGATCTAGCAGACCAAGACACAGATGCCTTGAATGAAAAAAAGGAAACCAAAGAGGGTCGTTTTGTTTCTTATGCAAAGAATATATTTTATGTTGTGTTAGTTTTTTCTTTGGTAGCCACCTTGGGTATGTTTCTAGTTTTCCCAAGAGAGGTATACGGATTATTTGCTTTATTTATTTTTACGTCTGTTTTTTATAGTTTGCCACCGCTGCGTTTCAAGTCGATACCGTTTTTAGATTTTATTTCAAATATTTTGTATGTTTTACCTGGTTTTATAGGTTTTGTTTTGATGCGAGGAAATTTGCCACACTGGTCATTTATCTTATCGAGTATTTTCTGGGCATTTGCTATGCACCTTTTTTCTGCTATTCCTGATATAAAACCAGACAAAGAAGCCGGTGTTACCACCACTGCAGTTTTCTTGGGCTATAGATGGAGTTTGGTGTTGTGTTTTTTGTTTTGGGCACTGTCTTTTATTTTTCTCTTGTACAGCATAACATCTCCGGTGGCATATATCTTCATCATTTATCCTCTGATTCCGGTATCTGTGCTATTAAAACCAAATATGAATATTACAAAGATATATTGGTATTACCCTTATATCAATATTATCTGTGGTTTTATTTTATTCTTAATGGCTTGGTTTTTAAAATAACATATGAAAATCTCAGTAATTATCCCAGTTTTAAACGAAGAAGACCATTTGCCCGAACTTATCAAAGATATAAATGCGCAAACCTTACCGACTGTAGAAATCATCGTCGTGGATGCTTTTTCCAATGATGCTAGTATCGCACGTGCACTGTCTCTAGATCCAAATATAAAAGTATTGCAGATTCCTCCAAACATAGGCAGACAGAGGTCTCATGGTGGTGCATCTGCCTCTGGAGACTTGTTGGTTTTTTTGGATGCTGACACTCGAATGTCACCAGATTTTTTGAGGAAGTCTTTGCAAGAAATAGAAAAAAGGAATTTGCATATCGCTTGTCCTAAATATGTTCCATATCACTTTCTATCAGGAGGAGTGATGAGGCGAAGTGTTTTGAGTATCCGTATAATTTATAAATTATTTGATTGGTTATTTTTTGTTTTTCAAAAAATATCTCCTTCGGGCGCTGGATCATGTATTTTTGTCAGAAAGGAGACCTTTAATAATGTTGGAGGTTTTCGAGATAATTTAAAATTTGATGATATAGAATTTATACGTAGAGCAGCTAGGTATGCGAAGTTTGGTCAAATTAAAAAATCTATTTATGTATCAGACCGCAGATTTGTCCGATATGGCGTATTGCGCACTTTGTGTGTATACATAATACTCTCTATATTGTTTTTCTTTAATGCTTTCAATACTTCAAGTATTGTAGAGTATGGTTTTGCTGATTACACAAAAAAAGAAAGATGATTTTTTTTAAATTCTTGATAGTTTTGGTATAAAATTTTTGTTTAACAATGACACCAGATTATGTGTTTTTTCAAGTTTTTCTCTTGAGTGGACTAATCCTGTTCTGTAAATAAGGACTTTATTATCTACAAATTCAAAAGTAAAATCTCTAGCATTATCTATGAAGGTAGCCATAATATCCGGAGTGAATATCTGAAACACTTCTATCTCGTAATCTTCGGGCACATACAACTTGAAATACTTATGAAAATCCCCCTCGAGTTTTATTTCTCGCCCAAAACCATTTTTAAAACCCTCATACATATTTCCTGGCGCAAAACGCATCTTTTTTGAAAGTAGTAAAAAGCGTCTTAAGTTGCTTCTTGTGTCTATCTCGCAGACAGAGAAACTAACTCTACGTTTGTGTTTGCCATATCCGA
>JACCDR011180805.1_pt1 | contig 13720 bp, 32 predicted proteins | sample 7446431 | NCBI WGS metagenome assembly JACCDR01 (sample SAMN15323443, study PRJNA562643) | freshwater metagenome | isolation source: river surface water | place: USA:Blue River Watershed | collected 2017-08-17
CAAATAACATAAGGATTGATGTAAACGCTTTTGACATTGATAATTTAGCTTCAAATAATTTGCGAATTAGGTCTAATACCTCAATGCACTTTAACATTGACCAAAACAACGATTCCACAAGCGAATCTTTTTTATGGCACACAAATGCCTCTACTCAAATAATGAAACTTGAAGAAAATGGGAACTTAACTTTACCAACAAACACAAGTACATTGTATTTTGGTGCAAGTACAGATAACTTTTTAAATATAAATAGTTCTTCACAAGGTGAGTTAAGGTCTTATGATAAATTAACTTTAAAATCAGTTAGTGGGGCTATAGAATTACAATCTTTTAGCGGTGTTTCTGTAATTACAAACCTTTTAAGTTTATCCGCAAGTACTACATCTTACCCTTCTTTTAGAATGCCACACGGTACGGCCCCGACAAGTCCAACCAATGGGGATGGGTGGAGTACTACATCTGGTTTTTATGGGCGTGTCAACGGCAGTACAAAGAAATTAGATGTATCTACACTAAAAGAGTTATCTGATAATAGCCCTGTTAGTGCCGATATGATTTTTAAAAATAAAGCTAGCCAAGAGGTAAAATTCCAAACTTCCTCTAGTGTCGACGCTTTAAAATATGATGATTCCCTTACAATTTTAAGGGGGGATAGCGTCAAGATAATTGGAAATAATTCTACTAGTGAATTGGAAATATCCGGTAAGACTCTATTTACCCCTTATACAGGACTTGCTTCGATAAATGTTGGTTCTCAAACTACACCTACCACCTTGGTAAATGGCGATGTTTGGTTTGATGGTACTGATTTTAAGGCTAGAGTGGGCGGAGTGACAAAAACGTTTACATTGGTATAATGAAATATCTAATCCTATTCCCTTACTATAAAGAATGCCCTATCTTTGACCGCATAGTTAATGATTTACAAGCCTATTCTGGGACTTATCAGTTTGACCTTAGAAAAGGACAAGGAACAATAGTTCACGATGTTAGGAATGCCCTATTAACCGAATCAATAAAGATTAAAAAGGAATCCCCAGAACTACCGGACTATGAAGGCACTATTTGGTTAGATTCAGACATCGAATGTTCCTTGGCCGATATAATTCACCTAATAGAGCTAAAAAAAGACATTGTGGGCCTTCCTTATACTCTTAGGGGTGATGAAAACAAGTACAACGCAGGATATATAAAAGATGGTGATTTTATTCATTTACCAATCTCAGAGACAGGATTGAAAAAAGTCGATGGCCAAGGAATGGGATGCAGATATATTTCAATGAAGGTTTTTAAAAAAATACCCCCTTTTTGGTTTTGGCCCAGTATATTAGAACATAATGGAAAAATTCAAACCTTAGTAGAAGATTGGTCTTTTGATCTAAAAGCTCGACAACATGGTTTTGATGTATGGACAGACTTCAACCGCCCAGTAGGGCATAACACAAAGGAGCAAAACGTGAATCAACTAGAACAGGATTTCAGAAGGGTACTATCTGGACTCAATGAAATAGGGGTTTTTATTAATCGGATGGCTGATTTAATCACCCAGCAAAACGATACAATAAACAAAACTCAGGAACGGTTAAGCGCAAAAACTGAGCAACTTAACGGTGCGAATCAGACTATTAGGAGACTCGAAGAAGAAATTAAGGAGCTAAAGAACCCCACTGTATAGATTACGGCAAGGAGGGTTTGGGTTTTGTTGGCTCTTTTCCCATTCCCTACCTTGCTATTAAATCACTTTTGATCTTATCTATTGCCAAAGTATAAATACTAGATATGTTTTGTTTATTTATTTTCCTTCTGTATTTCTTGCTTAAATCGTTTGAGACTTCTGTAAATGGTTTTTTCTCGTTTATAACAGAATCTAAAACCTCAATTTCATATTCTTTTAGATTATCCAGTTTAAAATTTACCCGTTCCTCGCTTTGGTCTATTGATTCTATATACTCAACATTTTGGGTGTGTGTTTCTAGGCAAGTTTGGTGTACAGCATTTCTGACAAGATACCCGACATATTTTTTAAACTCCCCCCTTTGGCTTGAAAAATTAGGCATATAATATGCCAGAGTTAAATAGAAATTCTGGTTTAAGTCTTTGTGGGGAATCCTTGCGGATAGGGCTTTTATCTTTAAAAAAGGCTTCATTACTTCACAAATTGAAGCCAGTATATATGTTTTTTCTTTTCGCTTGGCTTTTTCATACATTAAACCAAGATCATTCAATGATTGCATGCAATAAATATATAACAAAAGGGCTTACATGGGTAAAATAATTAAGATAATTCTTTGGGTTTTAATGTCAAAAAGCGCATTATCTTTAATATACGATATATACAAGGCTTCAAAAGATGGCAAGATAACCAAAGAAGAGTTTGATGGACTTGTTTTAAAACTTGGCCAATTGATTAGGGAAATAGTTTGAACGAAGATACCCTGACAAAACTATTTGAATACAATAGGCAAACGGCAAAGGATTTATCCTTAATTGAGAGCGCTTTGAATGCCCATTTAGAAAGTAGTGTGGTTAGGGTCGAAGGTTACGATAAAGATATATATAGCGTCAAAGAGTCTATCGTCGATTTAAAAAAAAGAGTAGATCAAATTGAATCTTTTATTCTCGATTTCAAAGGCCAAAAAGCCGGAGAAGAAAAATTAAAATCCCTTTTAAAAAATGTCTTAGGAATAATACTCACCTTAGTTGGTATTTTACTTTCATGGCTGGCAATAAGAAAATGAAAATTGCAGTAATTGAAGACTCAAAAATACTTCATGCGATCTATGAAGATATGTTCTTCATGCACACTGTAGATTTTTTTAACACAGTGGACGATTTTGTTTTGAAAGGTCAAAAATATCCTGTTGTAATTATAGATCACCGAGTTGATAATAAAAGCTGGGAAGATGTATATAAAACAATAGACGAAAGCACCTTTTTAATTGTTACTTCCACATTCCCACTAGACTTTTATAAAAAAGAGTTCCCTCATACACTTTACAAAAGCCTTTTAAATGTCAATAAACACAAAAACGCTGTACACTTTGTTAAGGACAGCGGGAACAGGTTTTTATATCACATCTCTAATCTGGTTGAATTAGAGGCTTTAAGAGTAAAGTGCGAGATCAATACCCAATAGAAACAAAACTTTTCGCCTGTGACTCATCTTTTACTTGAATTATTCTCAGCTTATCATTTTTTACTGATCCACTAGAAATGGCAGCAGAAGCATATAAGCCAGCGTGGAATTGATTTAAAAAACCACTCCAACCGTTCATATTAGCTTCAGATACTTTTTCTTGATTTTGCCATACAATTGCCCGCCCAGAAGACGATAAATTTAGGTATAAGTCAATTCTCACCCATTGATTTTGTGGGAATAAAAGATCACCGCTTGGGTCTAAAGTCGAATTGACTTGATAAATATGTGTTTGTTCGCCTTGGTTTGGGACGTGAACAAGCCTTAAATATCCATCAGTTGTAAGATTGACTAATACAGTTCTTTCCCAATCATCCGTAACAGATGGGGAAACCGTTATAAGACTAAGCCAATCATCCACCCCTGCCCTTTCTTGTAGTGTGATTTGTGCTTTTACATATAGTGTAATAAGACAATGAGATGGAATAGGTGTTGTTTTATAAAGTTGAACTGTAGGGTATGCTCTGTGCGGGAGATATTCTGGGGTGGAATCGTTATCTACATCATTTGCAGTAAGTATATATGCATGGTGACAGGCTGATCCTTCAAATTTATCTGAGGAGTCTATCAGATGTGTAGATCCGTAAGTACCCGGAGTTACTATATAAAACCCATTGAAGTCGTTTATATTTTCCATTCCTGAGTAAAAACCTTCAAGGGGGTATTCTCTGGGGTATGTGTTTCTAGACATTTTTTTTATCCTTTATAAATAAACCACCAAACAACCTTACGGTTTTGTAATATAGCAAAGAAATTGGTTTAATTTCGCCATCTTCTTTTAAAAACCTAAAGAAAACTTTGTCAGCGATCTTCCTATATTTCTTTTCATCCAGTTCTGAAAGTTCAATTAAAGTATATATAGCATCGTGTATTAAACTTGCCCGCATGTTCGATACTTTGTCTATCGCTGGCCCGCTTGCACCGTCCCACCAATGGTAAGGGTAAAATGTAAACAGACCACCAATTACTGAAAAATTATTAATTGGCCCCTCCTCAAAACAACAAAGGTCTTTAAATTCAGGCACATATACTGAGTATTGCTCTTTTATATGATACCCTCCTCTTTCGTCCTTTTCATGGTGTTCTTTGAAGTCTTTAGCTTGTTGTTTATTCATGAATTATCCTCGCATATTCCGCCACATTTAGGGCAATAGGTATAAGTCGTAAACCCGCCACAGGAGCAATATTCGTCTCCTCCTTGGCCGTAACCTTCATAATGCAGATCATCGCTATCTATTGACAAACTAAACTTTTCTTTACATGCACACTCAAAATTTATTTGTCTCATTTCTCCCTCTTTATTTATGTCAAACGCTAAGTAATTGATTTTAAATCTGAAATTAATACATCAATGCTATGCCTTTTATACGATTTGTAATAAGACGGCTTCCCGCCATAAAGTGGAATTAAAAAAACAAAAATAGTGTCATGGATTTTATAAATTTCAGCAAAACCATAATCACCTTCCGGTATTGAAATCATATTACTAAAATCAATTGTATTTGGTAAATCAATTACGGCCTGCTTAAAATTCTCATCATCTAAGCTAATTTCTATTGTCATTTCTCCCTCTTTAGTTATGCGAATGTTCGTATATAAATTAGTCAGGCGAAATTGTTAATTATGTTCTTCAATTGAGCTCCCACCATTCCCATCGCCGTAAAAAAACTCACAAAAAGAAAGCGAATTACTACCATCTTCATAGGCTTGCTTTTTTATCCAATCTTTGAATGTTTTTCTTTGTACATCGCCAATATCACTTTCCCCACAACCTTCCTTACTTCCGTCGGGTGCTATAAAAAAGGTTTTAAACTCGTTTATATCACCTTCCATTAAATTAGAAGTTCTGTTTTTAAAAATTTGTATCGCTTTTTTGTGAGCTTTTTGTATTAAATCTATATTCCAGCTTGTAACCGCAATTGCGTGGTGTCTTATATACCCCATATTTTTCCTTTTAAATTGTTGAATTAACTTCGCCTAACAGCATGTATATTAAATGTTTTCATTTTCACTTCTCCCTCACTAACCAAACAGGTCTTTTTCTCTCCCACATTGCCCAATCATAATTTAGCTTATTATCGTGGATGTGTTTAGTTAAAACTTTGTTTTCTTTGGCGTGATCTGATATTTTTATGAATCCTAACTCGCTGTAATCAATAAAAAATTGCACAAAATTAAGCCTAGATTCTAGGTTTACATAGCCCCACAAAGCGGATTTTCTCAAGTCCTCAACATGCTGGATATTATCGGGATTCCAGATATATAGTTCTAAAATCATAACTGGTTTGTGAATGTCCCACGATATTACAAGCCCTTCGCCAATCCAGACTTTTTTTAATCGTTCTATTATTTTATGGGGGTCTTTAATCATCTTTATGCTTCACGATAGACATTTCTATGATTTCATGCTTTACAGTTTCCAAAGCCCCAATCATTGGCAATGTTCTTGCCGAACTGTTAGATGCAGACTGGTTGTCCCCTATTTTAATATATTTCCTAAATACACCGTCAGCCTCTCTTGTTATTATTATGTAGTCGCATATATCAGCCGATTTGACAGCTATCTTTTGTAGTTGATCGATTAATGATTCTTTGTTCATGCTGTTTTATCCGTGTATGTTATTCTAGTTCTAGGGTCGGTCGGGCCTCCAATATATGGGATCGTCCCAGAATAAGGCATAGTCGCAACCTTTTCGAGAATGCTATCTAAAGGCTTCCCCTCAATCACTTCCTCAAGCACCTCTAAGACCTCTATATTTTTAGTCTCTAGCCATTCTTTATGCCCGTTTTGATTTTCTAATTTTACGTAATCCCCACTAGGCGATACTTCCAAAACCTTCTTTTCAATAGGCATTTTACATAAATTAATCAAGATTCTACGGTTTAAAAATGTTTTGAAGTTTATTTCTGACATATTAATCCCCTAACACATTCACAAAAACACAATTTTTATTTTCTCTTTTTCGGAGCATTACTTGACCGCCATTATTTTGATTTTTTAAAGACGTGTTGCCCTCAATACAAAAAAATGTATTTTCTTCCACTCCTGCAACTACCCACCCAGTAAATATACCTGTATGGTCAAATCTTCTATCAGCATTGAAGTCGAAAAGTACTATATCCCCAGATTTCGGATCGGTTGAAAACATTGCCCTTTTAGAAAAGTATTCTCGAGCAATTTGGCAACCTGCAAAACCTTTTGCAAAACCTATTTTTGGAAGCGGAGACCCTGCTTGTGCGTATACCCAAGAAACAAACATTCCACACCACGGAACGCCATCCAAGCCAAACCACTTACCGTATTTAGTTTTATTTCCAGCCTGTTCAATATAGCCTACTTCTTTTCGGGCTATTTCAATTATTTTATCTCTTATACTCATCTTCCACCCCAAGGATCTTGATCTTGTCTTTGACCACCTAGAAAGCTCTTTATCTGATCTATACAAGATTTATTAAGGTTAAATATTGGCTTCTCGACTGGATAGCCTTTTTCGTTCTTTTCGCCCGTGGGGATACCGGGCAAGAATATCATGTAATCACCATTCTTTTTTAAGGCTTTTACACCTAAGAGAATTAATCCGTTATCCAACTCTATATCCAGAAAAGATAGATCAGGGTTTTTAGTTGTTTTGACTTTGATTTGTTTAATCATCTTTTACCTTTCTTTGTAATTTCTACAACTGGAAAACTTCCCGGTGTTACCTTTATTACAGCACCTTGCGACTCAAGGTGGTTTAGTATCGACCTTACTACAAGTTTTAAGTCTACATCTTCTGAAAAAAAAGTTGTGTTGTTTTGTGTAACCATAAAAGACATCTCGGAATTATTTTTTATTTTTAAAGAGTTCTCATAGCCTTTATCTCTAATTCTCTTTGAATTTTCTTTCAAATAATCTAATCGTTCTTCAATGCGTTCCAATTCATATTTTAAAGCCCATTTAACCAGTCTCTTAATCATTTTTTAGTACCTCTCTAATAAAATTTTCAACTCTCTCTTGCATCTGTATAGACTGCTTCTGTTCTTTGGCTTCTTTGAGTAAAGTTTCTTTTAATGCACTCAAAGCTATTTTCACATCAAGGTAAAAGTCCACTGCCTTATCAATCTTTCCCCCAAACTCATCAATCTTTGCTAGTGTTTCTTCAAAGTTTTTCATAACTTACTCACCTTTACTTTCTTAACACTTTTATAAATTGCGCTTTTCGGGCTTTTTACAGCCATTGCTTTGCCGTCTATCACTTTACACACCTGAGATGTAATCTCTATTCCTAGAGCCTCGTGTCGGCCTTCTCCAAGGGTTTTTAGGACTTTCTTGATTTGGTAGATTTCTTTATACAGCTGGTTGTATAGCTCGGTTTTGAGCTGCCATTGTTTGACAAGTGATTTAGTAGGCTTCATTCATAGTCTCCAAATCTGCTACAATTCTTTTTAGTTCTTTTAGAAAGTCTAGGCCATCTCTTATGTTAACTCTTAAATTAAAGAAAGCAGAGCCTTGGACAATCTGGAAATTAATATTCCCTAAATCTGTTTTGCTGACCTCAATCATTATATCTTTCATTTTTTGTCTCCCTTTTTTGTTTGTTTACTTTTTAAAGTGTTTCCAACCAAGCCTAATGAGGTCAAGATAAAAGTGTTTTATCTTTGAGTATTTGTAGGCATCTGATTTTTTATAATCCCACAACTCTTTGTGTAATTCTTTTGGTACATGTATAGTTACTGAGGCTTCTGATTCTCCTTTGTGGCGGTCTGGCCTAGGTGAGTTTTCTTTTTTACGTGGCATAAATCCCTTCTTTAAAGTTTACAGTATCAATTTAATCTAAACCAGGAAAAAAGTCAAGCAAAAATAATTAAAAAAATATTTATTTATTTTATTGACACCAAAACCTATTTAGGTTAAATTAAGTACAGCATAACAAAGGAGACATATGCTAAAAACAATAACACCATTCTTAATATCAGTAGCCCAAAGACAGGCTAAACAATCAGGCAAAGGCCGTGTAATACTTGCAGAAGATGATTCTATTATTATAGTCGATCTTCAGAGATGGAATGAGGAATACACTCAATCCCATGTGCTGGCTTTTATAGACAATACAGGGGCGCAACTAATCCCCGCTTTTAACGCAGAAGGAGTTTTACAATGACTATCCTAGACCCATTCAACCAATTACTCAAAGAGTTTAACAACGATACAACAAAAAGACTACCCCAGAAAGAAAAGCTACTACACTTTAGTAAGTACGACCGACAAGACTTAATAGAATTGTGTGTAGACTTTTTTGAAGATGAAAGCATTAGCGGTGATATCATGTATATACTAATGACATTTTGCGCTCGAAGTGATTTTTCAGAACGCTTACACGATACCGACAAAAACTCCACTAGAAAAGAACTTATAGACATGCTCCAAAGGGGTGTGGAAATGTTTGCCTACGATAACGAATATGAAGATTTAAAAGAAAGGAACTCATAAAATGGATAACTTAGAACTGTATAAGAATCTCTCTGATGTGCCCCAATGGGCACGCAGAACAATCAAAGAAGGTACTCTCAAAGGTATGACCGATATCTCCCCTATGTGGAGAATCGAAGCAATGACCGAAGCTTTCGGGCCTTGTGGGATTGGCTGGTATTACGAAATAACTAGGCAATGGGAAGTAGAAAAGGATGATCTAATGGTTTTCTGCAATATAAACCTATATATAAAGGTGGGTGGAGAATGGAGCAAACCAATACAAGGTACAGGAGGAAACAAAATAGTTGCCAGGTTTGGTACTTCTGGGGGGAAGGCCGAGGGATATTTAAAGACAAGTGATGAAGGCTATAAAATGGCTTTGACCGATGCGTTAAGTGTTGCAATGAAATCTTTAGGTGTTGGTTCAAGCATATATACTGGGGCAAATGACACTTCAAAATATATGCAGTATCTTGACAATAAAAATATAACTCAAGAACCAGAACCTCCAAAAGAAGAAGAGATTCTAACTTACGATCAAAAGCGAGAACTGGCCAATCTTTTTGGGCAAGACCTTAATGGATGGATTACATACTTACAATCCCTAGACCTACTGAAGGCTGGCCAAGGCTTAAAAGACCTAAAGAAAGATACAAAGGAAGAACAATTAGAGATTGACAAAAAGATGAAAGACTTTTACGACAATTTGATGATGCATAAAAACGGCATGAAAAACAATAAAAAGGCTGTGACATGAAACACGAGTTTGAAGTAATTTTTAAAGATGGTACTATGAGTATGTTCGGGCGTGAGTCCGAATATATACAGCTACTTAAAAAGCTAGACGGCAAGGAAGGCCGAGTAATAGTTGAGAACTACGGCTCAAAGAAAAGCAACCAGCAAAACAGATATTTTAGAGGCGTTTTATTGCCTCATGCTTTAAAGGCTTTCCGAGAATCGGGCCATAACCTAACCAACACGGATGAGGCTTTGGATGTGATTAAACATTATTTCTTTAGATACATGAAAAGACTATCTGGGGAAAATATGATCTGTTATCTCAGTACTTGTAATTCTGAATGGTCAACCGATGAGTGGGAGAACAAAATGTCCGAAATAAGAAATTGGTTTCAGGATAAGCTTAACTACACAATCCCTTTACCAAATGAGGTTTTATGAAAGAAAGAAACCTAAACAAAAAGTATATAAATGAAAACTCTGTCCCAGAAAACCACCAAAAGCCTAAAAAGACCTATGAAAAAACCGTTCGACTATCACGAAAGAACAGGGATTTTGTAGAGCTAAAACAAAGGGAATTAGAGATGGGGCCTAATGAGGCTATTAACCACATCATTAAAATGTATATGTACCAAACTACATTAAGAGTAACAATTTAAAAAAGGAGGCAAAAATGACTTGGGATAAATTTTATTCAACCGACTACAAAAAAGCATCTTGGGACAATGCGAAGGTCACAGCAACAACCGCCAAAGACACCGGAGGACTTACTGTAACATGGGAAAGAGTCCCCACAGTCGAAGAACAGAAAGAAGAAATAAAAGCCATGAATGAACGAATAAAAAAAATAGAACGCCAAAGAAGCCTAGAGCTAGTCGCATGCGGGTTTATACTTGGTGCGGTGTGTTGTTTAGTGCTTTATGTACTTACAGGGGGTTATTTATGATCCTAGAGCAATACCCAGATTTGAAGACAGGTAGGGATAAAATGAGCTTCGAGCAATTTTTAATCTACCATGGATACCCAAATACCTGTGTAAGCTATCGTAATATGATCTTACGAAAGATGAAAAAGGAATACGAAGATTATACAGAAAGGTTTGCAAAATGATTTATGTATCTTACCGCTCCCACGGCTATACACAACAATGTTATGTAGACACCGAACCCGAGGCCGAAAAACTGGCTAGGGACTTAGGAAAAATCCCTCACATAACAGAAATTAAAATAGTAAAGGAAAAGGTTGATGGACAAACAAGAACCTAAAAGTATAGCTATTAACGCCGATAACATGGAGGTTATGGTAAATTATCCTGATAAATATTTTGATTTGGCAATAGTTGATCCTCCTTATGGGATTGATATAAATATGAATATGGGTAGAAAGAAAAACGAACCACAAAAACACAAAGCAAAGGGTTGGGATAAAGATATACCTAAACAAAATTATTTTGAAGAGCTTTTTAGAGTTTCAAAAAATCAAATTATATGGGGGGCTAATTATTTTCCTTTACCACCAAGGCAGTCTTGGGTTGTTTGGGATAAGTGTGTACCTGAAGGCGTGACATTTTCTGACTGTGAGCTTGCTTGGTTTTCAGGGGGGGGGCTTTAAAGAAAGCAACCGTTCCTTATTCGGGATTTGTTGGATCTGAAGGTAAAATACACCCAACCCAAAAACCAATAGCACTTTACACTTGGTTACTCCAGCGATACGCTAAACAAGGAGACAAAATACTAGATACCCACTTAGGAAGTGGGAGCAGTAGGATAGCTTGTCACAAATTAGGATTTGATTTTGTTGGTATAGAGTTAGATAAAGACTACTTTGAGGCGCAAGAAAAAAGATTTAAGGAGTACTCATGTCAAATGAACCTATTTTAAAAAGCATAAAAGGAACTCCATATTGGAATTGGATTTTTGGGATAGTCACAGAAAAGAAACCAAAGAAAAAACTTGCAAAAGAAAAAGAACTAAAGTAAATTAAATAAAGCTGGGGGCAGGCTTCGAAACCATGTTGGTCGTCTCTCTACCCTTGCCCAGCAAAGTAGTTTCCGATTACCCCTTTTAGGGGGACAGCCTAAGTTTCAGGTTTCGATACTACTAAAAACAGGAACAAACATTAAGGAAACATAAAAATGAAAATACTTCCATCCGAAATATCTAAAAACGGTTTTATCTATCGACTGATAGAAAGAGACCATAAAAGGGCGATTTACTCCCAAAGTATAGGATCTAAAATACATGCCTATGAAGTATTTATAGTCAAAAACCAAAAGGCTTCGTCTCAAAAAATCGGTGAGCAGTGGATTTACAGGGAAAACGCGGAATTATTCCCTAGCAATGAGGCTTTTGGTAAGTGGGCTTGGACTTATCCTAAATTATCACAGGCGAAAGCTAAATTTTATGAGTTGAAAAATAGAAAAGAGGCCAAATAATGGCTGAAGGTAAAAAATCATTCATGCTTTATGCTGACATGATTGCGGTTTTTGATAAGCTCCCAAATGAAAAGGCTGGGGAGTTAATAAAGCACATTTTTAAATATGTAAATGACCAGAACCCAGAAACGGATGACCTACTTTTGCAGGTCGCTTTTGAGCCAATCAAAATAAAATTGAAGATGGATTTGAAAAAATGGGAAGAAACATGCGAAAAAAACAGAATTAACGCAGAAAAGCGATGGCTAAAAAATGATGCGGTGGCATGCGATGGCATAATTCGCAGTGCGAAACATGCCGATAAAGATAAAGATAAAGATAAAGATAAAGATAAAGAATATTATACCCATAATTTTTATTTATTCTGGTCTGCATACCCAAAAAGGAATGGGAACCTTGTTGGGAAAAAGGCTACTTTTGAAAAATTCCAATCAATCCCAAAAGAACAAATCCCAAAACTTTTAGAAAACCTAAAAAACTACTCAGAACAGATAGACCATAAATTTGCAAAAGACCCAGAGAGATTTTTAAAAAATGATTATTGGAAAGACTGGTCGAAAAAAAAGGAAACGCCAAAAGAAAATCCTATCCAATATGTCTACGAAACTCACAGATGGGTGAGACGGGAAAAGGGTCACCAAGGATATCTGGAATGGTGTAAATCGGTACAGAACGAACCAGAACCTGATTTTGACAAAGCACAGATGTACTACGAGGTGGAAAATGTTTGACCAATTACACCTTGCTGGGTTTAGCGTAATCCCGACAAAAGAAAAAAGACCTTTGATAAAATCATGGGCGGAGTTCCAAACTAGAAAGCCTACAGACCAAGAACATTTTGATATGAGTTTTTCCCATGGTGGAGCAATCATTTGTTCAGGAGATGTTTTCTGCATAGATCTTGACACAAAAAATGACAAAACCGGTTTGATCCAGAGATGGAAAAATTTGGTGGAGTTTTTTGATGATAAGCTTTTGAAAAAACTTTATTGTGAATCTACTCCTAGTGGTGGCTTCCACTTGGTGTTTAGGTGTGACATTGACTCGGGAAACGAACAGTGGGCATACGATAAAGACCAGAAAAGCCCCTGCATAGAAACTAGGGCAAAGGGCGGGTACTTTGTGACGGCCCCCACCGAAGGATATAAAACCTTGAGGGGGGATATTCTGAGCCTAGAAAAGCTCACTCTAGACGAATTTGAAATTTTAAAGAATTGCGCAAAAGATCTAGACCAAAAGAAAAAAATCGAAGATTATTTGCCTAGAGTTGAAAAAGAAGGCGTTAGGCCATTGGATGACTACGACTCAAAACACGGAGAAGCCGATATCATCGAAATGATGACCTCCCACGGGTGGAAAGTTTCTGGTAAAAAAGGGGAAGTAACATACCTAGCCAGACCTGGAAAGCAAAAGGGTATTTCCGCAAGTGTTGGAGGTGTAGAAGGTCGATTATATGTTTTTTCAAGTTCAACAGAATTTGAAGCTGGAAAAAGCTATAAACCCAGCTCTGTACTTTGCACCCTAGAATACGCCTCAGATTACCGAGAATGTGCTAGGGCCTTGTCTAGGGAGGGGTATGGCGAGAAAATCGATTCTAGGCCCATAGGAACGGCAAATAAGGCAAGTCTAAGCGATATCGGAAAGGAAATGTTAAAAGTTCAGGCTGGGGACTTCCCTAAAGGGATTTCTACAGGATGGAAATCAATGGATTTTCTTTACAAGGTAAGTGACCACCAGTTGAACATTGTAACGGGTATCCCTTCCCATGGAAAGAGTACTTTTATCGACAATCTTTTAGTCAATCTTGCAAGAAATCACGGGTGGAAGTTTTTGGTCTACTCCCCTGAATCTTATCCGTTATCCGTACATTTTAGGTCTTTAGTCCAAAAGTATATTC
>JACCDR010840668.1_pt1 | contig 13717 bp, 10 predicted proteins | sample 7446431 | NCBI WGS metagenome assembly JACCDR01 (sample SAMN15323443, study PRJNA562643) | freshwater metagenome | isolation source: river surface water | place: USA:Blue River Watershed | collected 2017-08-17
ACTTTTGACTTATTTATTATAATTGCAAAGCAATAATCGCAATATAACAAAAACACAGTTTCGTTTTGTTCGCTAATAATATTCAAAGAATAGAGTATATTATATCGCGAAGCGATAGAGAAAACACTTGCCTATTACGACGCGCACAATTGTGGTTGCGATAAGTTTTGTTCGCTAATTGGCAAAGCCAATATAAATTATCTGCAAAAACGGTCATTTTTAAATAACGTTTAAAAATGCTTAGCCTTTTTCAAGGTCTTACCGTTTTCAAATAGCGATGCTCACAATTAAGCAACATAATGGTACTCGTCTCTCTTCCCCTCGGCACGCTTCATATATTCCCTCTCAATCAAGCTATCAATCTTCTTCTTAATCATCTTTACATCTGGCTTGAATCGTTGAGAAAGTTGCTTGATGGTTTCATCAATTAGCTCCACGTGCTTCATTACATTTTTCGACTTCATAATACGAACAACGCATGCATCAATCATAAAACCTCGGTCTTCATCAACCAGTTTCTTGGTATCATCTGCCTCAGCCCTGGTCTCCATCTTGATGGGCATATCAATCTTCACCTTGAGCTTCTTGTAATTGTACTTGAGATTGACAGAATATGTATTTTCTTGGGAATTATTGTTCTTTACGGTAAGAATCTTCATCTTCACCAAAAGCTCAAGTTGTGCCTCCAGCATCTTAATCTCAATCCCAGTCATCTGAGCGATACTGTCAATACTAAGATTGTCATTCCCATTGAAACACAACAGAATGGCGATTTGAAATGTGGATGCACTGAATGTATAGGCTTGCTTGGTGGTACTCTTTGGCTTGGTCGTATAGAGCGTCTTGATTTCACCCTTGGATTGATTAATAACCCAATTCAACTTGCGTCCATTGCAATTACTATGATAGAAGGCAGTAAAACGATCAACACAATGTGCCAACTCTGCGGGCAGGATAATATCCACACCCTTAACCAGAGGCCAGGGTCCAGATGTTAGTACCATCATATTCATATCAATCTTCTCATTCCCACAAACCGCCTTGAACTTTGCATTCAAATCACGGCTTGTCTTGATATCATTCATCATCTTTTGAAGACGATTAATGAACTCATATTCAGATACCTCCTTCAATCGCCCAATCATATTAATCTCCATATCATCATTCATACCCCCTGTTATTAGGCGCTTTGCATACATCTTCATATAGAACTTTTGAAATGCATCACGGTCTTGAAGATATCTGTAAACAGTCATTATACCGTCAAATAGATTATCCATATTTTCAGTATTGTTCTTAATATAACTATCAATCGCCTTGGATAGCATTTCTGCTGTCTTGAATTGATTCTTTGCAGTAAAAACATTCTTATTGACAATGCCCATCAGGGCATTGTTAATATTATTCTTAATTGCACTGTTATTATTGCAACTATCAGTCGCCATCTTGTTATAATGTGTGCAAATTCTATTCAGGAGCTCAACATATTCGGTGGCGTTGTCTGCCTCCATATCAAGTGCGCCGATTTGCGCCAATCCTGTCTTGACAATGTGGTCGTGAATAGTTGTTGCCATAACAGGGATGCTACTAGATACAATTGACACCAGATGATACATACAGCGGATATCATCCAGATTATCACGCTCCAGCATCCCAACCAAGTCATCCATAATAATATGGATGTTATGGTGAACCATTGCTGTTTCACAATTCTTGATATGCATATGCTTGGAGTTTGAATGAAAGTAGGTATCGATACGATGCTCTTCCTCCTTGATGCGCTTCTCGATGTGGTGAATGATATCAACCACTGTCATCTTACCCAAAAGCCCGTCAATTTCCTTCTTGTAATATGACATTGTATTGATATAAAGTTGACCCTCTATACAGCTCTTGTATACTTCCATATCAATGGCAAGACACGACAATACATAACTCTTGATATAACGCTTGTCAATATTATTGCCATTCCTCTCCTCATCCATCATATTAGTAATAGTATGGGTCAAAATGTCAATATTCTTGGCGATAACATTGATATGCCACTTTCTCATCATCAAGGTACTAATATCAGGGATGCTAACACCACTATCACTCATTCGTACTACATAATGGCGATTAATGTAGCTGAGAAGATTGCAAATTACCTTACTACACCTATTATAGCTAGTCCACATTCTATCATAGCATTCAAGGATGTTCCCTTGGAATCCCTTCAGAATGTCAGCATATTGATTGGTTTTTATATCAATCATCTTCATATAATCCTCATATACCTGCTTGGAATTGTCAAAACTCTTGATACAAATTCCATACACCTGGCTATAAAGAATCATATAGCTGGCGTGAGTGACTGGAGTACCATTGTAGATGGCACTGTAAATGTTATTGATGTTGTCCATTGCGGAGTTCATTACTATTAATATTAATATAATATGGGTTAAAAAATCAATTTTTTTAAGGATTCGGTCATAAAAAATTGATTTTTTTATTCCCTATATGTCATTATAATAAATAATAATGGCGACCAATTGTGTCAACTGTTTAATGCCTTCGCTTTCGAGGCTACAGGTTTCTATGAACCGACAGTTTTGTCAAAAGTGCTATAAGACCGCCCAATATATTACTGGTCCTTGTTTTGGATGCCGAAACGCATATACCAGCGACATCACTAGTCGTACGCGGCGAGGGCACTATTGTGAGGCGTGCAGAGCCATGTATGTAGAGAATCGTAGGCGTCGTCAGCAGATCGAGGAGGAGCAACGTATCCTAAGGACAATGCAGGAGCGAGAGCGTCAAATCCAAATGGCAGAGGAGCGTCGGCGCCAGGAGGAGGAGCGCCGACGCCGAGAGGCAGAGGAGCGTCGTCTGGAGGCTGAGCGATTGGAGCAGGAGCGCCTAGAGAAGGAGAGGCAGTACAATGCGGGCATCGATAATACCACTGCTTTGGACCATCGCGCTCTCTGTAAGATGATTTATGATATGCACATCAGGATGGACCAACTGCATACTACGAATGTGGCACTGCAGGATATCATCGACACTATGCAGGAGACAATTGACACTATGCAGGAGACTATCGAGTCTCATCGCACTGACTTCTGGAAGGTCCGACATACTGCGAATAAGTGCTATTCTGCACTAGACAGTCATGCTTTACTTAGTGATAGTGACGACGAGCAATAATTATGAGTAAATTGTGTCCGTCGCCATTCGAAAAGGGTTTTCAAATGGCGCTGCTCACAATTAATAGTTTATTTTATAAATTTAATATTTCAGTTAATTTAGTCATATTATTACCAGCTGATATACAAGGTATTTGACTATAATGATTATTAATGAGTGTTGCACGTAAACAACGATAAATATTTTCAAGTGTTCTAACTGGTTTTTTAATTTTTTTAATTGCTTGTATTAACGAATATGTTAATGCACCTTGATATTGCCCCATTTCAAAGCTGTCCGCGCTTGTTTGAATATCCTTGCATCCACTTATACATAATACTTTTCCGCGTGTATTATTTATTTTCATTTTCGGGTCACATAATAATGCCAATTTACCCGCTCTCTCATAAACATTATAAGCTAAATCAACACCTGACCCGCTATGACAGCAATCTAATACCATTGTTAATTTTTTATTACTATTAAGACATTGTAAGATACCCTTTAATTCGTCATCTAATATCATCCCATTTATTTCATAATCAATTGGGACTAAACATTCATCCATTTTATCTGCCTCATCACCATTAACATCTCTTACCTGCGACCCGTGTCCACTATAATGGAAATATAAATATGTCGCATCACTAAGAATGAGATTTAATAATTCTTTCATAATATTACTGCGTGTAGGTTTCATAATAGTATTATCAGACATCATAGTAATATCATTATAACCAAATTCATTTTTTAAAATATCACGCATATTTTCTATATCATTTATACATCCATTTAATGGACAATCCATACCAATATAATTGATACCAACCAAAAGAGCTTTCTTTACTCCCATTATATAATGCGTTATAAAAATTTTTTATTAGTATTTATATATGAGTAATATTAATCCGCGTTATATGGGGAAACAAATTGATGCGAAACTATTACCAAAAGACGAAAATGGTAATACGTGTTGCCGTTGGTGTGGTAAAGGAGTATTACCTCCTAGAAGAACAATGTGTAGTCCAGAATGTGTTCACGAATTATCATTACGTATTAACGGAAGATATTTAAGGAATTGTGTATATGAACGCGATAAGGGTGTTTGTGCGATTTGTAAGATAGATACCAAAATAACAGCCAAACAAGCAAATGAATTAACCGGAGATGACTTAAATGAATTTTTAAAGAAATATGGGATATCAAAAAAACGTAAATTATGGAGAAAAAAACACGGTGGTGGACTATGGGACGCAGACCATATAATACCAGTAAAAGATGGTGGCGGAATGTGTGGATTGGATAATATAAGAACACTGTGTATTTTATGCCATAAAGATGTAACGTATAAAAAATAAACTAATGTTTATATAATATGGAAGAAATAGATGAAATGAGTTTATTCATTAGACAACAAGAAGCGAAAACAAAAGTAATTGAACCATTTTTTAATAATTTAGTATATAATGAAAAACCTTTTGATGAAATAAATGTTAAATATAAAAATTATAAAAAATCAATAATTGAAAATTTTGTAGTTACTTATCATAATATACACACAATACATCAAGCCGAAGAAGCCCCATATATCACTCATAATAGTAGTGCAAGGTCAAAATTACCATTATTTCACATTTATGATGGGTATTTATCATCAGAATATGGTTCAAATATAACAATGACAAATGAATGTATAAATATGATGAGAGAAAGTTTTAATACATTAAATAAAGAACAAGAATACAGTTTAAAATTATTTGCACATACATCTGAAGCATCATATGAATATACATTTTTAAAAATATATAATTTTATGTTAGGTGATGATAATGATATAAAATACTTATTTTTTGGTCCGCCAAAACACGCAACCGCAGTATTATTTAATAAAACCGATAACTTTATACAAATTACTTATATAAATACAGGTGAAGGAATTGTTGCAGGTTTGAATGAAGAAGAACACATTTTAATAAAAAATAATATATTTTATGCTAATTTATTTAAAAATATATATTTGCCTCGTAATAATAAAATAATTAATGCATTTATGCATTATATTAAACCATTCATATTATATAGATATAAATATAGTGATTTAACAAGTAAAGATAGATTCGATTTATTTATGAATGGTATATTTTATAATTTTAATATATATATCGATTCTACAATAAAAGATATTGATATGGAAAATGAATATTATCCAATTTCAGCTAATGGAAATATTGAAATTTTAACAGAACCAGAATTTTTTAATATATTTAATGTTGAAACTAAAAATATAAACTTTTTCTATAATGATTTCTTTGAAAATATTATAAAAGTTCAAAAAAACACACCATATTATAAATTATTAAATATGTTATTTAATACAACAACACAAGAAAAAATAAATAAATTATTTCCGGAAATAATACCACATATAATATCACATGAAAAAACAATGAAAGAAATATATGTTAATTTTTTACAAGAATGGAATCAACCTAGAACATTATATCCATCAATTAATTCACATAATTATTTAAAATTAGCGATTGATACTTTTAAAAATACATTAGATAAAGATAATAATTTATTTTTCGAATTACAAAAATCAGGCACTTGCATTTATAAATCATGTGTCAGCACATTATTTTTATATCATCATTTAAAACACCCCGAAATTTCATTTACAAAATTATATGAAGAATTTACACAATCATTATTTTTCTTATTAAATCAAAATATGATGAACCACGATATTATTTGTACAAATACACCAAATACTTTTTTAATTTATAATAAATTATTAAGTGATAATGTAACATGGAATAGTTCAAAACCAATTGATATCATAAAAGAATTAAATAAAATAGAATTAAATGATATCATAGTATCAGAAGGAAATAATATATATATTGAATGCGTTGAGTTAGATAAATTAAATCTGTTTGTTGAAAGAATAAGAAATCGGGATGAGAATATAAAATCAGAAATAATAGAAACATATAAATTTAATGAATATAGTGAACATCGCCAAAAGGAGAAAGAATTAATATTATTGGCAATTTTATGGGAATATTATTTTAATTTTGATAAATGGAATAAAACATTTGATGATATAAAATTACCTGAATTAGATTATTATTTATTCATATCAATGAAAGTTCGAATTACATTAAATTTAGATGAATTAATATGGATAAATAAAATAAATTATAGATATATTTATGATACACAAAATAATCACGGGTCGCACAATTTTTATTTCAATAGAATGTGCAATGAATTTGAATTATGGAAACATATTAGTAAAAAATATGATGATGATATTGAAATATTATCAAAATACGATATGCATATCATACAGATTGAACCATTACTTTATACACAATATTATGATTACCGAAATATATTAAATATTTCGGATACAAATATATTTCATTTATCAAGCATAGGAGACAATTTTTTTTATTTATTCATATTAAATAACATTATTGATAGCATCAATCCCAATATTGAAGGATTTGAATTTATATCACGTTATAGTAAAAATATAATATCATATCCAATTGATATGACAAATATGTTATCTCATATATTAAATGTATTTAAACAAAATATGGATGATTATTTTGAACATATCCCAATAAATGTATTTGTGTATATAAAAACATTTTTATGTTTTTATCAATATTTTGATTTATTTGATAGATATAAAATAGTTAAAAATATTATTAAAACATTATCTAAAATTGAAATCAATGAAAATAATATTAGTGTTAAAAAAATAGACATTTTTGTAGATGCTATTTTAAATCTTATTAATATTTTATCAAGTAAATATATTTTATCGAATAATATTATTAATACTGAAATATATAATACTAATTATATTAAAAATACTAAATTAAGAGAAGTAAAGGTACAAATTACATATGATTATTATAACACTTTTATCAATAAATTATATGAACAACTAGAAAACAAAAAAGAAATCACTACAAATGAACAGATTGAAAACATAATAGGAAATATTGTAAATATTTTTCAATTTAATATTATTGATGAAAATGTTAAAATAAACTCAGAAGATACAAATATAACTTATAAATATGGGGATAGAACTATTTCAAGTAAATATATTGATATTACAGCATATTATTCATTTTGTCCGTTAATTAAATATTTATATATTAGTAATATAGATAATCGTATTTTTGTTACCGATGAACATTTAATTATGATAATAAATAAATTACAATATACAGAATCATTTTTAAAAAATAATGTTGTATTTATATTTAAGATTAATAAAAATAATAATATTATAGAATTAAATTACAATGATATAATGATAAATGGTAAATTATATGATTATACAGATGATTTTAAAAAATATCCATTTTTAATAAACGCTCCCGTTAATTGCTTAAATTTTGTTGGTAATCATAATAATAAATTTAAATGGATTTCAATTTGTCATTATAAAAAATCATCAAATTATTTAGAGAATGCTGTAATTGAGGTTAAAAAAGAAAAATATTATTATGCTGAGTTTAATATTAAAACTAATATGCTTACCCCATATTACGATAAAATTAATAAACAATATATAAATACAATAAGAAAATACAAGCACGGTGAATGGTTGTTCAAGGGAGTTGAACCAAGTAATGATAGCATAGAAACTAAACCAATTATATATACTCCAGTTGCATTTGATAATATAATAGAATTATTTGAGAAAGGGAAAGATGCAGTTATAACTGTTGTAACAAATATATTAAATTCAACCTTGTCAACTGGAAAAAAGTTATCTTTTATTGAATGGTTAAATCGAGACAATGCTTTTATAACTGGTAATTCATTTGAATGCACTGCTGAATGTTTATATAAACCAAAAGATATTAATAAGATTATAGATGCATTAGTTTTATTGCGAACAAAGATAATAACTGAAATTATATATGATGCAGAAAATATTATGTTATTTATAACAAATAATTATAAAATATTATCATTGTTATTACAAGTTAATAATATTATTGAAAATATGATATCATTAAATAAAATTTTAGATAATTGTAAACCATTTTCTTGTCACGATATTTTTGAGATTACACAAATGTTTGATATGAGAGATAATAATATGGATACATATGAGATTATTATTGAGATTATATTTGGTAAAGTAATTAGACAAGAACAATTAAATCGCTATCGGGATATGTTAAATAATTATAAAACGAAAACACGTGCTGTATATCAATTTATGATGGGTAAGGGTAAGAGCTCTATTATAACACCATTGCTTTATTATAATTTATTTAATATGAAAGAAACTGTTTATATTGTCGTACCTCATCATTTAAAGAAACAGACAACAGTAACATATTATGATTTTAGTTTATATTTTAATAATATACCAAATGTCTTAACAGATGACCAACTTAAATTACAATTTTTAAAAAATGAATATAATGATAAAGCGATTTATTTATTTGATGAGTTTGATAGTATGTATAATCCACAACAGAGTAATTTTAATATAATTATAAATACGAAAAATATATTTGATATAACTAGATTAAATAGAATATATATGCTGGTTTATTTGTATATGTATAATAAGACCATTTTTAAATATGAACCATATTCATTAGAAGAAGATGTATATAATATTATAACAAATGAAAAATTTATAAAAAATGTTAATTTCGGGATGAGTAAATCAAATAAAAGTTTACGTACTTGTATTCCTTATATACGACAGGATAGTCCAAGTGAGGGCTCTAGTTTTAGTTCTCCAATAATAACATTAGTATTAACAATAAAATATTTTTATGATAATAAAAATTTTACAATTTATAATGAAGATATGGATAAAATAATAAATATTAATATAAATCTATTCAAAAAAATATTAGATAAAAATAATGTAATAATTCCAAATATTCACAAGATGAATGTTTTTGATATTCATAAAGCTGTTAAAAAAATATATACAAAATATACAATCGATAATGAAATATTTGGTGAATATTTAAAAATTATTGTGGAAGACATTACAATTTCTGATAAAATTATGAACTGTTCATTTATTGATATTATGCAAATGCCTTGTGTATGGCAAATTGGATATTCTGGAACCACTAATATGATAATGGAAGTACCGCAAATAAAAGATAATATTTTACAACACTATAATACTGAAATAAATAAAGATCCAGATGAAGAGAGTAATGTATTTACAGCACTCGTTCGTACTAAAGATGTTATTCAATTTACTGATATGGACCAATTATTTAATGATGTTACAAATAATAATGATGTGGTAATAGATGCATGTGCTATATTTAAAGATTATGATAATGAAGATGTAGCGAGCGAATTATATAAACGTACACAAAGACCAGTTATTTATCTTACAAAGGATGATGATATGATGATATATAACGATGAACCTATGCCATTTTCATATAGTAATACTGCAAATGCAATGTATTATTTCAGTCAAAGGCATATTGTTGGTATTGATATTATGAATCAACCATCTACATTAAGAGGTATTGTAATTATAGATGATAATAACAATTATACACAAATTGCACAAGCAATTTATCGTATGAGGAAATTAAATAAAGGACAAACTATTAAAATATGTTATAAAGGCACTAAATATAATACGTCAATTGATATTTATAATAAATTATTAAAAGTTAAAGAGGAAGAAGTTAAACTCAATAATGAGCCATTATTATATTTACAATATCTTAAATATTATTATAGAAGCACTATATCAGAAAAAGATAAAATACGTAGACATAAATATTATGAGGAATCAGATTTAAGTGCATTATATGATGTAGTAGATAACACGACATTAAAAGACCTTTCTAAAAATCCATCATTATTAAAAGAAATAATATTGAGGCGATTATTTAAAAATATATTTAATATGTGCGACCCGCCATTTAAAAATGGTAAGACCGTTTTCGAATCGCATGAGACACATATGAATGAAATAAATGAAACATTTATTGAAACTACTTTAGAACAAATTAAATTATGTTATAAATATATCATATCATTACCACAAGCTAAAATATTAGAATTATTATTTAATGTTAATTCATATTCAGTAAATACAAATGTAAATAGTATTATTGAACAAAACAAAGAGACAATTATGAATATAAGTCAAGAAGCACAACGTATTGCATCATTATCACTTGATACTGGTATAATTAACATTCGATTTCCAAATATTAAAAATACTTTTTTTATATATAATCCATTTTATCCTGGCACAGAAGAAAGAAAAATAAATGCATATCAAGATTTTATATATAGATATAAACCAATTATTAATAAACAGTATAAGATATTTATACCGTTAAATAATATATATTTTTCGATTATACCTGAAAACAACGAGATACATAATATAACACAGCTTGCTAAATTTTTTATTGTAATGATTGATGAAACTACATTTATTATCGAGCCATCGACAATGATAAGTAAATATATAAATATTTTACCAATTTATTCACTAACTGGCTATATTATAAATAAAGATGCTTTCCCAATAAAACCAATCAAAATTGATGTTGATAAAATATTAAACTTTAGAATCTATTCCGATCGTGATAAGAATGAATATATTGGTAGACCTATTGAAGAAAAACCATGTAATGATTTTTCTTTGCTTTTTAATATTAGTAACAAGGATGTTAATATGATTGAAATAGATTCAATAAGTTTTTCAATGTATAGTTTAATATATGCAGCTATGTTATGTGGGTTAACAAATATTACAACAGTTAAATCACATATAAATGAAATTATGAAAGATAATTTTGGTATTATATTTATGCATTTTCCATTTAATAAAATTATAACACAAGTAGATTCATTATACATACATTATATAAAGGACTACTATAAAACTATACCAAATACTTGTCATTTATATAATTTTCAACAAACAAGGTCTAAAGAAATAATAAAAACAACTTGTGATGTTTCACTATAAATTGTGGTTGTCGTAATTATATCTATTATACCCAAATATAAATAATAAAAAATTTATATTCCCCAATCACAAATAAAAATTGATAGTGGGATTGGATTTTGTATAAAATCCAAACAATTCCTATTATTCCCGGTTCCACTTATTAAGAGCCTTAAAATTAAATAAAAATAATTAGTGGTTGTCGTAATTGCTTATTTGCTATGCAATAGAATAATCGCACTTTTGACTTATTTATTATAATTGCAATATTATATCGCGAAGCGATAGAGAATATAATAATCGCAATATAACAAAAACAAAGTTTCGTTATGTTCGCCAATAATATTCAAAGAATAACACTTGCCTATTACGACGCGCACATTTGTGTTCGGCGCTATTCGAAATTATCTGCGAAAACCGTTTATATTGGCTTTGCCAAATAATATTTGCGAACCAGTTCACCGAAGGTATATCTTTTGGCGAAGCCAATATAAACGGTCATTTTTAAATGTTATTTAAAAATGCTGTGAAAAAGGCTAAGCCTTTTTCAAGGTCTCGCCGTTTTCAAATAGCGATGCGCACATTTATATTTGGGATCTTATTATCTGAAATAGAGAATAACCTTTATATAAAGGTTCATGCGAGACTTTATAAAAATTGATAATCCAACTCTTTATCACAGACATTATAATTATAATGTCTATTAATATTCGCACTAAGGTATATGACTTTATGGAGTATATGATTAATGATAGTAGTGGTAAGATTTGGGAAACATTTATGGATCATGAAAACGCTGTTAATCTATTGTTGCAGCGTAATTCTCATGCCATAATGTATTATAATATGTATAATGTATATTTTGAAAATAAAAAGAAATTTCTAAAAAAAGAAAACCTTCCATGTTATCGATGGATTAAATTTGATAACATTGATAGTTTAATTCGGACATCAATTGATCATTCTAATATACGGAATGAGAATATGATTTTTACTTTTTGTAAATTTTTATGGTTATATATGCATCATTAATAAGTTTATTCATTTATATGTGTTCGGCGCTATGCGAAAACGGTTTATATTGGCTTTGCCAAATAATAATCGCGAACCAGTTCACCGAAGGTGCGAGAGCCCGTATATCTTTTGGCGAAGCCAATATAAATTATCTGCGAAAACGGTCATTTTCAAATAGCGATGCTCACATATAATGTTTTTGTATCCATTTCATATCTTTATCAAGTTTCTTATAATACGATTCATTTGATTTGAATAATGTTCTAAGTGCATTAACGTGTCTAAGAATTTTTAACATATCGTGTTTCTTACACGCACGTTTTAATGCGTTAACGCGTTCTTCGTGAGGTTTCTTGAGACTATATCCAAAATCACCAAGTAAACCAACATCTTCGCCTGGCATAACAATTAATTTAGGACCTTTGCCTGGTTTACCCATATCTTTTACACACCCAGACTTTACTTTTGTGCCGGATTTTTTCTTATAACTTGCACGACGAATCATTCCCTTTGGACAAGAGGATGGCATTATAATTATTTATAATAAATTTATTGCAAATAATTCTATTGCAAATAATTCTCTAATTCTACATCTATATAAATATAGTTATACATTTTACTAAATGGACTACCGAGTATAATTTGTTCTAAATTATGTGGTGAATGTTTAAATGAGAATATTGTTATAAATTGATGATTCATACTATTAAATGTTATATCGGTAATATTATGTCTATCATTAAAATATTTCACAAAAATATGCTCATTTTCTTTATAATATTCTAACATTTTATTTCGAATAAAGTCATCATCAACCAATGATATATCTTCTATAATTACCTGTTTATCAGTCTCAATAAATGAAGGTTTCATACAAAATAACTTAGTTAAGCAATTAAATATAAAGTTCATTTTATTACACATTTTTTATTATAATGTATGACAAAATGTCTTTAATACAATTGTGCGCGTCGTAATAGGCAAGTGTTTTCTCTATCGCTTCGCGATATAATATACTTGCCTATTAGCGAACCACAATTATATTTTCCGAATAGAATACGTTTTATATAAATAAAAATTGATATAAATGTGTTCGGCGCTATTCGAAAACGGTTTTCGAATATTCGCGAACCAGAAGAGTGCCCGTATATCTTTTGGCGAAGCCAATAAAAACGGCAAGACCGTTTTCAAATAGCGATGCTCACAAATATATTATTAAACTACATAAATTCGATAATAAATATGATAAAATTACTGAACATCATATAAAGGATATTATTCATTTGTGCGCGTCGTAATAGGCAAGTGCAGACTTGCCTATTAGCGAACAAAACTGGTTGCGATAAGTCAAAAGTGCGGAACGCACTTTTGAATTACGACAACCACATTTTATATTTACACCCTTGAAGATTTAAAATGCCGATTTTTAATATATAAATATTATATATTAAATGTCTAAACATAAAAGTGAAGATTATAAAATAGCAGCCGTTAAATATTATTTAGAAAATGATATAAATTATACAAAAACAT
>JACCDR011256103.1_pt1 | contig 13714 bp, 27 predicted proteins | sample 7446431 | NCBI WGS metagenome assembly JACCDR01 (sample SAMN15323443, study PRJNA562643) | freshwater metagenome | isolation source: river surface water | place: USA:Blue River Watershed | collected 2017-08-17
GACTTCGCGCCCGAGCCCTACGACTACCGTAGGAAGCTTCGGCTGATAGGCGACGCCCCGACGCGCGTAGGAAACGCCATTTGCGTGTCGAAGGAAGCTGCCCGTCAGTGGCGCGACACGCAGATCGGGCTCCATATCCAAGCGAGCCTGGAGTACAACTATCCAACTACTGGAGGTTAGATGGCTGAAGTCGGCGATTACGTGAAGTTTCTTTTCGACGGTGGCGAGCGTCGCGGCACCGTGGAAAAGGAGGAATGGGAAGGGGTAATTCGTTACCTCACCATTCGCGAGAAGGATACGGCGATCTGTCGCCGTGTTAAGCCCGACGCGGTTACGTATGTACTGATCAAAAAGGACACGCAGAAATGACTACCCTGATGACCGTACCTGAGGCCGCTTACGTCTCTGTCTACGAGTTGGGATGCTGGCGCTGGAAGGAGATGCGCAACCATCTCAGCAAGATGCAAGGGCAGCAGGCCATGACCCGCAAGGGCCGTCCGTCTGTCGAGTGGATCGAAGGGTCGGGCATGTTCAAGCGGACCTTCGTGGTGATCGGGCGCATGGCCGATATCATGGTGATCCATCACCTCATGAACTTCACCCCACCGATCCGCAAGCGCATGGAGAACGCAGGCATCGCGGCGTTGCTCGCCATCGCGGTCGTAGGTGGCACGTCGCCGCTATGGGCCGACGACACGTCGCGGTCCAACTTCGCCGACAAGCAGGCACGCGAGCGTCAGGAGCGCACTGTGGCGCGCAGCGGCAACGCGCTCAATGACGACGGCTCAATCAACTACCAGCGCATGGGCACCTACCTCGCGCAGACGCGACAGAACCCAACCATCTACCGCAACACGCCTACGGCTTCGTTTTGGACTGGCTACGGGCCGTACTCCATCTTCTCCAAGGAGTTCTGGACCAACCCACGCTCAAGCGTCGGCATCGGCACGCCCTATGAGGGTGGCATCGGACGCGACGGTGTGCTGGGTGGCCCAGGCATCGGCCAATGGGGTGCGGGCGGCGGCACTGGTGCAGGTGCGCGCGGCTACTGAGTGACCACGGACCGGCAAGAGAATTCTTTTGCCGGTCCAACCGCTGGGAGTTGGATGATGGCTGATGCCGAGAGAATGTCTCATCTGTACTACACGCTTAAAGATGCGTCGTCGGCTATCATGAACGCAGCCGAAGACGTACGCGACTTAGGCGGGCCAGAAGGCGTCGCTATGTTCGTTCTACTCAAACAGATCGAAGCGCAGACAGATATCGTTACCGATATGCTGTGGGCGTACGTGCGTGACGCACTAGCCGAGGAGATACACCGTGGCTAATCGCGAAGTAGCCGAGAAGTACGATGAGTTGGTGGAGCGGCTTAGGGTAGCACAAAGCGACTGCAAGCTGGAGTACATGGGCGCGGAGCTACAGAACTTGGAGGGTATGGCAAAAATCTACAAACACTTCGCCGCTATCTACCAGATACTTGGCGTACTCGCGATGTACTGCCACCCGGAGAGGAGAGACAACTAGTGCCTAAGTTGCGGCCGGGGTTCACCGTCATCGGCATTGATGAGGTGATCCAACGGTATAAAGAACTTCAGCCCGATGGCAAGTTCTTTGATCCACTCAATACTGCGTTCTTCGCGTCCAATACGCCTAAGCAAGCGTACTGCGCACCCGAGAAAGCAGCGTTCTTTATCACGGGAGAGAGCTTCAGAAACAATCGCAAGTACACCGTACGTGTACTCGATTGGGAGACGGGTGAGATTGGTAACATTGGTCCGTTCAATGCTTACGCTCGCTCGCATGCGCGGAAGATTGCTATCAAGACTGCTAACGATGTGGCTAAGGGTGCCATCCAACTATCGGAGGTTAGATCATGAAGACCTTGATCGCGGCGGCGTGCTTACTGGGCTTCGCTAGTGCAGCGCATGCCGATCCTGTACTGGTGATGGAACAGTATGTTCAACTCCAGCCTAGCGGCGGCGTCTCGGTGCGGGCCTTATGCCCGCCCAACCAGCGGGCGGTGACGCTGCGGATCATTACCCCGCCATCGGGTCCGGTCCTGGCCGAAGAGCGTAACTGCGCTAACGGCCGCATTGGGCTCAACTACCAAGCCCCATGGCCCGAGCCGTTCACCAACACTATCCCGGTTGACGTGCAGATACTATCGGAGGTGGTCTACAAGCCCAAGATGAAAGTGGAGTACGACTGCGTTAGCAGCATCAACACCGGCTGCGTCTACCAAGGCGGACGCTACGCAGGCGTGCTCACATGGAGCGGCGATAAGGATTGGATACGCATCGCCACCAACCAGCCGCCCATGTCGGTAACGTCGTTTGTTAAGCGTTCGGCTTGCAAGATCGCACCATCGATTGTCCAAGGTATCGATGGGCAATGGTATATCACGGTAGCCGGTGGCCCAGCCGGTTGCGAATACGAGGTGCAGGTTCTCCCCCTCTACTGATCCAACGACTGGACGTTAGATGACTGACGAACAAGACAAAGTGACTGAAACGCTGATCGCTACGTGGCTACCTGTCGACTTGGCCGTCACACAGGTAGGTGATCGCATGTGGGGGTGGTTGCCACCCACCCTTCACGATCTGATCAAATGCGCTTGGGGTCCTGAAGGCGGTACCATGAAGGGGCACCACCGCTGTTGCAAGTGCTATTGTGAATTCAGCTACACTACGGGGCGCATCCCCAAGCTGGCCTTTACCGTAGCGTTCGATGCCGAAGTCAGTCGGCTGATGGGAGGAATGATCTGCGACAACTGCTGCATCGAGATGAATTACGATATCGACCAAGAGGCTGGCGGTGCCAAGGCTAAGGTAGTCATGCAAGAAGTAATTCTTGCCGTCTTGAACACCGATGTCGGCACCGTCAACGAAGTGCGTAACATTAGCGTCGAAGACTTCTTCAACGCTCAGAACAAGGACAAGTTAAATTGACTAGCCGTCGCCGCAAAGCCATCCGTATCCGCGTCGAGATCGAAGCTCCCGCGAAGCCTGAATGGCGTCAAGTGCCCGAGTTTGCTGGGTATAAGATCGACCAGCACGGCCGGGTCCGTAGTGATGACCGTTCCCGTTTCGGCCGCGCCACCAGTTCCGGCAAAGGTAGCTTCTTTCTACCCGACGATCTGGTCTCTTTGCACCTCGTGGATGATGTAGTATACTGCTACTTCCGCGAGGCAGGAGCGCAATACTGCCGGTCGGTCAACAAGTTGTATCGTCAAGTATGGGGAAAGGAGATACCAAAGCTATGGAAGCCGCTTTCTTCCTCATTGCAGGAGCGCTTGTCTGCGTGATCCTATGGGCGGCGTTCATGAGGTTTTGGACCAACGACGATGACCATTGATAGTTTCTGTACCCTCGTGGGCCTGATCATCGCCAGTACGCTGGCGATGGTTGGGGTTCCGGCTTGGCTCGCAGGGCTACTGTTTGCCCCAGTAGTGTGGCTCTTCGCAGACATGGGCTACCTTGTGTTCCTGGCCGTGTTCCTCGCGTTCATTCCATCCAACGACGAGACGTTGGATGAAGCGGAGGAGAAACCATGTCAGTCGTCTTCGCATACGTAGTCTATTTCAGCTATGGTGGCGAGCGGCGCACCTATCGTGACCGCAACCAAGCCATCATTGTTGCGGGAGACTACTGGAGCATGACCGATCAGGAAGACCCGGTGCGCGTATATAAAATCCCAGCGGGAAGTAAGGGCTTAGGCGTTTTGATATGGGAAGATGGCCGAGTTGTGGGAACATCTTCCTCTTGACAGAATAAATGCGTAAGTTATACTGGTAGGCGAGTAGCGTTAGAAGCTGCTCAACCCTGAAAGGTCCAACAACCAGATGTTGGATGGAGAAGAAAATGGAAACGAGAGTTTACGAGTTCGGGTTCCGGGTAGTCGATCCCGGTCTATTGGACAAAGAGGGCTACGCGCCCTTCAGGGAGACGAAAGCTGCTGAGGTTCCATACGCTAGCGTCGAAGACGTGACCGCAGTGGCCCCGATCTTCCTCTACGCTCCGCACCACTATGCACAGATCATGTGGCGCTGGAAAGGTGATCTCGACTGGCGTCCGTTGTGGCGCACCAACGACCCGGCTTTGATCCGCAACCGTTAGACCCTGAAAGCCCCGCCCCGGCAACGAACCGGGGCGGCGAAGGAATAAAGCGATGGACGCTGAAGCCAACGGCACCAAATGGTGCGACGACATGACGTTTACGGAGCGGGCCGACAGACTGGCCCCCGCTGACAAAGCAAATTTCGTTACGCTCATCGGTGCATACCGCCCGCTCGTTAAGATGCTGGACAACGCTCCGCTGCTAAGCACCATCGAGCAGCGTTTAGAGCTAGGTTGGGGCGAGCATTTCGATACCGCGTACGACGCAGCGGCGTCGTGGCTAAGCATCGCCAAGACTGCGCAGAACAGCTACGACGGAGCGTTGTACCCTGAGCCCTTGCAGCGCCGCAAGATAGGCCGCGATAGCCTGTACAGTTTCACCGTCCGTTGTCGGTGCTACTGCGCATTCAATATCTACCGCTTCGATTTAGAGCTATCCCCTACCGTAGATCGGATCGCAGAACTCGGCGAGTTCTTTGGGATCACGGACGAAGCGGCCATGATGCTGTCAGAGCCCATGCTCAACGCATGGTACGCTCCCGCCGCCGCCAAGCTTGCTGTCAATTCGCGGATAGCTCACGGCGAACAGAGCGCAATGAGCACGGCTATCGCAGACGATCTGCGCGCATACTGCGACAAGGCGTTCAGCCTAGTCATGCAGTTGCTATCGTCATCGGCGTTCGTGCAAGAGCGTACCGAAGCGATCAAAGAAAGCTTTACCAAAAAGGAGCTAGCGGAATACAGCTATCAAATCGAGCGGCAGGTACTTGCCTACTGTTCGCCTGCTTATGCGCGACGCCATGGCGTTACCAAGATACACCCCAAGATACAGATAGCCATGTCGCGCCCTAGCGACACGTCGCGGCGTCGCACGGTATCGGACTGGTGCGATAAGCTGCTGATGATCGAAAAGGGCAAAGAGCAAGCCGATAAGGTCAACGTTGCTATCATCAATTGCGGCATGCGTACGGGAACCGTGTGATGCGTACCAGCTTTGAGAACTGGTTGCGACCTTACGAACTGGTCGAATACCTCCAGCCCGATGGTAAGCTGATGGCCTCGGCTGATCCAACCACCGTGGTTGGATCGGACCGGCCGATGATCACCGAAGCATTCGCCGCCAAGCTGGTCGATATGGCTAGCGTCTACCACCGCTGGCGCGTGCTTATCCCCTACGCTGGGCGTAGTCTTTTCCTCCGTGCGCTGCGCAAGTATACGCGCATCGAGTATTGGATGGTCGAACCCAACCCCACGCTGTTCAACGAACTGCTCGACAACGATGAGCTAGCGCCGGGCGAGAACGGCCGCTACCTGTTCGATCCGGCTACCATTTGGGGCATCCCCTTTCAGGACTGGGTAGACGAGTTCGATCCCGAAGGCTCGCAGGTTGGGGCAATTCTTCTTGCCGGTCCGCTTAACGACGCGGCGGCTGATCTGATCGCAGCCTGGGATTACCTCAAGCCACGCGGCGGCGTGGTGGCGCTGCTACCCTTCAACGATCTATTCGGCAAGACCGACGCCGCCGAGTACATGCGCAACTGGTGCTGTGACCGTGGCTTGTACTACGGCATCCCGGTGCCCAGGCTCAGCTTGCAATCGTCCGAGAAAAATCGGCTCGTACTCATCTTTGGGGAGAAGGAAGCGTGACGGAACTAGGGCAGCCATCGTTGCTCGTCAATGAGCAACTAGTCGAGTGTATCTTACGGGTCGGCAAGATTATTGGTACATTCGACGGGACAGTGCCCGACGAGGCGTTGCGCTCGCTGATCCTCATGTCTGTGGTCAACAAAGACCCTAACATGCAGGCGATGATCGATCTGGTTGAGGTCGTGGTCAATACGTTGTTGGGCGGTGACATGGGGCACCACGCAGCGGCGACGATGGCCCTGGTCGCACGCAGCGGAGAGGCTAAGCACTTCCAGTTAGCCATACCTGGGCACGGCAACTGGGAGATTATCTGTCGCAAGGTCGAAGCGCCGACTAAGCCCAAGCCGAAGCCGAAGACCAAGGAAGCCACCAAGCTTATCTACGTGCGGAGGCCGGGCCTATGAAGCGGGCCTATATGCCTAACTCGCTGTTTCGCATTCAGCCGACCAAAGACGATCAGTTTTCGGCTGATCCGCACGTGCCGCTAGGCGAGGATTATATCGTCTACGCCGTTTCGTTCTTCCTTAACAGCGACGTGCCTGAGATCATGCAGCACGTCAGCTTGTCCAAGGCGTTGATCAACCAAGACGGTTCCAAGGTCAACGACATTCCGTTCCTTTGCGGTGCCTACACAACGACACCCGAGGATTTCGTTTTCCTCCACACTGACACCATCATGGAGTTGGTGCGCCGAGGGAATAACCTCTACGTCACGGAGATGGCGAAGAGGCTTGAGCACGTCCAACAACCAGTGTTGGACGACACCCCGAAAGAAGGTCCGAAGTAATGCTTGACACGCAGAAGGTAACAGACAACGCAACACGTTTGCTAAAGAACGCGTTTGAAGATAGCAAGCACGATATCATCGAAGACTTGCGGGGTATCCTCCGCAACACGACGCTGACGTTCAAGTACATCAGCGAGCATTCGGGCGTAGGGGCTAACACAATCAGCCGTTGGGAAAACGGTGAAACCAAATCACCCCAGTTGCTAAAAGTACTTGCGGTTGCAAACGTTTTAGGGTATGATCTTATGCTGGTGAAGCGCCGTACCCACTAGGCTATCTGTTCGGGCGGGCCTAAGACGGCCCGTCCAACCACCAGTCGTTGGACCCTGATAATGGCGCGTAACGGTAAGCGGCAACGCCGCGCAAAACTAGGACAGCGCAGGCGCGCGGAGACGCCGCGCGTCCGTGCTCCAGCCGACGAGTTCCCAACGCCGCAAGCCCAAGCCAAGGCGGCGAACAATGACCTATCGTTCCTTAGCGACCCAGCCTTCTCGCACCTCAATGAAATCATCGACCCGTACAACGGGCAGGTCTACAAAAAGATCGGGCTAGAAGAAAAGGTAACGCTGCGAGGTGATGACCGTTTCCTAGTCGTCCCCAACAAGCGCGGCGACAGCTACGTCGAGACGACACGCGACAAGGTCGACACTATCGAGACGATGACCGGCAAAAAGATCAGGCGGGAGGATTACCACCCTGCCCATATCAATCGTTCGTTCCTGGGGCAGAGCCCGGAAGGTCGGGCGCTCTACGCAGGGCACGATATCATCAGCCGGGATATCGAGCGGCTGTTACGCAACGGGAAGATGCTGCAACGGCATCACTTCCTCGACGTGCTGGCTACCTCCTACAAAGCCGACGAAGCGCTCAACGCGAATATCGATACCAAGACCGTACCCGCTATCGCTAACTTGTCCGAGTGGTTCAACTTCGGCCACCTCGATGATCTTGATATCGCCCGAGAGGGCTATAACGCGATCAGCTTGGTGGGTACGGGTATGCTCAATCTGCCGTATGCTAGCTGCATCTTCACGCACAGTTACATTGACCGTACCTTGAAGATTTTTGTGCAAGCGTTCTATATCGTCATGGAAGGGCAGGAGGGTACGGCGGATGCCGGGATACAGCCTGGGCAGTTTGCCATCATGGAGTTTCGGATTGCCGACCGACCGGAGGCACTAGCGTTCGATCCGCGCATAGCCTTGGTCACGGATTTCAAGCGCTATCCCGAGGAGGGGAACAAGTATCGCATGAAGGTGCTGTCCAACCCCCAGCGGTTGGATGGCGATGCGTTGCAAGCGGAGTGCGAAAGCGCTTGCAATCCAGTGGCGCTGATGATCTTGGCGCTGAATACCAAGAACCAACCCATGGAGCGGGTAGAGCCTAGCCTTAAGCTGAATAAGACGCGTATCAAGCAGGGCAAGCCGCCGCTGCTACACTATACGCGTGTTTACCTGCACCAGTACTTAGAAGCGGCAAGAGAAACCAGTCGTATGGAGGCGACGGGTACTCATGCCAGTCCGAGGCCACATTTGAGGAGAGGGCACTACCGCTATAAAAACCACCCTACGATCAAACCAGTGTGGATCGACCAGTGCATCGTGAACGCACATATGGGCGATCCGATCTTCCGAGATGGGTACGTGGTACGCCGATGAAGTATACCCTACCCTGAGGAACGGCCAAAAAATTTTAATGGAAATCGAAACCTAATAGGTGCGCCAATGATGATGACCGTAACTGACAAAGAGACTACCGTTAGCCTGGAGATACGCAATAAGGCTGGGGTAGTATTGAGGTATCGTGGGGCAAGCTTGGAAGAGGTTGAGATCGTGCTCGGCATCGGGTCGATGCGTAACCGCAACAAGATATCGATCCGGGGTGACGCTATCCAACTTGTGCGCGACGTGCTGAACGAAGTTAACGAAGCTTATCTGGATATACCCGCAGGTAATCCGCCTAGAGCTACGCGTGCAACAGCATCGCTCACGCAAGGAAGGGAGGAACAAGTACTCACGGGTGCTGTCATCGACGACGATGATTAACGTCTAACGACTGGTAGTTGGATGACCAAGCCGACCAACATCGTGCCGCTGAACGAAAGCGGTCATACGCCGCAAGTAGTGATGCATCGAACGCTCGCGAAGGCGCACATGATGCAAAGCGTCATCGTGATCATGCAGTGGAAACCGGAACACGGCGGCGGTGCCGCAGTCGACTGGTCGCATATCCAAGTACGAGACTTCGCGTTCGCGCACGCAGCGTTGACGCACAAGCTGATGCATCAACTAGAAGACTGCTTCGATCCCGACGCGGATCATTTTCCCGATGGTGCTGTGGAGGAAGTACCTACCGATGGGGAAGAAGGTCCGCAAGATGCTGGCTGATCTGAACAAGACCACGGAACTGGTGAACCTAGCAACGGAAGCTTGCAAAGACTACCAAACCGTGCGTCTTAAACCAGACGCTAAAGCATCGCTTGTCCATTACCGGCGTGACCTGATGGAGCGAGCGTTGCTAGCGCTGCATGAACAACTGCATAAGGAGTGGCCGCGCTTCTACGAGACGATGATGGGTGCGATAGGCGTACCCGAGTTTGAGGATGGACGGACTAAAGATGCCCGACGTGGAAAAGATTGACGATCTTCCTGACGGCCCTAGCTGGGGCTTCTGGAACGAGAGCGGCGACAGCTTTCATTGCGGCTACGCAAGTGAAGCAGACGCCGAGGGAGCCTTTCAGGATTACTGTACGTTCCTCGAAGACGGAACGCAGATACCGCAGAAGGAAGGCACCTACTCAGTGTACTTTGACGAGGCGAAGAAAAAGTTCGTGAGGAGTTAGCATCATGGTCGACGGCAAGAGTTACTACAATCCCGACAGGCTGTTGCCGTCGACCTACACGCTGGGGCATGGCACGCACCGTTGGTCGGGTTGGCCCGGTGCGTACTGTCTCTTGTGCGGCTGCCCCGATCTTGTCGAGTACGAGATTGCGGATGATCCCTACGAGGTGTGGGTGTTCCATTCACCTGCCATCCCGTTCTGTCCTCACGTTCCCTTCGGGGTAGACCCCTACACCATCCAACCACCGTGGTTAGATAATGATAAAGCCGATCACACTGGCTGTGGACTATGAGACTTACTACAAATCGATCCCCAAAGACCCGGAGAAGTATTCGCTCAGGGTCATGGGTACCGAGGAGTACATCCTAGACAGGAGGTTTCAATGCCATGGCGCTGCCGTCTCTGTCGATCATCAACCCGCCGTGTGGATGCTGCTGCCCGAGCTAAAGGAATTCTTTGCCAGCCTGAACTGGAAGCGCGTTGTCTTTGTTTCGCACAACTGCTACTTCGATGCGGCAATTACGCTGTGGCGATACGGCTACATCGCAGGCGCTTACATCGACACGATGGGACTGGCAAACTACAAGATAAGGCCGTTCACAGGTAGCTCTAGCCTGGATAGCTGCGCTAAGTTCCACGGCTGGCCGCTTAAGTCGGGCATACTTAAAGAGGTTAACGGACTACGTACCGAACAGATCATCGCTGCGGGATTGATGCAGTTTCTTGGAGAATATGCATGCGACGATTGCATGAAGTCGGTATGGCTCAAGCAGATACACTACCGGGATATCAATCCCGTCGAGCGCATCCGTATGGATTGGGCGGTGCGCAACTCGATACGCGGACGGATGCGTATCGACATGGCGAAGATGCATCAAGCGCTGATCACGGTAACTGAAGAGCGCGAGAAGTTACTAGCTGAGGCAGGTATCGATGCGGCTACAGCACGAAGCCGAGACAAGTTCGCCGACCACCTGCGAAGCATGGGGATTGAGGTCGAACTCAAGACTGGCAAGAACGGTGCGGAAATCCCCGCCATCGCAAAGAACGATCCGTTCGTGTCCGATATGCTTACAAACGCGGAACCCGCTGTGGTCGCGGCTATGCGTTGCCGTCTTGCGTTTGCGAGTACGATTGAGGTTAGCCGTGCGGAGCGCTTGCTCCGTATGGGGCGTGCGACCAACGGTAAGATGCTGTTTCCTACCGTGTGGCACGGTGCTCATACCGGCAGGCCCTCGGGAACGGATGGTGTTAACCCCCTCAACTTTCGAAAGGCTACCCCTGACAGACCGGCTCTTATTAGAGAGGCTATTGTCGTCCTCCCAGGCTATGTACTGCTCGACGCAGACGCCAGCCAAATCGAAGCGCGGTTCATGGTTTGCCTCGCCCGATGCCGACCGCTGATCGAAGTCTTTGAAGACACATCACGAGATGTCTACTGTGAGGTGGCGTCGACAGTCTTCGGGCGTGAGGTCACGCCTGACATGGAGTTTGAGCGACAAGTCGGTAAGGTCACAGCACTGTCAGCGCAGTACGGTGTAGGCGGGCACAAAACAATGATGCGCTTGCAGGCTATCGGCATCAACATTAGCGAGGGGCAAGCCCGAGAATATATTGGCGCTTATCGTGAAGGTTATCCCGAGATACTAGGCAACGGTAAAGAGTTTGTCGAGTTGATGAAGGTGGTGATCTACGATAACGTAGAGATCGAATGGAAGGGTTGCCTGCTAACCGGCAAAGGAATTCAATTGCCATCCAAGCGGTGGCTGTATTATGATATGCTGAGGGTCAAGCAACGGGGCATCGAGTTTTACTCGCACCGCTACAAGTCGTGGCAGTCGTTGCATCCTGGGTTCCTCAATGAGAACCTATGCCAAGCGATGGTCAACGACCATGTCGGTAAGGTTCAGGCTGAGCATATCGATGACTGCATCGGTATGGTCTACGACAGTTTGATCTTGAACGTGGAAGAGGAACGGGCGGGATCGCTCAGTCCGCAACTGGTAAAGGAGTTGAGCACGCCTAGTTCGTGGATGATGGAGACGGACGTGTTCGACTACATTACTCCACCGTTGTCAGCGAAGTGCAAACCTAAGTACTCATGGTGATCCAACGGAGGGTAGTTGGATGGGTCCGAACGACAAGATCGGCGAGCGTTGGCGAGAGATACTTGACCGGGTGAATGTTCTTATGCCGATCAAGCATGAGATGCACGAGTTCCGTCAAGGGTTTCTCGACGGCATGCACATGAAGCTTTCGCACTACAAAGCCGAGACATACATCACGGCTAAGCAACTGAACCTGCTCAACGCTATCGAGCGTGAACACTTGGAGACGCACCGTGGCCGTGACCGATGAAGATGGCAACAAGCTGGAGTGGCCGATTGGTGTGGCGTGGTCACACTCGCAGCTAACCAAGTTCGAGCAATGCGGCGTGCTCTACGAGCAAACCAACGTGCTGAAGAACTATCCCTTTGTCGACAGCCCAGCGTCGATTGAAGGCAAGCGCGTACACAAGATGCTCGAAGACTACGTGTCTCTTGGCGCGGAGCTACCATTCGGACTGCGACCTATTAAGGCGTTGATCGATAAGGTATGCACTGATGCCCTTGAGGTGCTGCCTGAACGCGATATTAATATCACGCATCGATTGACGCCTTGCACTGTGTTTCATTCTGAGTGCAGCTATCGGGGGCGGATCGATCTTACGGTGACACGGCCCGACCGTGAGGCGATCATCTTCGATTACAAGACGGGCAAGAACCCCGACGATCCCGACGAACAGATTGAGTACCAAGCGCTCGCCATCTTGTTGGAGAAACCGAAGATCACGAAAGTGCATGGCGCCTACATCTACACCAAGCACCCTCGTAGGTGGATAGACCCTGTAACCCGTGAGGATATCCCACACCTTGTCAAAAAGATCACACCGCGCCTTATCAAGCTTGGCGAGGCCAAGGCCAAGGGACGATTTAGCAAACGCACTGGCGTACACTGTAAGTGGTGCCCGGTGGAATGGTGCGAGTTCAACGACAACAAAAACCTTGTCAAAGGAGGCCAGCATGGCGTCCCGGTGGAGTGAGATAGTCGACCAGATCGCGAAGACTTGGATTGATCGTTCGTTCTTCAAGGAGTTATGTAGCCCGAGAGAACCTAGCCGTGAGGTCACGTCAAGCATCAAGGATGAATTACCTACTCTCAAGGTAAAAGATTTGGAGGGTATGCTCGCTGACGTGAAGTCTGTTAGGGAGACTGTCCAACAACAGGCGTTGGATGCACTAGCTATACCCGATGCTATGTTGCATGCATCCAGCGTACACTTGACCGCGATAGAGAGCGCGCGCAAGGCCGCTGCCGACGCAGCTAAAATGGCGAAGGAAGCTGCGTGGTATAAACGCTGCCATGAAATGTACATGGTTGACGAAATAACCCCCAGGCACAATCTGCTATCTGATTGGACGATCAGAAACAGTTGGGAAAGATGGGATAACGGCCCCCACTATGGGGCTGCTCAGATCAATAGCGACATAGCGGTATCCACCGACCACGTTCTAGTTAGCTCTAGTGGCATAAGCTTAGGTCACGGGCATGTTGTTAACCTGCCAGTAGACAAGCTGCGCAAAGTCGCTGAAGACAGCTACCGGGCGATGATACACACGCCTACAACTCATAGCGTGATGACCGATGTTGCTCGATCAGTTGTCATGCAGTACCGGCAAAATTATGGGGTGGAACTTATCCACGACCCAAACAAGGAGGTCGCGGTTCCATTCAGCGAGCGGTGCCATCCGTTCATTACCGTGTCGTACTCAGGTAAATCAATCACGCTGGAGTTCAAGCCGACGAAAGACATTACCGCGTACCAGATGTACCGTGTCAGCCAACTGATGGACGGGTATGTTCCTATCCAAGAAAGGATGCGCTTCATCCTCGATGAAGAGTTGCAAGACTACTTCCACGAAAAGGTGGCAGCATCCAACCACCAGGAGTTAGATGATGCCAAGGCGACCGCCTCTCCCCCGTGAGAGTGTTCACAATGACCGCATTAAACGTATCATCGATACCCATAGGCCGGGCGTCGAAGCGTACCGGCCTGTACCGAGCATGTACGGTGGACGGTACGTTGATTGGATTGGTTGTGCGTACGGGTATTACTTCGCGATCGAAACTAAGCGACCTAAAGCTTACGCGACCAATGCACAATATAACCGGCTCAAAGATATTGAGCGGGCGCGCGGTGCTACCTTTGAACTCAATAGCCGCGAGCAGATTGATTACTTTGCGGAGTGGCTCGAATGGTGTAAGGCACACCCACTTACCATC
>JACCDR011186180.1_pt1 | contig 13710 bp, 10 predicted proteins | sample 7446431 | NCBI WGS metagenome assembly JACCDR01 (sample SAMN15323443, study PRJNA562643) | freshwater metagenome | isolation source: river surface water | place: USA:Blue River Watershed | collected 2017-08-17
CCACCGCCACCGCCACCGCCACCGCCACCGCCACCGCCACCGCCACCGCCACCCACGGGCGGCGACACCACGCCCGATGCTTTCTCGATCGCGCCCAGCAGCGCGGCGCGTTGGGGCGTGGAGGTCGAGTCGGCGCCGTTCACCATCACCGGCATCGACGCGCCCACGCCGGTGCGGGTGAGCGGTGGCAGCCACTCGGTCAACGGCGGCGCGTTCACCACGGGCACGGGCCTTGTGCGCCATGGCGACGTGCTGCGCGTGCGCGCCCCGGCGCCGATCGAGCCCGGTGCGGCCCACGACGTGCGGGTGGACGTGGGTGGCGTGGCCGCAGACTTCAGCATCACCACCACCACCGATCCGCTGCCGGCCAACAAGCGCGTGGGTGGCACCAACCCCACCCACACGAGCCTGGCCGCCGCCGTGGCGTCGCTGCAACCCGGTGACGTGCTGGACATCGCCGCCGGCAACCACGCCGCAGTCGTGTTCAGCCGCGCCGGCCGGCCCGATGCACCCATCATCGTGCGCGGTGTGGCCAGCGCGCAGGGCCGGCGGCCGGTGATCCAGGGCGCCACCTCCAACACCACGGTGTTGCTGGCGGGCGCCGACCACCTGGTGCTGGACAACCTGGAGATCACCAACGGCGGCGCCAACACCGGCTCATGCCTGCGCAACGTGGCGCACCGCGTGACGCTGCAGCGCGTGAAGGTGTGGGGCTGCGCCAACCACGGCATCCTCGGCGCCGACGATGGCGGCAGCCTCACGCTCGACCGCGTGGAGGTCACCGGCTCAGGCTGCTCACCCACGCGTGGCATGGCCTGCGACGGCGCCAGCGAGAAGCACCCGGTGTACGTGGCCACGAACCCGCGCCTGTACCCCCACGCCGCGCTGCGCATCACCAACAGCCTGTTCCGCGCCAACCGCGCCGGCGAGACCATCAAGAGCCGTGCGCAGCGGGTGGAGATCCGCGGCAGCTGGATCGAGAGCACCGGCGACGGCTTCCGCGCGCTGGGCCTGTACGGCTACGACGGCGAGAGCGCGAGCCTGGCCGACCCGATCCACCATGACGTGGTGGGCAACGTGCTCATCGCCCGCGACAGGGCCTCGTCGGTGGCGCGCTTCGGTGGCGACGGCACCGGCGACACCTACGGCCGCACGCGCTTCGTGGCCAACACGGTGCTCGTGGACGCCACGGTGGCCGGCACGCGGCCGCTCATCCAGCTGAGCTTCGGCCTGGAGGCCTTCATCGCCCACAACAACATCTTTGCCGTGGTGGGTGCGCGCGTGCCCCTGAACACGCTGGTGCTGGAGACCACCAACCTCGTGTGGGCCGACGCGCGCCAGCCCAAGGTGCTGATGACGCACAACCACGCGCCGCCGGGCTCGACGCTGCTGCGCATCGAAGGTGGCGGGCCGAGCCATGGCTTCGACAACCTGCCGCCCGCCAGCTCGGGGCGGCTGCTGCAGGACTGGGTGCGTGCCGATGTGCCGGGCTTCGTGGCCGACGGCAGCTTCGACGGCGGCAACTGGGCGCTTCGCGCCGACTCGCCGCTGCGGGGGCAGGGCACGCGGGACAGCAACCGTGCCGCCTGGTTCGTGCCGGGGGCCTTGCGGCAGCCGCTGTTCAGCGTGATGGAGCTGCTGCCCGGCGGCGTGCCCGGCCGTGGGCAGCGCCGGGCCGACGACGCCGCGGCCGCACCCGCGTTGGGTGCGGTGAACTGACCCGTGGGCCTCAACCGGCGTGGGCGAGCATCGCCGCCGTCACGCCGGCCTGCAGCGTGATGCTCAGGGTGCGCGGCCAGTTGTAGCGGATCAGTTCCGCGATCACCGCGTCGTCCTTGCCGTCCCGCTCCAGCCGGTCGTGGCGCGGAATCTCCAGCGCCACCGTCACCACCAGGCCCACCAGGCCGAGCCCGATGTTGGCGGCATGCATCCACGCCGGCAGCGCCGGGCCGAAGATTGCCAGCGGCACCGGCAGCACGAAGCTCGCGAAGCCCGGCACGATCACCGGCAGCGGGATGCGTTGGGCGTAGAAGCGGTGGTAGCCGATGTACTCCGCGACACCCACGCGCCGGAACAGCGGGTACACCACCCACTGCGCCAGCCAGATCTGCCCCAGCACCCAGAAGTTGACGAGGGCCCAGCCGATCAGCATCGGGTCCGCCTTCATGCGCGCCGCGCGGCCAAGGCCGCCGCCTGCTCGAGCGTGAGGCCCTCGGCCAATGGGTCGGCAGGGTGGTGGGCGAGATCCCACGGCCCGCCCTGGAAGCAGCGGCCGTTCTCGGCGCGGCGCAGGGCCCATGGTGCGGCCGCCGGCGACGGCGGGCCGCCGGACGGGGCCATCAACGTGAAGTCTCCGCTGATCCGGAGGTGGCTCGGGCAGCGGTCGATGCCGCGCTGCCTCAGCGCGGCATGGGCCGCGGCGGCGGTGTGGACGAAATGGCCGATGTCGGCAGTGGCCGCGGCGGAAGGGGGTCGGGTGATCACGGCGGTTCCAGGGTCGGGGGGTTGCACGCAGCCAGCAGGCTAGGCGGGGCGGTGCGCGCGGTCTTGCCGATCTGCGACAGGCGCGGGTCGCGGCGCTTCAAGACGCGGGCCTCACGGGCCCGAAGACTTGCCCTTCTCACAACGACCCTGTGCACAGGACCCACGATGAAGCAACCCCACCGACTCAAGCGCACCCTCGTCATCGCCGCCGGCGGCATCGCCGCCGCGTTGCCGCTGTGGGCGCAGGACAGCAGCGCGCCGCAGCGCGTGGAGGTCACCGGCTCCAGCATCCGCCGCCTGGCGGCCGAGACCGCATCGCCGGTGCAGACGCTCACGCGCGAGGCGATCGAGAAGTCCGGCAAGGCCACGGTGGCCGAGCTGCTGCAGACGCTGGCCGTGGACAACCAGGGCTCGGTGCCGGCCAGCTTCAGCGCCGGTTTCGCGGCCGGCGGCAGCGGCATCTCGCTGCGCGGGCTGGGTGCGGCTTCCACGCTGGTGCTGCTCAACGGCCGCCGCATCGCACCCTTCGGCCTGGCCGACGATGGCCAGAAGCTGTTCGCCGACCTCAGCACGATCCCGATGGAGGCGGTGGACCGCATCGAGGTGGTGAAGGACGGCGCCTCGGCCATCTACGGCTCCGACGCCATCGCCGGTGTCGTCAACATCATCCTGCGCCGCGACTTCGTGGGCACGGTGGCCAAGGTGGTGCTGGGCCAGTCGGCCGAGGGCGACGGCACCGAGCGGCGCCTGGCGCTGACGCACGGCTTGGGCGCGATGGACGGCGACGGCTACAACCTGCTGTTCAACATCGAGTTCGCGCAGCGCGGCGCGATCCGGAACCGGGACCGCGCCGGCCGCGGCGCCGTCGGCCGCGCCGACCTGCGCGACCTGGGCTTCAGCGCCCAGGAAGGCCTCGGCGGCGCGGGTGCCATCACCGGCCAGAACGCGGCCGGCAGCGCCATCAACGGCAACGTGCGCAACCCCGACACGCTGGACTACTACAACCGCGGCGATCTCTCCGGCGTGGGCTTCACGCGCACCTTCGCTGGCGCAGCCTGCGGCAACTTCACGCAGCACCCGCAAGGCGACCCGGGCTACAACGTCAACCGCGATGCCGACGGCAACCCGGTGGAGCCGTTCATCCAGTCGGGCCGCGGCTGCCTGATCGACGCCGCGCAGGTCTACAACCAGATCAGCCCGAAGCAGGAGAGCCTCAACCTCTTTGCGCGGGGCAGCTTCAAGCTCGGCAGCGACCTGCGCGGGTACGCCGAAGCCAACCTCTACAAGAGCGTGCTGGAGTCGTCGCAGAGCCCTTCGGGCATCAGTGGCTCGGTGGGCTTCCCGCCCGGCGTGCCGGTGATCAACTCGGGGGTGTCGCTCGGCGCGGCGCACCCCGACAACCCGTACTTCGGCCGCGCCGCGCGCCTGCGCTACCTGGCCGCCGACGTGGGCCCGCGCACCAGCCGCATCGAGGGCGAGTTCGTGCGCGCCGTGGCCGGTGTGCGCGGCGGTTTTGGCGCCTGGGAGTTCGACACCGCGGCGCTGTACTCGCAGAACAAGTCCGACGGCGAACGCAACGGCTTCCTGCAGCGCGACGTGGTGTTTGCGCTGCTCAACCCCACGCCCGCCAACGTGGCCGCGGCGCGGGCCAGCAGCGCGGCCTATGCCGCCCTGCCGGCGGGCACGCTGTGGCGCATCGGCGAGAACGCCGGGCTCAACTCGGCAGCCCTGTACCAGGCGCTGTCACCCACCATCAGCAGCAGCTCCATCACCAAGACCGCGCAAGTGGACTTCAAGGCCTCGCGCGAGTGGTTCGAGCTGCCCGGCGGCCCGGCCAGCCTGGCGCTCGGCGCCGAGGTGCGGCGCGAGGCGGTGCGCCTGGAGCCCGTGAGCGGCACCGAGCGCGGCGGCGTCATCGGCCTGGGCTACTCGGCCTACGACGGGCTGCGTGACATCGGCGCCGTGTACGCCGAGCTGCTGGCACCGGTGTCGCGCTCGCTGGAGGTGTCGGCCGCGCTGCGTGCCGACCACTACTCCGACGCCGGCAACTCCACCACGCCCAAGCTCGGCCTGAAGTGGACACCGACCAAGACCTTTGCGCTGCGCGGCACCGCCTCCAGCGGCTTCCGCGCGCCGAGCCCGGCCGAGAACGGGCAGGGCGGCCTGGCGGCCTTCACGGTGGCCTCGGACCCGGTGCGCTGCAGCCTGGGCGTGGCGGCGGCCTGCGCGGCCGGCAACGTGCTCATCATCACCGCGCCCAACCCGCGCTTGGAGCCGGAGAAATCGCAGAGCTTCACGCTCGGCCTGCTGCTGGAGCCCGCGCGCGGCACCAGCGTGGCGGTGGACCTGTGGCAGATCAAGCGCAAGAACGAGATCAACCAGGAGGCGGCGGAGACGGCCGTGCTCGCCGGGCGCGTGCTGCGCGACCCGGGCTCGGCCACCACCATCCCCGGTGACCCGGGCGCGCTGGTGGCGATCCTTGGCCGCTACGTGAACTCCACGCAGACGCAGGTGCAGGGCGTCGACCTCGATCTGCGGCAGGCCTGGGGCCTGGGCAGCGCCGGCAAGGTCCACCTCGACCTGAAGTGGACCCACCTCTTCAAGTGGGAGCGTGTCGATCCCGACGGCACCCGCCGCGACTTTGCCGGCACGCACGGCAACTGCGACGTCACCAACTGCATGGGCACGCCGGCGGACCGCGCGAACCTCGGCGTCACCTGGGAACAGGGCCCGTGGCGTGTGGCCACCACCGCCAACTACCGCGCGGCGATCGACAACGTGCTGTTCAAGGGCGACCCCAGCGGCTGCGCCAGCCACTTCGCCGACGGCAGCAACGCGCCGGCGGGCTGCAGGATCAGCTCGTTCACGACGGTGGACCTGTCGCTGCGCTGGAAGGCGCTGCCGAACGTGGAGGTGTTCGGGTCGGTGCAGAACCTCTTCGACAAGGTGGCGCCGCTGGATCCGCTGACCTACGGTGCCACCTCCTACAACCCGCTGGACCACAGCGGGGCCGTGGGGCGGTTCTTCAATGCGGGGCTGAAGATGACGTTCTGATGGCCCGCGGCAGCATGACGGTCCGCCGTCATCGCTGCAGCGGCCGTGAACATCGAGCACATCGCCAGAGGCACCGGGCGACGTCGGGCTGAGCCGGTGCGCGAAGGAGCGCTCGGCTCGCCGGCGTGTGGCGGCCGGCCTGCGCGTGCGTCGTGCCGTCGGGCCAGGATCTGCGGCCGCCTGGGGTTCAGGGGGCCGAACGGCGCGCGGCCGCTGGCGCGGCGCCGAAGAGCTAGCGCCGCGCTACTGCGCCTGCAGGCGGATCGCGCGGGCGAGCGCCTGCAGGCTGCGTGTCTGGTCGTCGTAGAAGCGGGCGGCTTCGGCCAGGCCCGCGGGCACGACGCTGGCCACGCCCATCTGGGTCAGCAGCTGGCGCAGGTCGGGGCTCTGCAGAGCCGCATTGAGGTGGGCGTTGAGCTGCTGTGCCACGCCCTCGGGCACAGCCCGCGGTGCGGCGAACGAGACCCAGGACGCATGCGCGAAGCCCTGCAGTTTCGGATGGCTGCTCAGCAGGCGATGGCGTTCGGCCGGCGCCGGGCCCTCTGCCAGGGCGGCCAGGCCGTAGACCCGCAGCTTGCGTGCCTGGATCATCGGCAGCAACGGGCCGGCCAGCGGCAGGAAGCTCAGGTCGAGCTGTTCGCCGACGAGGTCGGTGGCCATGGGCGTGCCCCCGCGATAGGGCACCAGTGTGAGCGGCGCGCCGGTGAGCAGGCTCCAGTGCTCCGCGGCCAGGTGTCCGACACTGCCCGTGCCCAGGTGGCCGCAGCTCAGCGGCGGCTGGGCGTTGTCGGAGGCCCGCTCGAGCAGCGCTTCCAACGTCGCCGGTGCGAGCCCGGGCCGGCCGATCAGCGCCAGCGGCGCCGACAGCGCGCCCACGAGCAGGCGGAAGTCCTGCGGCTGGAAGCGCACGCTCTTCATCAGCAGCGGCGGCAGGATGGTCTCGCTGGACGACACCACCATCAGCGTGCGGCCATCGGCAGGGGCCGAGAGCACCTTCTGCGCGGCCAGCGTGCCGCTGGCGCCGGGCAGGTTCTCCACGACCACGAGGGTGTCCAGCGCACGCGCCAGGTGCGGTGCGACCTGGCGTGCCAGCACGTCCGAGGCGCCGCCCGCGGCGAAGGGCACCACCAGCACCAGCGGTGTGCTGGCGCGCGTGGGCAGGCCCCCGGCGGCGGCCAGGGAAAGTACAAAGTGACGTCGTTGCATGGTGTGTCGTTTCGGGTTGGAGGTGGATCGCCTGCGGCGCCCTGGCGGCTGCCCGGGCTATCGCGGGGCGCTGCGCGGTGCGGTGTGCAGCGCGTGTTCGCGCAGCGCCGCGAGCGTGAAGACATGGCTGGTCCTGGCCAGTGGCTGGTGGCAGGCCAGGCAGGGTGTCTGGTCGAGTTGATCACGGCGCTGGCCGCGCGCGTTGAAGAGTGCGAAGTCCCAGTTGCCATTGCGCAGCGCCGGGGGCACAGCCGCCCCCCAACCCTTGCGCATGGCCATGGCGGCAGACGACTGCACGCTGCCGGCGTGGGCCTGCCCCTGGTCGTCGAGCAGCAGCGTGTGCTGCACGACGACGATGATCGAGCCTTCGGGCAGCGGCATGCCGGCACGCGCGGCGCGCACGGCCGCGGCGTTGGCATGGCGGAGCGTGACGAGCCTGTCCTCGCGGCTGACGACGGTGTCGTAGATCTGGAAGCCGGCCGGAAAGTCGGCCGGCAGGCTCATGCGTGAACGGATCGCCGGGGCATCCCCGGCCACGGCCGCCTGGGCGAGGAGCAGCGCCGCCAGCAGGCCGTGCCTAACGCGCGACATGGGAGTTCTGCTTGTCGAGCAGCTGCGGCGGTTGCGCCCTGGCCCGCGGGCGCGGCAGCAGGCTGCCCAGCCAGGCCAACGCCATGCGCAGTTGCAGGCGCCAATGCGGCTTGTGGCCCCAGGCGCTGGTGCGGGTCGCGCTGCGCTCGCGCCACAGCATGGGGTCGATCGCTTGGCCACCCCAGCCGATCTCGTAGTCGAACCCCGAGGGCGTGGTGGCATAGAACGAGAACGTGCCGTCGGGTTGCGGGTGCTGGCCCAGCCCCAGGCTCAGGGGCACACCCTGGGCGAGCGCGCGGTCGTGGGCGCGCCCGACATCGCCGAGCTCGTTGGCTTCCAGCATGAAGTGGTGCAGCCGCTTCTTCGTGGGCAGTCGGAACAGGGCCAGGCTGTGGTGGCGCCGGTTGGTGTGCAGGAAGATGCCGCGCACGTCGATCGGTCCCACCCGCGTGCTCAGCCGCTCGCTCACGCCAAAGCCCAGGGCGTCGACGTAGAAGTGCTCCATGTCCAGCAGGTTCTGGCTCACCAGCGCGACGTGGCCGAACCCCTGCGGTGCCGTGTTGAAGCCCCGTTCGAAGTGCGGCGACTGGAACGGCAGCTCCGCCCGCGCCAGGCCCTGCACCAGCTCCACGCGGTTGCCGTCGGGGTCATGCAGCCAGAACAGCCGCTGCACGCGCCGGGCCGCGCAGATCGCGTCGTCGCCGGCCTGGACCGCCACGCCACGCAGCTGCAGGCGGCGAAGCCGGCGGTCCAGCGCCTCCGGGTTGCTGAAGGCCAGGCCCAGGGCCAACAGGTCGTCGCTGCGGCCAGGCTTCACGACGAGCCGCTGCGCGGCGTTGTCGATCTGCCAGCCCAGGCTGCGGTCGCCATTGCGCAGCGGGGCTGCCAGGCCCAGCGTGTGCTGGCAGAAGCGGCTCCAGGCCTCGGGCTTGCGGGCCTCGATGACCAGATAGGCCAGCTCCTGCTGCGTGTTCGGTTCGGCGCTCATCGGGCGTGCCGATGGGGGGTCGGACCGAAGGCGGCCCGGGGGCGCAGGAGGGGGGATGACATGGGCGGCTTCAGGAAAGGTTGGCCGACGATCGTGCGACGACGGCGCAACGGGGTCTTGAACCGCCGCGACGTCCCACGCCGCAAGCCCCACGCGCCGGTTCGTCCTGGCCGGCTGTTCGACGGGGGTGTCACCGAGCAGGGCCCACCGATGACGACGGTCGCCGCCACCCAGGTCTGGGTCCCGGAGCCCCGCACCAGCCGCACGCCGATCTTGTCCACCGCCAGGCCGACGCGCTCCCGCAGCACCGGCATCACCAGATCCTTCGGATGGGTCAGGCCGAGCGGGCCGGGCAGCGGCTTGTCGAGCATGGTCATCGCCAGCGGATGACCATGGCCATCGCCGCGGGCGAGGGGTGTTGGAGTTGCAGCGCACCGTTGAACCCTGGCGGCGGCGGCGCCAGCGCCGTGACAACGCCGATCTGGACGGCACTGATCCGCGGCAGGCTGCTGTGCGTCCGGATGCCGAGCGCGCGCGCAGCGGCCCGTCTGAACCGCGTCGGGCGAAGCATGCGCGCCGGCTGCCGAGGATGGTGCGCAGGTCGTCGCGGTGGTTGAACCTGGACGGCACCTTGACCCATCGCCTGCGAGGGCACCCCCGCGGGCAGGGCGCCCGATGTGACGCATTCCGTCAGAAGTTGACGACTCTGGGCACTGGAGCGATTGGACGGCTGCGCCGCCCCGCCCGCCGACGTGTAACGGCGTCGACCGCCCGAACGAGGGGGGCGCGGCTGTCGCGCTTGGCGACCCGGAGCGACCGCGTGCCAACGGCAGGCCAGTCACTGGGGAGCGCCACGCCCACGGCATTTGCAACGGTTTGGAAGCCTTGGCGCAAGGAGTCGGAAGTGCTGCCAAGGCCGTCGCCATCGGCACGCTCGTTGCGGCGTGGCGCAGGCGGCGGATCCGGGCAGAGGCTCACCGCGCCGCCCACAACAACCGAATCTCTTCCGACAGCAAGGTGCTCAGATGAACCTTCCAAGTCCTCACGACAAGTCCAACCCTGTCATGCTCGGTGTCAGGGCGCGTGCGACCCTGCTGGCGGCGTTGGCCGCCCTGGGGGCCTGTGGTGGTGGTGGCGGCGGCGCTGGCGAACCGGCAGCGGTCACTGCCCCGCCGCCTGTGTCGGGCGGGACGCCAGCCAGCCCGGCGGCACCCGAGCCGGCTCTGGAGGTGCCGCAGCCGCCCGTCGCCGCGCCGCTGCCTTCGTTCGGGCAGGGGCCCACCGGCCTGCCCCCTGCGCTTCAGCTGCCGCCCACTTTGGATGTCAGCCTTCCGAGCTCGGCAGTTCGCCCCGTGGCGGCCACGTCCTCGCGCAGCGCCAGCGCAGGCAACGGCGCGGCGCAGGCCATCGATGGCAATCCCAGCACGCGCTGGGAGAGCGCCTTCGAGAACGAGGCCTGGATCCAGTTCGACTTCGGCACAAAGACGCCTCTGGGCGCCCTGCGGCTGGTGTGGGAGGCGGCCCATGCCCGCGAGTACGCGCTCCAGGTCTCCGATGACGGACAGACCTGGTCGCAGCTGCGCCACGTGGCGGGCAGCCGTGGCGGCACGGAGGAGTTCTTCAACCTTGGCGCGAACGTGCGTTTCCTGCGTCTGCAGGGCGTGCAACGCGCGACGGCCTTCGGCTACTCGCTGTTCGAGGTCGAGTTCCGCTCGCCCGGCAGCGACAACTCGCTGCCGCAGATGGCCACCACGGCACTGGCTTTCCCGGCCCATGGCGCGGGCCTGGCTCCCACGCCGACCACGCGCCCGCCGCTCGAGACGCTGCAGTTCACGCTGCCCGATGGCACGCTGGTCACGCGCTTCGGCATGGTGGGCCGTTCGCGGCATGCGCGCGAGCGCGGCGAGGAGTGGAACGAGGTGGGCTACGGGCGCAACGAGACGGTGGATGCGGCCGGGCAGCCCCAGGACCGCGGCCCCGGGGCGCATCTCAACTTCGTCGCCAACTACTTCAAGAACCGCACCTGGGGCGTCGAGATCATCGACAACAGCCGGGTCGCCGGCGTCACGCGTCCTCAGCTGGTGGTGAACCACTACTACCAGCAGGCGCAGCGCGGCGGGGGCCATGTGTTCGTGCGGCGCTTCGACACGCCCGATGTCACCGGCTTCGGCTGGATGAGCCCGGGCCGGCTTCTCGACGACTCCACCTACACGGCGGGCCTGAACGGCAACGCCGCCTGCCCGGTGGTGCCCTTGCCGCCGCAGAACGCTCTGCGGCGCCCCTCCAGCGGCTTTGCCGGCGTGACCGGCGCCAACGATGGCTGCACGGTGGTCTTCGACACCTACCCGGGCCACCGTGCGCTGGCGGCCGATGCCAACGGCGTGCTGGCGCCCAACGGCAGCACGGTGGCCGCGCGCGCGCTCGTGCTGGGCGACGTGCTGGAGTTTTCCAGCAACTTCTTCAGCACCCGCGCGGTGATGGACGCGCTGGGCGACACGGGCGGCATCCGCTACTACACCAACGAGCTCACCTATGTGATGGGCACCGGCCTGCGGCCCTGGTACGGTGTGCAGCCGCGCCTGATGAACGCGCCGCTGCCCGACGAGACGCTGCTGGGCGGCATCGGCTCCATCTCCTACGACTACGCCGACAACGCTGCCTTCCTGTTCCAGCAGCCGCACAACCACATCGGCATGCAGAACATGCAGCGCTTCGTCGAAGGGCGCCGATGGATCCACAGCAACCTCAGCACCGGCGAGCACACCGAGCCCGGCAACGACCGCCACACCGCGGCCGTGGGCCTGCAAGGCCCGCGCTTCAACCAGTCCACCTGCGTGGCCTGCCACATCGGCAACGGCCGCAGCCTGGCGCCGCTGGCGCTGAACCAGCGGCTGGACACGATGGTCGTGCGCACCGCCGCCCTCGACGCCAACGGCCAGCAGGTGCCGCACCCCACGTACGGCATGGCCGTGCAGATGAACAGCCGCTCGCCGGCCACCGGCACCGCGCAGGACTGGGGCACCAGCGTGCGCGTGGCGGGCTTTGAGACGCGCACCGTCACGCTGGCCGACGGCACGGCGGTGGAGCTGCGCCGCCCGCGGCTGGCCTTCGACGGCCCGACGCCCGCCATCCATTCGCTGCGCAACGCCCAGCCGATGATCGGCACCGGCCTGCTCGAGGCGGTGCCCGATGCCGACATCCTCTCGCGGGTGCGCGCCACGCCCGATGCCGACGGCGTCAAGGGCACGGCCAACTACGTCTTCGACCCCGAGACCGGCACGGTGCGTCTGGGCCGCTTCGGCTGGAAGGCCTCGAAGGTGAGCCTGCGCCACCAGGCCGCCGTGGCGGCGCTGACGGACATGTCGGTGACCTCACCCGTGTACCCCAACCGGGACTGCCTGGCCGGACCAGCGCGCTGCAACGCCGCACACCGCGTGGATCGGGGCTTGAGCGAAGAGGCACTGCAGCTCATCACGCGCTACGTGGCGCTGCTGGGCGTGCCCGCGCAGCGAAGCCTGGAGAGCGGCTTCCCGCGTGGCGTCACGCCGCTGCCGCACCTGGCCGTGAACCCGGCCCAGGTGGCGGCGGGCGCGCGCGTGTTCCAGGCAAGCAAGTGCGTGGCCTGCCACACGCCGCAGTTGCGCACCGGCTCGTTCCACGAACTGGCCGAGGTCCGCGACCAGATCATCCGGCCCTACACCAACCTGCTGCTGCACGACATGGGGCCCGACATGGCCGACGGCCTGGTGGAAGGCCAGGCCACCGGCCGCCTGTGGCGCACGGCGCCGCTGTGGGGCATCGGCCTGACCGAGGCCGTGGCCGGCGGCCCGGGCCGCGTGGGCTACCTGCACGATGGCCGCGCGCGCACGCTCATCGAAGCCATCCTCTGGCACGGCGGTGAGGCCACCACCAGCCGCCAGCACTTCGAGGCCCTGTCGCGCACCGAGCGCGAGGCGCTGCTGGCCTTCCTGAGGTCGCTGTGAGCGAGAGCCTCGATCGACGCCGCGTCATGACGCTGGCGCTGCTGAGTGCGGCGGTGTCGGCCTGCGGTGGCGGCGGCAGCGACAACGCTGGCAGCAGCCCAGCCCCCGCGCCGGTGGGCGGGACGCCACCGGCCCCGGGATCGCCAGCGCCTCCATCGCCAGCAACTTCGCCACCGCCAGCACCTCCTGCGCCGCCATCCGTGGCGGCCCGCAGCAGCAAGCGCGGCATCGCCTACGACCTCGGGGATGCCGGCGACTTTGCCGCGCTGGCGCCGGGCGTGAGCTGGTGGTACGACTGGAGCGCGCAGCCACGCGGCGGCACTTCGCGCGAGCTGCGCAACCGCCACGGGATGGACTTCATCCCGATGCTCTGGAACGGCAACTTCAACGACGCCCAGATCCAGCAGCTGCTGCTGGCCGATCCCAGCGTCCGCCACCTGCTGGTGGTCAACGAGCCCAACCTCACCGACCAGGCCAACCTCGGCCCGGCCGCCGTGGCGGCGCTGTGGCCGCGCTTCGAGGCCCTGGCGCAGGCCACGGGCGTGCAGATCGTCGGGCCGCAGATCACCTGGGGCACGTTGCCCGGCTTCGCCGACCCCGTGGTGTGGATGGACGCGTTCTACGCCGCCTACCGCGCCGCCAACGCAGGGCGCGATCCGCGCATCGACCAGCTGGGCTTCCACTGGTACGACTACGGCCTGGCCGGGCAGCTGGACCGTCTGGCCCGCTACGGCAAGCCGTTCTGGGTGACGGAGATGGCCAACTGGCACAGCGGCAGCGGCCCCGCGCGCATCGACTCCATCGCCAAGCAGAAGGCGCAGATGAGCGAGATGGTGGACGTCTGCGAGACGCGCGCCGACGTCACGCGCTATGCCTGGTTCACGGGGCGCTGGAGCCCGGACCGGCACTTCACCAGCCTGCTGGCCGCAACAGGTGAGCTCACCGAATTGGGCGAGCACTACCTCAGTCTGCCGTTTCGCACGTCTTGAACCGCGGCCACGTGGACCCCGGGCAGACGAGCCGTCGATACCGCCGACCGGCCACGACCTTGGGGCGTGACCTCGCCTCCAGGTCTTGGGGGCGCCTCGGTTACGCTTGACGCCGGATGGTCCTTCGCATCCAGGGCGCTGCCGGCCCAAGCCCGAAGACTCCTCGAGCAACAGGTCGGCCGCCTCGTGGTGGGGCCGGTCGAGTGGGGGCAGGCCGAACGACGCGTGGTTGAGGACCTGGGCGTTCGGGTCGGGCCCGCGCTGCGGGGTGTCACTCCGCCGCCTGCAGCGCCTCCAGCTCCGTCTGCAGCTCGAGCCAACGTTCCTCGAGCATCGCCACCTCGGCGCCCACGTGCGCCAGGCGGCGGCCGAGTTCGGCGTAGTCGCCGCCGGGTGCGGCCAGCGCGGCCTCGAC
>JACCDR011187707.1_pt1 | contig 13709 bp, 14 predicted proteins | sample 7446431 | NCBI WGS metagenome assembly JACCDR01 (sample SAMN15323443, study PRJNA562643) | freshwater metagenome | isolation source: river surface water | place: USA:Blue River Watershed | collected 2017-08-17
ACCAGATTTTTATGGAAAGTGAGAACTACCCCCGGGGGGTTAAGGGTAGGGAGCATTTCAGCCAATCATGCAAGACGCCGAGCTCGATGTTTCAGTGAAGCCGCCAGCAGCTGGTCTGCCTGGGCGCGCTCCCGGCGCGAGCATTGAGTCGCCCGACCCGCCACCAGGTGTCGAGCTGACCGAGGTGGAGCGAAAGGTGTACGCGTACATCTGCCAACAGCTCAGGGCGGCCGGCATCGAGCACCTCACCGCTGGCATGCCGATCCTGATCATCGTCAGGACCTACGCGGACTGGCTGCAAGCATGCGTCGAATGCGCCGAGAAGGGGCGCACGCAAAAAGCAAAACGTGGCGCCTGGCACAGCGAGACCCCTTGGGCCGCTGACGAGCGTCGCTTGAAAATGGAACTTGGCCAATGGCTTCCGAAGGCGTGTCTGACCATCCCGAGCCTGGCACGGGTGCGCAAGGACACCGGCGAGCAGGGCGGGCAGGACGATCTGTTCAGCGCCCTCGTGCGCGAAGCACAAAGCCATCCCGGAAAAAGCTCAATGCACTGACGCCTGCCGTCCTGCACGAGTGGGACACGGCCTACGGCCTGCCGGTGCTGCGCGGTGACATACCCTCGTGCCGCTGGGTCTACCTGGCGGTGCTGCGGCACTACGAGGATCTAGCGGACGGCCACCAGCGCGGCCTGGTGTTTGAGCCAGCGCATGCCTGGCATGTGATCAACTTCATCGAGCGCTTTTTTCAGCACGTCAAGGGGCCGCTGGCGCGCAAGCCGATGCTGCTAGATCCGTGGCAGAAGTTCTGGACGGCTGTGCTTTACGGCTGGCGGCGCACCTCCGACGGTGGCCGGCGATTCAGTCGCGCGCTCGAGGTGGTGCCCCGCAAGAACGGCAAGAGCACCTGGAAGGCACCGCAGGGTGTGTACCTGTTCGCCATGGATGGTGAAGTCGGCGCCGAGGTGTACGCGATCGCCACCACCCGCGCGCAGGCGTTGACGGTCTTCACGCCTGCGTTTGACAACATCAAGCGCTGGGCCCGGGCATCGCGCGGCGTGGCCAAGAGCTTCAAAATCTTCAACGGGCTGAACCAGGAAAAGGTGCAGCTTGATGACGGCAGCGTGTTCGAGCCACTGCCCGCCAATGCCGAAAACCTGGACGGCAAAAACCCCAGCGCCATCCTGTTTGACGAGCTGCACGCCCAGAAGACGCGCGACGTGTGGGACGTGATGGAGTCCGCCATGGGTGCCCGCGGCAACCCGCTGTTGAGCGCCATCACCACGGCCGGCTACATCCTCGACGGCATCTGCACCGAGATGGTGGAGTACCTCAAAGAGGTCCTGGCCGGCAAGCGGGTGGACGATGCCTTCTTCGGCTACATCTACACCATCGACGACGGCGACGACCCGTTCAACCCCGTCAGCTGGCACAAGGCCAACCCCGGCTTGGGCATGAGCAAGCAGCTCGGCTACATGCAGGACATGGCCCGCAAGGCGGTCGCCCTGCCCAGCGCCCGCGCCAACTTCCTGACCAAAGACCTCAACGTCTGGTGCGGCGGGTCTGAAAACTGGCTCGACGCCATCGCCTGGGCCAAGGGTGGCGCCCGGTTTGACCCGCAGACCCTGCTGGGCCGCCAGTGCTTCGGCGGCCTCGACCTGGCCAGCACGCGCGACCTGACGGCCTACGTGCTGGCCTTCCCGCCCGAAGAGTCTGGCGAGCCCTGGCATGTGCTGGCCTGGTTCTGGTGTCCACAAGAAAAAATCGACCTGCAGGAGGCGGACGACCGCGCGAACTACAAAAAGTGGCAGGCGGCGGGCCATATCAGCGGCACGCCGGGCAACGTCACCGACTACACGCCCATCGGCGCCAAAGTGATCGAGACGCTCACGCAGTACGACGTGCGCTCCGTCGGCTTCGACCGCTGGAACGCCCAGCAGCTGAGCAACACCCTCATGGACGCCGGCGCGCCGCTGGTCGAAGTGCCGCAGAACACCGGCGGCATGTACCCCGGCAGCAAGCGGCTGGAAGAGTTGGTCTATGGCGGCGAGCTTCGGCACAACGCCAACCCGGTGCTGGCGTACTGCGCCGACAACGTATCCCTGCTGTTTGACAGCAACGACAACTTCAGGCCCGACAAAAAACGGTCCAAGCCCAACGGCCGGATCGACGGCATCGTCGCCCTGGTGATGGCCCTCGGCCGAGCCATGGCAGACGACAACAAAAAATCATTCTGGGAAACCACCACGCATGCGACTGATTGACCGACTGCTGGCACCCTTCGGTGCCCAGCGCAAAGGCGCTGAAGCTGGCGACGGCTATGGCGTGTTTGCCGGGCTGCTGGCGGGCGCCATGCGCAGCAAGGCCGGCGAGCCCGTCTCGCGCGACACCGCGCTGCGTGTGGCCACCTTCTTTGCCTGCTGCCGCGTGCTCATGAACGGCGCGGCCCAGGTGCCATTCAAGGTGATGCAAAAGCGCGCCAGCAAAGTCAGCGCCTATGCCGAGCGCGTAGACGCCGACGGCCACTCGCTGTACGACCTGCTGCACCGCCAGCCCAACGACTGGCAGACCTCTTTCGAGTTCCGCGAAACGCTCGTCCTGCACATGCTGGTGGCCAAGCACGGCGCCTTTGTGTTCAAAAACTGGATCGATGTTGGCACCGGCGGCCCGCGCATTGCCGAGCTGATCCTGCTCGACCCGACGCGCGTCGAGCCCAAGCAGGCCGAAGACTGGTCCATCACCTACACCGTGCGCGGCAAAGACGGCGGCGTCAAGGTGCTGACGCCGCGCGAGATTTGGCACCTGCGCGGCCCCAGCTGGAACGGCCTCACCTCCATCCCCATTCTTGAAGTGGCGCGCGACGCGCTCGGCCTGGCCATTGCTACCGAATCCACCCACTCCCGCATGCACGCCAATGGTGTGCAGCCCAGCGGGGTGTACAGCATTGATGGATCGCTCAATGAAAAGCAGCGCGAAGACATCGTCAAATGGCTGCGCGAGCAGGCCGGCGGCGAGCGCAAGGGCGATCCGCTCATCCTCGACCGTGGCGCCAAGTGGATCAGCCAGGTCATGAGCGGCGTGGACGCGCAGTTTCTGGAAACCCGCCGCCACCAGATCGAAGAGGTGTGCCGCTTCATGGGTGTGCTGCCCATCATGATCGGCTACAGCGACAAGACCACCACCTTTGCCAGCGCCGAGGCCATGTTCCTCGCGCACCAGGTGCACACCCTCATGCCGCTGTACGAGCGCATCCAGCAAAGCGCAGACGTTCACCTGCTCGGCCGCGCTGACCGCGCCCAGGGCTACTACACCAAGCTGGTCGAGCACGGCCTGCTGCGTGGCGACATGAAGTCCACCGGCGAATACCTGCGCGCCATGGTCCTCACCGGCGTGATGGACCGCAACTACGCCCGCGGCTTGATCGACCTGAACCCGCTGGCCGGCCTGGACGAGCCGCTCACCCCCACCAACATGACCAACGACCCCAGCGGCGCACCCGCCAAGCAGGAAGGACCAACGCCATGAGCAACGCAATCGAATACAAGCGCATCACCGCCGCCCCGGTGGTGCTGGACACTAAGGCCGAAGGCGACACCGAAGCCGAGATGCGCTTCAAGGGCTACGGTGCCTACTTCAGCAACGTCGATTCCTATGGCGACGTGATCGAGCCCGGCGCCTTTGCCAAAAGCATCCGCCAGGCCAAAAAAGACGGTGTCATGCCCGCCATGCTGCTCCAGCACGGCGGCTGGGGCCTCAACGCCGCCGACCTCATGCCCGTTGGTGTGTGGGACGTGCTGGAAGAGGACGAAAAGGGCCTCGCCAGTGAGGGCGTGCTCGCCCCCGTGCCGCGTGGGCAGGAGGCCTACGCCCTCATGAAGATGAAGCCGCGCCCCGCCATCACCGGCCTGAGCATCGGCTACATCCCAAAAAAGTACACCGTGGGCACCAAGCCCGAAGAGCCGCGCCGCACGCTGCATGAGGTGGAGCTGATCGAGATCAGCCTCGTCACATTCCCGGCCAACGGCAAGGCGCGCATCAACAGCGTGAAGTCTGGCGGCTTCACCGAACGGGATTTTGAGCGGCTCATGCAGGACGCTGGGCTGTCTCGAAACGAGGCCAGGGTTGTCATCAACCACGGCTTCAAGCACTTGCTGACCATGCAGGACGCTGGCAGTGATGAGCTTTCTGAACTGGCGGCGGCCATCCGTCGCAACAACCAAACCCTGTCCCAACTCATCTGAAAGGTTCATCGTGAAAACTATCACGCGAAATCATCTCACTCTGGCGTTCATCGCCGTCCTGGCCGTACTGGCCATCAGTGCCCTCATGGGCTCCCCCATCGTGCCGCCCGAAGCGCTGGCCGGCCTGGGCATGCTGCCCATGGCTGTCGGCGAAGTCGATGTGAAGGAAATCAAGCAGGCGCTCGACAAGCAAAACGAGCTCTGGGGTGAATTCACCCGCAAGAACGACGAAAAGCTGGCTGCCAAGGCAGACGGCAAGTCGGTTTCCGACCTTGAGGCCACCATCGCCAAAATCAACGGCGACTTCACCAAGCTGAACGCTGACCTGGTCGAGCTGGCCAAGAAAGCCAACCGCCCGGCCAACGCCGACGACCCCAAGGCCCTGACCCCCGAGCAGCAGGAATACAAGACCGCCTTTGGTCGCTTCCTGCGCAAGGGCGACGAAAACGGCCTGGCCGAACTGCAGCGCAAGGCGTACAACGCCGGCAGCGGTGTGGACGCCGGTTTCCTGGTGCTGCCCGAGATGGACACGGAAATCATCCGCGTCGTCAGCGTCGTCTCGGCCATCGGCCGCCTGGCGCGCAACGTCACCATCGGCACCGACACCTTCAAGAAGGTGGCCAAGACTTCCGGCATGACGGCCCGCCGCGTCGGCGCTGGCGCCACCGGCGGCGAAACCACCAACCCGAAGTTTGCCGAGCTGGAGTTCACCGCGCACGAAGCCGAGGCCGAGCCCTGGGTCTTCAACAGCACGCTGGAAGACGCCATCATCGACCTCGAGGCCGATCTGGCCACCGAGGCGGCCATCTCCTTTGCTGAGCTGGCTGGCTCCGAATTTGCCACCGGTACCGGCGTGGGCAGCGCCCGCGGCATCACCGACTACGACACCGTGGCCAACGCCAGCTACGCCTGGGGCAAGCTTGGCTACATCGCCGGCGGTGGCGCCAGCGACTTTGCCTCCAGCAACCCTGGCGACGCCATCATCAGCCTGCAGCACGCCCTGAAGTCGCAGTACCGCCCCGGCGCTGCGTTCGTCATGGCCGACAGCACGCTGGCCAAGGTGCGCCAGATGAAGGACGGCTCGGGCAACTTCTACCTGTGGCAGCCTGACCCGCTGGCCGGCTTCGGTGGCCGCCTGCTGGGCAGCCCGGTGGAAATCGACGACAACATGCCCGCCGTGGCTGCCAACGCGCTCGCCATCGCGTACGGCAACTTCCAGCAGGGCTACGTGGTCGTCACGCGCAGCGGTACCGCGCTCATCCGCGACAACGTCACCGCCAAGGGCAAGACCAAGTTCAACTTCCGCCGCCGTTTTGGTGGTGGTGTGCAGAACTTCGAAGCCATCAAGCTGCTGAAGATCGCCACGTCCTGATCCGGCTGCGCCCGCATCAGGCCCACGCGCTGCCGGCCACCGCTGGCGGCGCGCTCACCCCTTCAATCCCCATTTTCTGAAAGCCCATCATGAAAGACCTTGCAACCTCTATCACGCTCAAGCGCGTGATCTCGCCCGTCAGCGTGGCTGACAACACCGCCCAGGTCGGCCAGGCCGTTGACCGCAAAGGCTTCGAGTCCGTCACCTACGCCATCGCCACCGGCAGCATTGCCGACGCGGACGCCACCTTCACCGTGCTGCTGGAAGAGTCTGACGACAACTCCAGCTACACCGCCGTGGCCGATGCTGACCTGATCGGCACCGAGGCGCTGGCCGGTTTCCAGTTTGACGACGACAACGAGTGCCGCAAGCTCGGCTACATCGGCGCCAAGCGCTACACCAAGCTGACCATCACCCCGGTGGCCAACGCCAGCGCCGCGCTGGTGTCGGCCGTGGCCATCCTCGGCCACGCCGCCATCAAGCCCACGGTCAACCCGCCGGCGTAACCAGGCCTGAGCCTCATGCCTGAAAAGCCCTGCCCCGCAGGGCTTTTTTGACAGGACGCACACCACCATGCCCACCATCCGCACCGCCGCCCCGCAGTACGAGCCCATCACGCTCGCGCTGGCCAAGCTGCACTGCAAAGTCGAGCACACCGAAGACGACGGCCTATTCACGGGCGTCATCATCCCCGGCGCCCGCCAGCAGGCAGAGCAGCTGCTGCAGCGCGCCATCATGCTGCAAACCTGGCGCAAAACGCTGCACCGCTTCCCGGCGGGCTGCATCCGCCTGCCGTGGCCCAACCTGCTGTCCGTCACCAGCGTGCAATACCGCGACGAGAATGGCACGTGGCAAACCCTCGCCACAAGTGCTTATGTGGTGGACACCGACAGCGTGCCCGGACTCGTGCGCCCAGCCTACGGCACCAGCTGGCCCATCACCCACCCCGAGGCCGGCAGCGTCAAGGTCACCTACACCGCAGGCTATGCCAGCGGCGACGAGGCCGCCCAGCAGGCCGCCGTGCCCGCCTGCATCAAGCACTGGCTGCTGCTGCGCTGCGGCACTGCGTACGAGCACCGGCAAGAGCTGGCCGTGGGCGTGGCCGTGGCCGCGCTGCCCAACCGCTTTCACGACGCACTGCTCGACAGCGAGCGCGTCTACGGCATCACCGGCGAGGCGGACGACAAATGAACATCGGCGCCCTGAACCTGCGCGCCACTATCCAGCGGCCCAGCACCACGCAAGACTCCAGGTACGGCACCCGCACGCCCAGCTACACCAACGTGCGCACCGCCTGGGTGGCTCTGCAAGACGCGCTGCCCAGCCGTGCCGAAGTCGTCACCAATGAGCTCAAGCAAGCCACCAACCCCACGCGGGTGCGCATGCGGTACTGCACTGATGTAGACGCCACCATGCGCCTGGTCGTCTCCCGCATGGGTGTGGACGTGATCTACCAGCTTGTCAGCGGCCCGGCCATTCTTGGCAACAAAGAGGGTCTGGAATTCATGGCCGAACGTTACAGCACCGAGGCCACCGCGTGAGCGACCTGCGTCACGTCAAAGGCCTGGCCGAGCTGCAGCGCGCGCTTGACCAGCTGCCTGCCAAGCTGGAAGCCAACGTCCTGCGCGGTGCGCTGCGCGCGGGCGCCAATGTGGTGCTGGCAGAAGCCAAGGCGCGCGTGCCGGTAGATACCGGCCTGCTGCGCGACGGACTGAAGGTCAGCACCCGTAGCCGCCGCGGCGTAGTCATGGCCAAAGTCAAGGCCACCGGCAAGCATGCCTACAAAGCCGTCTGGGTCGAGTTTGGTACCGCCGCTCACAAGATCAGCGCCAAAAAGAAGGGCGGCTCCCTCTCGCTCGGCGGCCTGTTCGTGCGCGGGGTGCAGCATCCCGGCGCCCGGGCTCGGCCATTTTTGCGCCCAGCGCTGGACGGTCGCGCCCAAGAGGCCACCGTCGCTGTAGGCAACGCCATCAAAAAGCGTCTTGCCAAACGGGGCATTGACACCAGCAACATTGAGGTATCCGCAGAATGACCACGCTTTGGAAAATCACCCCAGACTGGCAGGGCCAAACTGTGGCTGTGCTGGCCACAGGCCCCAGCCTTACGCCCGCTCTTGTCGCCGCGCTGTGCCAATACCGCACCATTGCCGTCAATGAGGCCGTACGCCTGGCGCCTGAAGCAGACATGCTGGTCGCGCTGGACGGCAACTGGCCGCCCGCCTACCGGAATTTTGCCGGCCAGCGCGTCACCGGCGTGGCGGATGACTCGCTGGACGCGCTCTACGCCGGGCCCTTTTGGTGCACCGTGCGCCTGACCAATGGCGCCATGGTGGAGATGCGCAACAGCGGCCTAGCCGCCATCAAGATAGCCGCTGCCATGGGCGCGGCCCGCATCATTCTTGCCGGGTTTGACCACCCTGAGCGCAGCCACCATTTTTACGACGACGAGGTTGATACCGGTGAATACACCGGCCTCCCAGAGGGCGTGGCCGATCTGGTTGCCCAGCTGGCGGCCCAGGGCGTGCAGGTGGAGCGCGCCGCGCCTGTGGCTGAAGCGCCTGCACTAGCGGCGACAGCGCCAGCCGCCGCCCCCAAGGCTGCAGTCAAGGCGGGCAAAGTGGGTAATGGAGGTGTCCGTGTCTAGCGCTGTTGGTGTGGTTCGCTACCTGCTGGCCAACGCCGGCGCGCTCACCGCGCAGGTGTCAGCCACGCGCATCACGGCCGGCGTGCTGCCGCAGGGCGTTGCGCTGCCAGCCATCAGTGTCACAGCGGTGTCCGAAATCAGCCGCCAGGCCGTAGCGGCAAGCTCCACCACGCTTTACACCGCCCGTGTGCAGGTCACCATCATGGCCCGGTCGTATGCCAGCAAGGCTGACATCCTGGCTTTGGTGCGCGACGCGCTGCCTCGCTCCCGCGGGACGGTAGACGGCATCCGCGTAGAAAGCATCCTCCCCGACGTGCTGGGCCCGGACTTCACCGACGACACGGCCCAAATCGTCCAGCAATCACAAGACTACATCGTCAGCCACTTCGGGTGACGACGCGCCAGTTATCTCGCAAGAGGTAAAGCCCGCCCGCCAAGCGATTCCCGCGAGGCGGGTTTTTTTATTCAAGGAAAGGAATCTCCATCATGGCTGAACGTACCAGCATCCAAACCCTCTCGGGCGCCACCCTGGCCATCAGCGCCAGCCTGCCCGCCACCTACGACGCCTCAGGCTACGGCGCCACCGGCATCACCTACACCCTGGTTGGTGAAATCGAAGACTTCGGCTCGCACGGCGTTCGCAAGAACATTGTCGAGTTCACCAATGTGGCTGACAGCGTGGTGCAAAAGCTCGCTGGTGCCAAGAACTACGGCACCAAGTCGCTCATGCTGGGCAACGTGCCCAGCAACGCCGGGCAAGACATCATCGAAACGGCCGTCGAGTCCACCGCGCACTACAGCGTCAAGGTCACCTACCCGCTGGGCGCTGGCGAGTCCACCAACGAAATCCACTACCTGGACGTGCTTGTCGCCAGCCGCGAATACCAGGACGGCAGCGTCGATGGCGTGCGCAAGCTGGCTGTCGACCTGGCCATCTGCCGCAAGCCGGTGGTGGTTGCCGCTACCTGATCACCGGCCCCTGGGCCGTACACCGAGCAACGGACCCCGGCCTGTTTCACCCTTTCGCGGGGGTGGGCAGGCTGGGGCACCGGGCTGTTTCTGCAACTCTCCCGCGAAGGAAACCCATGACAACCGACACCGCCGAACAAGTCTTTGACATTGCCGCCTTTGAGGTGGCCGACACCGCCACCTTTGAACTGGAAAACCAAAAAGGCGAGCCGTTGCTGTACCAGGGCTGCCCCGTCACTGTGGAGCTGTATGGCCCCGGTAGCGCGCAGTATGCCCGCGCCCAGGCCAAGATCAACGCTGCCAGCCAGGCTCGCGCCATGGCGGTTCTGCGTGGAAAACAGGGCAAAGACGGCGAGGCCGACATGGCCGAATCCCGAAAGCTAAGTGCAGAGCGGCTGGCCGCCTGCACCAAAGCGCTGCACAACTTCCCGGTGCCCGGTGGGCCGCTGGCTGTGTACAGCAACCCCAAGCTCGGCTATATCACCAACCAGGTGGCCAAGCTCATTGACGACTGGGCGAATTTTCCCTCGGCCTCTACGACGAACTGAGCCTTTATGCCAGGCACTCAGCCTGGCTGAACGCCGCGCCGCAGAGGCCTGACCACCAAAAGGCCAGCAAAACCCCGCCTAAAACCAGGCTTGAGGCGCTGCGCGCCGAGCGGGGTGAGCCGCACTACACGCCGGCCATGCCGCCGCCCCCAAGGGCCGGGCATGTGCTGACGTACCTGTTTGATTGCGGGCCGGTGCTGAACACTGGCTCGGGCATGGCGCCGCTCACGCACCAGGAACTGCAGGCCTGGCAGCACAACACCGCTACACCGCTCACGCCATGGGAGGCCAGGGCGCTGCGGCGTCTGTCGCAGGAATACCTGGGCGAGCTGATCGCCGCCGAATCGCCCGGCCGGCCGCCCCCCTGGGAGGGTGCTGAAGACGTGGTCAAGCGCGTCACCGCCGCCAACCTGCGCAGCGCCATTGGCGATCTGGCAGGTATGTAACTGGAATGGACTGAAAGAACACGATGAACGCAGGAACACTGGAGATCCAGCTGCTGGCAGACGTTGCGCGTCTGCAGCGCGACATGGGCAGTGCGCTGAACATCGTCAAGCGCACGGCGCGTGGTTTTGACGATGCCGCAGAGCAGATGCGCATGGCGCTTGGTGGCATTGGCAGCGGCCTCAGTGGTGCAGCCTTTGGCGTGTGGATCAAGGGTGCCATTGACTTCCAGGACCAGCTCAACGACCTCAACAAAACCACCGACATATCGGTCAGCAAGCTGGCGGGCATCAGCCTCATGTCCAGGCAGACCGGCAGTGACTTGACGGGCATGGCCCAGGCCATGAACAAGCTCACGCTGGAAATGGGCAAGGCGCCCGACAAGTTTGCCAAGATTGGTATCACAGCCAAAGACCCTCTGGAGGCGTTCAAGCAACTGTCGGACATCTTCACCACCATTGAAGACCCCCAGCTGCGCGCCGCCGTGGCGGCCGAAGCGCTGGGCAAGGGCTGGACTGGCGCGGCGCCGGCGCTGGCGGAAGGTTCCAAGGCCATTGGCGAGATGGTCGCTCGCGGCGAAGAACTCGCTGGCATCACGCAGGCCGACGCAATGATGGCCGACGCCTTCAACGACGCATTGTCCGAGCTGCAGCTTGCCATGATGGGGACCGCGTCCAACCTGGCAGGCAGCATGCTGCCACTGTTGACCGAGCTGGTGAAAAGCCTGACGGACGTCACTACAACAGCCAACAGCAGCGACGGCGGCTTCAACGCCATCACTGAAACGCTGCGCTCCCTTATCGTGGTGGGCGGCAACGTGGCGTTTGTCATCCACGGCATTGCAACTGAAATCGGGGGTATCTCTGCCCAGGCTGCCGCGTTCCTGAGCGGAAACTTTGCCCAGGCCGGGGCAATCGGGCGGGAGATGACGGCTGATGCCGAGCGACGCCGCGCGGCTTTTGACGGCTGGGAGCAGCGGCTTATGAGCGCTGGCAAAACGGCCCGCGACGAAGCGCAGCAGACGCAGGGCGCTACGCGTGCCCTGTCAAGCTCGGTGCTGCGGTCTTTCCTTGACAGCGGCGCGGGGGCCAAAAAGGCTTCCGACGAACTGAAAAAGCTGCGCGAGGAAGAAGAAAAATTCAGAATCTCATGGGGCCGCGCCGATGCCATCCGGCAGGGCGAGGCCGTCATGAAACGCAACGAAGAAGAGGCCAAAGCCCTTGCCGCTGCAATTGCTGGCCTGATTGACTCGCGCAATCGTCAATTCGACGCCGACGCCAAAGTCATTAAGGCCGCGCAGGCCATGGTGCAGCAGGCCGAATTCGAGCTTTCCCTTCTGGGCTTGAGCAATCTGGAGCGCGAAAAGGCCATCGCCCTGCGCCAGCTTGAGGCCACGGGCATTGACAAGGCCACGCTGAAATACGCCGAACTCGCTGAGGCCATGACGCGCATCACGGCGGAAAAGTCCGCAGCCGACGCCAACAAAAAAGCCGCCGAAGACGCCGCCCGCGAATGGCAGAAAGCCAGCGACCAAATCAGCCAGTCCCTGACCGACGCCCTCATGCAAGGCGGCAAGTCGGGCGCCGACTACATCCAGGGCCTGTTCCGCACCATGGTGCTGCGCCCCATCATCCAGGCGGCGGTGCAGCCGGTGGCGGGCGCCGTCACCAACGCGATCGGCGTGGGCGGCGGCGGCATGGGCAACCTCAGTGCACTCGGCTCGCTCGGCGGCGCGTTTGGCGGCGGCCTGTCCGCTGGCTTTGGTGGGCTCACGGGCAGCATTGGCGGCCTGTTTGGTGCGGCCGGCACCGGCACCACCTTGGGCGGCGCGTTGTCGGCGGGCAGCACGGCGCTGGGCGCGGGCAACATCCTGGGCGGCCTGGGCACGTTTGCGGGCGCCCTTGGGCCCCTTGCCCTTGGCATTGGCGCGCTCTCCAAAATGTTCGACAGCAAAGGCGGCCCCAAGTCCATAGGCGGCGCCAGTGACGCCGCCACCATCCAGGCCACCGTGGCCGCCACGCTGGCGCAGTTTGGCGTCAAGTCCACCGGCCTGCGCGTCGGCGGCTTCAGCGCAACCGACCCGCAGGGCGACAGCCTCACCCAGCTACAAACCGCGCTCTTCATGGGCGATCGCGCGGTCTACAGCCGGCAAGACCGCGTAGGCAACTACGAAAACGTAGGCCGCAGCAGTGAAGAGCTGGCCGCCGCCTGGGCCGAAGAGCAAAGCCGCATCATGCTGGCCGCGCTGCAGGCCACGCTGGAGCCCAAGTACCAGCAATACCTGAGCGACGTGAACGCCGACGCGAGCGAGGTCGACGCCATCAACGCCGCGCTGGCCCGCCTGAGTGCCGCCCGCACGCTGGAAGAGCAGCTCCTGCAGCTCAGCAGCACCGACGCTGAAAACATGGCCCGCGCCCGCCAGCGCGAGCTGGACGCCATGGACGCCGCGCTGCGCCCGCTGCAGCAGCGCATCAACGCCATGCAAGACGAAGCGCGCATCGCCAGCAAGGTCAACGGCGTCATGGCCGACTACCTGAACGACACCGAGCTGCGCGCCGCCCGCATCTGGCAGATCCAGCAGCAGCTCGGCCGCGCCGGGCTGGAAATCAGCCTCGAGCGCATCGCCGGCGCCAGCCGGGCCGACCTGCGCGCGCTGTATGAAGAGATGGTCCGCATTGGCGACATGGGCGCCGCCGAGGCGCTGCTCGACGTGGCCAGCGCCTTTGCCCAGATCACCCAGCCCGCCAACCAGGCCGCCGACGCGGTGGAAGACATGGCCCGCCGCCTGCAAGACGCTGGCCGAGGCGTGTGGGACTATGTTCGCACCCTTACCGCCACCCGCGCCGGCACCGCCAGCCCGATGGACTTGCTGGGCGGCACCCGCAGCAACTACCTGCAAGACCTGTCCCTCGCCCGTGCGGGCGACCTGGACGCTTACAGCCGCATCAACAGCAGCGCGCAGGCGTACATCGACGCGCAAAAGGCCTACACCGCCAGCGGCGGCGGCACGCAGGCGCTCATCAGCCAGATCATCAGCGAGCTCAACAGCCTGCCCGCCGTGCAGAGCTACGAACAGCAAAATCTGGCCCTGCTAGGCCAGATCGCGCAGGCCACCGGCGCCACCAGCACCAGCACCGGCGGCAACAAAACCACCAGCGACCAGATCCTTGCCCGCCTGATGCAAGACACATTGCTCAGCTACAGCCGGGCAGAGGCGGCGGCGGTTTACAACGCCATCGCCAACAACACCGCCACCGGCGCCAGCTACCTGTCGAACATCGCGTACCACATGCAGCTGATGGCGGATCAAGTGCTCAACGGCGTGCTCAATGTGCGCAGCGAATACCGCGGCGGCGGCCTGGCCACCTTTGAGGCGGGCGGCTTCCACACCGGCGGCCTGCGCCTGGTGGGCGAGCGCGGGCCCGAGCTGGAAGTCACCGGCCCCGCGCGCATCTACAACGCGCAGCAAACCCGCAGCATGCTGGCCGGCTCGG
>JACCDR010533817.1_pt1 | contig 13708 bp, 13 predicted proteins | sample 7446431 | NCBI WGS metagenome assembly JACCDR01 (sample SAMN15323443, study PRJNA562643) | freshwater metagenome | isolation source: river surface water | place: USA:Blue River Watershed | collected 2017-08-17
GTGAGTACTCCATGGCGATGCTCGGCTTTGTCCATGACATCGTCGTGTACGAGTGCGAATAGGTGAATGAGTTCAATCCCGACAAGAACAGACGCAATCTCCTGCCAAGAATTTTTTTGAGAAAATACACAGTAGGCAAGGGCTGTGTTGTAGGGGCGAATACGCTTGCCGTTTGTTGCTAGCAGCTCGATATGGTCTATTGCCCGAGTACTCTCCGGCGTCTGTGTATATGCACGAGCCTCGGCAATATACTGGCGTAATTGAGTAAAAAAAATACCGTCGAACTCTTGCTTGAATGTGCGAATATCCATATATAGTTAGTCTATTATATATGGATATGTGAGATATGGATATACATTGACAATCGTATAAAAAATATTGTATTTTGTGTTCAAACATAATGTACAACTATGCAGACAAAAACGAGTGCAACGAACAAGTATATCTTCAAGATTTCGGGATGGGATCAGAACGATATTGTAAAGGAAACGGCAGAAAAAATGGGGCTTTTAGTCCACACTGATTTTCCTGAAATTCAGTACAATGACGAGACTCTTGAATTGGGGCTACTTGATTTCCATAGCGCATATACGCACAATTCGTATAGCAGTGCGATTTTAGATGAAATTGAGTTGGCAAAGGTAAATACTACGAGTAAACTTGCTTCGCTGTTACTTTTCTTCAAGGATCAAATCCCTAAAGAGTGGAGGCAGTATAATTTACTAACCCCTGGAACAACCTGGATAAGTCCAGATAATATCCGAGGTCTTACTCGAATGTATTTTGCGGAGGATAAAGGAGGATGGAATGTGAGCTTTCAACCAATAGAATCGTTTCCCGTGTTCAAGGGTTGCCGTTTTGTGGTTGATTGTCGTGACATCATATTTCCAGAACGAACAGGAAAACTGAAGTAGAGAGTATCAGTTGTTTCAAAAGCGAGGAGAAATCTTCGCTTTTTTTATTTAGTTTATTGAAGTAGCACAAATTTGTGAACCTTTAACAGATAGAATCAAGCGATTCATTGCCCTGTAAGGCGGTTCGTGCGCTTTCTAGTATAGCAGACTGACCCTTCTCGTGCGTCTATATTTTAACTCAAAAAGTGACACACCATAAGCATATTTTAACTAAAATATGGGTAAAAATACGTTAAAATTGACTATTCGCTGTTTTAATTGTATTTTTAAAGAAAAATTTCATTAAAAATTGAATTATGAAAAAAACTATTCTATTCTTCGCCACGCTCATTGTGAGCGCACCAAATCTTTGGGCCCAGATTCAAGCGGGCACTATTGTTACCATTGCCGGCATAGGCGCGAGTGGATTCTCCGGAGACGGAGGACCTGCCACAGATGCCCAGTTGTCGTATCCGTGCACAGTGAATATGAGCCCCGACGGGTCACTTTTGCTTTGCGATGCCTTAAATCATCGCATTAGGAAATATAACAAGTCAGGATATATTTCCACTGTTGCGGGAACCACTCCGGGATTCTCCGGCGACGGAGGCCCAGCTACGGACGCTCAATTAGAAGTTCCTCAAGGACTCTCTGTTGACACTCACGGCAACATATATGTTGCCGACGCATACAATCAGCGCATACGGCGGATTGATGCCAAAACAGGCATTATAACCACCATTGCAGGCAGCGGCACGAAGGGATTCTCCGGCGACGGAGGACCGGCTACGAACGCAAGCATGTACAATCCCAGCGGAATATATGCCACCGATACGGCTGTATATTTTTGCGATTGGGGTAATGACAGAATTCGCAAAATAATCTTGTCCAGCGGAATCATAACGACAGTCGTGGGAGGAGGCATTAATGTATGGAAACGCGGCGACGGAGGTCTCGCTACGGCCGCGGAGCTCAATGGGCCGATCTCCGTGATTGGTGATACAAGCGGGAACATATACGTCACCGAACAATGGTACAACTGCATACGGAAAATCCGGAGCGACACCATTACCACGTATGCCGGACATGACGGCCTTGCCGGGTACACAGACAATTGCGATCGCCTCTCGTGCACATTTCAAGAGCCGGCAGGACTGAGTTTCAACGCCAAGCGCAACTGGCTCATCGTTTCTGATTACAGAAACGAGGCAGTCAGAATCATCAATCTGGCGACCGGACACATATCTACTGTTGCCGGTGGACGAGGGTGGTATGGAGGCGATTGCGGACCCGCAGTCGGCGCGCGCATAAAACCGGTTTGGGCATGCATGGACACAGCTGATAATCTCTATATTGCCGACTATGTAAACGATCGCATCAGACAGGTGGTTGCCGCCCAGTCACTCAAGGATTCGACTATCACGAGCGATGGGGACACCCTTTGCTTTGGGTGGCAACGCGTCGTTGGAAACGGTTTCCTGGAAACCGACTGGATGGTTGCGCTCTGCCCAGGTGATAACGACAGCACCGTTTATATTTCGGCGAAAACAGCTGAAAACAATGTGGCCAGAATACATGCTGACATGTATCAGAGTTTAACCGGGAGTTTCCCCGGTCCAGTGCTTTCATTTTGTCTGGATGTATTCGGCACTGGTATATACATGTGCGGAGATACCATGATAGCCCGATATGATATACCGCAAAAACGCCTGATACGAATACCGATTGCTTGGCATTTTGGCTGGCAAGAATCCCGAATGAAGAAAATGACACAGATAGGCGAGGTAATGTATTTCTTCGAAGAAATAAATTCCGAACTCTACCGCTACCGTCTGGCGATTGACACTGCGGTTACGTTTTTTGTGAGAGTTCCTCGCGGAGTTGAAACGATGGAAATGAAATCCGGCAGGCTTTATTTTGCCGGCAGTATTTTGTTAAAGAATGTTTTTTCCATCCTGTCGTTTGACCCAGTTTCGGTAAAATGGGACACGCTTGATGCAAGCGGCATATTCATTGGCACGCCTATTCAGAAAATGACGGTAAATAATGGAATTATTTCCGTAACAATAGGCAAATCACCATCGGTATATCAGTACGATACAAATACTCGCGAATGGAAAAAAACGCTACCGGTTTCTTCCATCAATACGCCCTCGGGTGAAACCATACTCAGTCTTGCGACTGATGATACAGCGCTTTATGCGTCGGGGTTCTTCTCAGACGTTATGCGCATGGCTTACGGAGACAGCGTATGGTACCCAGTTGGAATCAATAGACCAAACTTGAGCTATATAAGCAACCTGGCAGTCACGCCAAGTGGCATAATATACGCATCGGGTCCGGACCAAGGGCGTCTATACAAATATTGCTTTGGGCTGTTCCCAAAAGTGCTTACGCCGCCCGGACCTCCTGATCCGCCTGGACCGCCAATACAGATTGGAATATACCCCAATCCTACTAGTGGAGAGATTACAGTAAATCTTGCGTTGGTTGGTTCTGGTGTTTTCCGAATCACAAACGTGCTTGGGCAAACTTTACTGAAAGGCGAAACTAAAACTCCCAAGTTTGTAATTGACATTGGAAACCTGCCTGCAGGAATGTATTTCATCCACCTTAATAATGGAGAGTGGATTGAAAGAATTGTTAAAAAATAAATCCATTTTAGTATTTATTCTACGGCCTCGCTCAAACGCGAGGCCGTTTTATGTTCGAAAATTCTCGTGTAGTAGGTAGTTGTTTTTTGCTAACTCGCTAGCCTACTCGTTCGCGTTGTTGAAGGTGACCCCACCGGGAATCGAACCCGGATTAACGGCTTGAAAAGCCGGCGTCCTAACCGTTAGACGATGGGGCCGTACTACGGAAATACTGATGTAATATAGCACATAATTTTACTTTGGCAAAAGTGGGGAATACGGGATTGTTCTGTATTGACTTTATCTAATAGTGTGATATTATACTTCTGACATTCATTCTTTAAAACTTCAACAAAACACGCATGAAAAAACAGTTTTTGCGCATTGTATGCGCTGCTCTTACCATTTTTGCAACAGCCTCTGTTGCCGTTGCCCAATTTAGCATAAAGATCGCCAAGGGCGAAGTTGCCTCCGCTGTTACGCAATACAAGAAGACCATTCCGAAGAAATTCTTTTCGAAGGAATTGGGAAAGCGCATACGTCAGGCAAATGCAGACCCGAAAGAGCTACTTGCGGTGCAGGCGGCATCGCACTCTGGGCAGGAGTTGAATTACTCTAATTCTTATGGAAGGAATTCCAGGATAAATACCGGTTATGGCATGATGCCGTTCTGCGGGTCCCTCTGGGATAGCTATTTCTTTTCCACCGATTACAAAGTAGAAAAGAATACACTCAAGGACCTCATTGATTGGAGCGATTCAAAACTCGTTTCCCAGATGTATGAGTACGCATTGCCCACAGTGTTCTTTTCTTTCGCCCTGAAGGATGATACTGGCCAGGCCATGACTATGCTTGCCTTATGGAAGGCGGAAATGTACCTAAATGCATTTGATTTTCAAAAGGAAAAGCTGCGCAGTTCAAAACCTGACTTCACCAGCACTGATTGGAGAGGGAAGAAGGACTACGACGCAAAGTTGTGTGCCTTCCTTTACAGGAGAATATCCGAGGGACTATCAGTATCTCAGGCCAGCGAATTAGTGGCCAGGACGAATGGCAAGCTTGACGGCTCGCGTCGCGCCAAAGACATATTCGCCAAATGGAAGCAGCGCTGGCTGGCAGGAGGACTTACTTCGTATCAGTCGTGGATGTAATTAGCTAATGTAGGCTACAAAATTAATGTAAAACGCCCGTATATCGTACTGGCGTTTTTTTGTGCCCAGAAGTAAGACTATTGACTATTTCCACCCATATTGTAATATGTATACAAATCATTCAAAACACCATATTTATGAGCACACTCAATGCATTAGGGTCGACCCAATTCTTTCCTGGCACAACCAAGACCCCCGAGGATTTGCAAGTATTTCTTTCCAGGTTCTATGTCACATTCATGCATCTGGAATGCCTTCCTGAGACGCAGGACTGGTTTTACGAGATGTTGGTATGTCTTAACACTTTCGCTTACATGAGGCGCGTTCAGTTTCCCGCACATGTAGTGAAAGAGCTAGGGCAGGTACCGCAGCCGTATACGACGAAGACTGAAGTGAACAATGCTTTTAATGTGATGGGTATCGAATACAAGTTCCTTGATGCCGAGGAATGCAGGGTCGTGCTGAAACTGCGTCCGTACATCAAGAAGTTACTTGAGTACGACCTGCTCGTGCTAAATTAGTTTTTAGGGGTTAGTAAAAACCGCCCAAGCGCATATGCTTGTGGCGGTTTTCTTTTTTATACTGTGTTACTTATTCCTATGCAGCCACTGATAGATATCTTCGAGGGCGCGGACTGCGTCTCCGGCTGCGATATTGTTCTGATGATAGAGCACATCGGTAACATCTCCGGCAGCCCATACTCCTTCTACGCTTGTCGCCTGAGTACGGGGGTTTATAACAATCTGTCCAGTTTCAGTGAGTTCTACAAAATCTTTTACAATAGCTGAGTTTGGAATCTGGCCAATTTCTACGAACACTGCACTGGCTGCAAGTTTTGTTTCTTCTCCTGTTGCCTTGCTGCGGATAGTCATTCCTTCAACAAAGCCACTTCCGTATACTTCAATAAAATCAACCTCAGTGATTACCTTAAACTTAGGATCTTTGAGTGTCTGAGAAACGGTAATCTCATCGGCGCGGAATTTTGCACTGCGCACAAGAAGTGTGACGCTTTTACAGTACGCCAAAAGCTGGGCCGCTGTTTCAAACCCTGCATTTCCTCCTCCGATTACCAACACGTCCATTCCGGCAAAAAGTGGGCCGTCGCATGATGCGCAGTAGGTGAGTCCTTTATGTTCAAATTCTTTTGCGCCAGGAATCTCAAGCTGTCGGTGATTTGAACCAGAGGCCACAAGTACTGCTCGACTAGTAAATGTTTCTTTACCTTGATTTGCAGACACAGTGAAATTTCCAGCAGTACCAGAAACGCTCTCTATCCAAACACCTTCGCGGATTGTGAGAAATTCACCAGCATATTCGTGGGCGTGAGTTTTAAAACTCTTGGCTAAGTCTGCTCCAGAGATGTGTGGAGTTCCAATCCAGTTTTGAATATCTGCAGAAACTACTGACTGGCCACCGAATTCACCTGCAACAAGAAGCGTCTTGAGGCGCTTGCGGGCTGCGTACACTGCTGCTGCGGTTGCGGCAGGGCCACCACCGATGATGATGAGGTCGTACATGTATGTTTTAAAAATTATTTCTTAGGGCGACGAAGGAACGCAGGCACTGCACTCCAGTCATCTCCATCATCTCCGAATGTTGGAATGTCTTCCTTTGGAGCTTGTGGAGCCTGCTGCTGTTCAACTGTTCGCTTTAGCATGAAGTCACTTGTACTTGAGGTAGGCTGTTGGTTGATAGTAATTGTAGGCTGCTCTTTTTTTACAAAGAGAGGAGCTGAGGCATCTACTGGTTTTTCGCTTGGAGTTGTTGGAAGAGATGGCTGAGCAAATGATGGCTGGAAAAGACTTGAGCGCTTTCCTCCTTCATTTGGAAATCCTGTTGCGATAACAGTAACTTTGACTTCACCTTTCTTGAGACGCTCATCACGGATTGTTCCAAAGATGACACGAGCGTCTTTGTCGATGGATTCAGTAATGACCTTTGCCGCTTCCTGAATTTCGTGGATTGTAAGGTCGTCGCCTCCACTGATTGCAAAGAGTACTCCCTTTGCTCCGTTTATAGAAACTTCAAGAAGAGGGGAATTGATGGCCTCTGAAGCTGCGCGAGAGGCGCGGCCTTCTCCTGAACCAAGTCCGATACCCATAAGGGCAGTTCCTGTGTCGGCCATGATTGATTTGATATCGGCGAAGTCTACGTTGATAACTCCAGGAGTTGTGATGAGGTCTGAGATACCTTCCACTGCCTGCTGAAGTACATTGTCACAGAGTGCGAAGGCGTCGCGGAACCCCATATCCTTTCCAGCTATCTGAAGAAGTTTATCGTTTGGAATGACGATGATTGCGTCGACTTCTTTTTCAAGTTCACGAAGACCTTCGTCGGCAATCTTTCCACGCTGGTTTCCTTCAAAGAAGAATGGCTTAGTAACAACTGCCACAGTGAGAATACCTTGTTCTTTTGCAGAGCGAGCTACGATTGGAGCTGCACCTGTTCCTGTTCCTCCGCCCATTCCGCAGGCGATGAAGACCATGTCTGATCCTTTGATGACATCCTGAATTTCTGCCTTTGTCTCTTCGGCTGCACGCTTTCCAATATCTGGATTCATTCCAGCACCAAGACCACGAGTAAGATTTTTACCAATGTGAATTTTTTTATCTGCAAGAGAATTATGAAGATCCTGAGTATCAGTATTCATGACGATGAATTCAACGCCACGAACTTTTCCTTCGATCATGTGATTGACTGCATTTTTTCCCGATCCTCCCACTCCTATGACTTTAATGCGGGCGAATGTTTCGATTTCTGGATTGATTTTTGCCATATAGGTAAAGGGGCTTTCCGCTCTCGCGGAGAAGTCGAACTAAAAGTAAGTAATACAGGGGAACTACAGGTATAGTACCAGATTCTACAGAAAAGGAAATGTCTTATTTTTACATTGACAAAAAGGTCTTTTTATGCATAATATATGGTAATTCACCTTTAAAATTTAAACAGTATGAAAAAGAACAGTAGCCCATTTATTGTGGCGTACAACAGACTTACTGCAGCCAGTAACCTCTTTCGTGAAATGGCGGCGAAGGAACAATGTTCGATCGGTAAATTCTTATCAGATTTACAGGTTGCCGTATTGGATCAAATGTACATTCCTGAGCCAGGAGAGCAGATGAAGACAAAAGTTATCGAACTCGATGCTTTGCGTAATCTGAATGCCATGACTAAGGAGATTGATGATGAAGGCAAATTTTTCGTTCGCCCTTCTCTTCTTCCGTATCTTAACGATATGGAGAGTGAAGCGCAGAAATCATTACAACGTACTGAACTTGAGGCAGACGAAGTGATGGCAATTGCCCAGTACCTTGTTCTCATTAAGTTGTACAAGACGGGCAGGCTGTATGCTCATGAAGTTGATGAGCAAATACTGCAGCAGAAAGTTGGAATCTAGTAGATTAAATAGTAAAATTAAAAAGGTCCGAATATTTTCGGGCCTTTTCTTATGGCAAAAATTGTCTAAGAAATTCTTTTACAAATCCTTTAGCGCGTGCTCCTGCTCCTTCGCGGATGCGGCCTTCTATGCCACCTGTCTGTGTAAGTCTGGCAAGGCCATATACTACGAACCAAGAGGCGTCACGGGCCGTAGGATGGCTCTGAGGAAGGAATTCTCCCACTCCAATTCTTGCAGGCAGGCGAAGCATTTCTTTGGCAAGGCTTTCAACAAGCATATTTCCAGATCCTCCTCCGGTGAGAACAACTCCTGCAGGCAAGAGTCCGCTGCGTTTAATTTTTTTAAGATATCCATCGATGAGTTCAAATATGTCGGAAAAACGAGCTTCGATTATTTCGTCCACTTTTCGTTTTGGATATGCAGATGATGCCACTGTTCCAATTTTAATACCCTCGGCTTCTTCAAGTGGTATGCGGAATCCAAGTGCGATGTCGTTGGTTATATCTGTGGATCCGATAGGGAGAACGGATAGACCAATGAGATTACTATTTTCAAATACTGAAACGGAGACTGTTTCTGCTCCAATATTTACCAACAGAACTCCAACTGCCTTCTGGCGCTCCGAGAGAGCCACGGCGCTTCCTGCAAGAGAAGAGGGAATAACATCGAGGACTTCGATTTCAGCTTCGGCTGCAGCTGCGAGAAGGTCGGCCAAGTGCTGGGAAAGACATGTGGTAAAGAGAATACGGACTTCAAGTTTGATTCCGTTCATTCCATCTGGCTTTCCTGGAATATCTTTTCCATCGAGTTTCCATCCAATAATTGAACGGTGAATGATATCTCTATTTTTAGTATTCAATGCTTCTTCAGCCGATGTAAGAGCCGCCTTTACATCAAAGGGCATTATCTCTCCATCGGCTTTTGCAATAATTGCTCCACCCTGAATTATTTCAGAGGAAAGACTCACTCCACCTATGGAAAAGACTGCTCGACGGATTGTAATGCCTGCTTCTTTTTCTGCAAGCTCTTTTACTCGGGCTATGGTATCGGCAGCTTCGCTCGGGTGCACTATATATCCATGTCTGACTCCGCGAGTGGGAACACTGACGGCTGCGAGAACTTCGGGGTCTCCGTTGGTTGAGGCAGAAAGAACCACGCATCGTGTATGCGCGGTACCAAGATCTATTCCAACAGAGAATGAGCGTGCCATGAGGATTGTGAAGAGAATTTTTTTAGAAACTTTTTTTCTTCTCTCTCCATTGTACTACCATGGTCGTAGCCTTTCAAATGCAGCATTCCGTGGATAACGAGAAAGAGCAGAAATTCGTCTTTCTTCATGTCGAAATTTGGAGCGTCGAGTGCAGCTGTTTTTGGATCAAGAATGAGTTCTCCAGAAGTTTTTGAAAACGGAAAAGACAAAACATTTGTTGGATTGTCTTTACCTCTACTTTCTTTATTTATACGATGCGATTCTTCGGGAGTGACAATGGCAATAGAGATTTCATATCTTTTACCAAGAATGGCCTCTGTAAGCAGCGCAAAAGGCAAGCGTGGAAGCTTGCCTTTTGTTGAGTTGCTGATTGAAACTCTGCTATCCATACGAGATGTTTAGCGACCTCCACGGCGAGCTGGACGCTCTTTCCACTTTCCGAGTTTCTTGAGGACTTCGATTTCCTTGCGGCGTGCGAGGCGAGAAAGGGCGCTATTTTTGCGTGCGAGCTTTCCTGGCTCTCGTTCGTTATAACGCTTTCCTTTCACAGTAATAATGATGCCAGCCTCCTGGACACGGCGAGAAAAACGGCGGATGAGACTCATATTGTTCTCACTTGCGGTCTTTTTAACTTCAATAGTTGTCTTGCTATTCATGCCCAAATAAGATACCACATCAGCGTAAAACGCGCAAGATGGGAAAACTAGGCCAGGAGGTTTTCGGGATTAATAGATATGACACAGCCTTCTGGAAGCGCGGTAAGTGTGCGAGTTAGAGTCTCTGATAACCCTTTTGGAGAAAACAGACTACTGAGTGACCACTGTTCTTTTTCTATACGGATGATGGCATTTATTGTAGTTTCTTTCTTTCCTTTTCTTATTACTACTGCATCAAACATATCAGGAGAATATTTTTCGAGTACTTCCTGGATGTGCTTTTTTGCAGAATCTTTTTCTGAGTCCTTACCCACCCAGGTGCATTTAATTATTGTTGAAAATGGAGGATAGTTGTACAAAGAGCGCTCTTTTAATTCATGGCGGTACCAATTAGCATAGTTGTTGTTTGTGACAAGTTCAAGAATCGGTTCGTGAGGATTTTTTGTTTGAACAAAGACTTGGTTTTTTGTTCGTTCTGAGACAGAGAGAAGTAGTTCCACTATTCTTTCATGAGTGCGATAGCTTGGAATGTTGAAGAGCGTATCAAACGAAATAATAATTGCGTCTGAAACGAGTGAACTCATATAGTAGAGAGCCATTTCAGTTCCAACCAGCACGGCCGCCGGAGAAGCTGAAAATTGTGTCGCAACTTTTCGAGCATCTGCTCGAGTAGGAGTAACCGTTCTATCGATGCGAAATACAGGGAGTTCCGGATAGAGTTTTTTAACTTCCTCCTCGACATATTCAGTTCCAAGGCCATGGGCTGATAGGTTCCAGCTACCACAACGAGAGCATTTACTTTCTGAGGGACGATGCTGTTTACATTTATTACAGATATATACTCTGCGTTCGGCGTTTTGATACAAGACAAGAGGAGCTTCGCAGTGTTCGCAAGTAAGAGTTATGAAGCAGTCACGACAGCGAGTGATTGTGGCAAGTCCAGTGCGAAGAGTGAAAAGGAATATATGACTTCTTCGAGAAGAAGCTTTAGCCAGAACCTCTTTTGCTTTTTCAGATAGTGCCGGAATTTGTTCTATCTTTTCTCGGCTCGGAGTGTTGTCCTGAAAACCATGAGAAATGATTGAAGGTGTGATCGGAGAGAGGGATCGGAAAGTAATGGGAACTGCACACCCAAGCTCCTTTGTCTCATATCTTCCAAGAGTTTCAATACGAAGAAGACTATCCGCTAATATGAGTTTGCGTCGTGCGCAGCGGGCAAGAATTTCTATGATGATGCGAAAGTCATAGGAGACGAACGAAGGAGTACTGTAGGCAGGCGAACTCTCGTGTTCGAGAATTATCGTACTTACATCTGGGCGGATGAGAGATCCAAATGTTGGAGTTGCGATGAGTACGAGAGGGTGTTTTTCTTCATTGAGTGTCTGGATTGATTCGGTGAATTTTTTCTTTGTAATTTCACTATGGAGTACTAATACAAAATCAGAAATTCCACGGGATACTTGAGTGGCAAAAAATTCACAGTCGGCGATTGTTGGACAGATTATGGTAACTGATTCTTTTCGTGCAAACGCTTCACGGATATATGTTTTATAAAATGAAATTCTCTCAACAAGAGGAGACTGGAGAAGGAGTCGCTCTGGCTGGATGTCATTTTCTGGAAGAGGGAAAACGAAGGCATTTTTTCCTAATGATGCGTATGAGGCATAGTCGCTTACAATGAGGTCGAGCAGGTCACCTCTTTTTTTATGAAAAAAACGCGCAGCCAGACTTGCTGTTTCAAATATGTATTCAGGGATGGGTGAGTTACTTTTTATCTTTGCTATTTTTCTTAGAGAGAGGGACCCTGATTTAATGGCAGCTTTTTCTTCTTTGGCATCTTTGCATCCGACAACAATCGCATCGATAAACTTCGAGCGCATGGGAACTGAAACAATCGATCCTTCGTGTATGGATTCGCCAGAGAAGTAGGTCAGGGTATCCTGGGGAAGTCCTTTTTTGATCGGTATTACTTCAATAATCCACATATATGGTGCATTAAAGCACGAAACCTGTACTTATTGCATTATTTACAAAAAGGCATATACTATTTTTAAATCTTAAATTTCTTTGCTTATGGAAAAGCTACTGAAAGAATTAAGGCAAAGTTGCGATGAAAACATTCGAATGAATGTGGAAATCGTAATAATTTTTGGAATGTTCTTAGTTTGTCTGGGTATGGTACTGCTTATTATTAAAAAGGAAGCTATAATAGCTGTCCCCATAATAATTGGACTAACTCTTGCAACTAAAGGTTTTGAATGTCTCCCAAAATTAAAAGAGGAACAATAGAGTATAGTAAAAATAAGCTAAGTAGGTTTAAATAGGAAGGTTCGCTCCTGCAGCTCGTGATTTTTTAATCATGGGCTGTTTTTTTCCTTTAATTTTGAAAAAGAGCTCAAGGCGAGTATACTCCCGTCATATGTTTGGCATGTTCAACAAGAAGCTTGGAATTGACCTAGGCACGGCAAATACGCTCGTGTATCTTCCTGGTAAAGGAATTGTTCTTAATGAGCCTTCAGTTGTTGCTGTTTCTGAGCAGGATAATTCTATTTTAGCGATAGGGAGTGAGGCTAAGGCAATGATTGGAAAAACTCCTGAGTCCATTGTTGCGTATCGTCCGATGAAAGATGGAGTTATTGCCGACTATCGTGTTACTGAAGCCATGCTTCGGTATTTTATGAATAAGGCGCTCGGAAAATGGAATCTCTTTAAACCTGAGGCTATGATTTCTGTTCCTGCGGGAATTACCAGTACTGAACGCCGTGCAGTGGTAGAAGCAGCTCTTCGTGCCGGAGCTAAGGCTGCCTATGTTGTTAAAGAACCAATTCTTGCAGCCATTGGTGCTGGGATTCCTATTCATGAACCACAGGGTCATATGATTGTAGATATCGGAGGAGGAACAACTGATGTTGCCGTGATTGCGCTCGGAGGTATTGTTGCCTGCACTTCAGTGAAATGTGCGGGAGATAAAATTGATCAAGCTATTTCTGATTATATTAAAAAGACATTCAATCTTGCGATTGGAGACAAGACGGCTGAGATGATAAAGACTCAGATTGCAGCAGCAGTGCCACTTGAGGATGAGTTGACTATGACCATTAAGGGTCGTGATTTCGTACAGGGATTGCCTCGTACGGCTCAGATATCTACCAATGAAATTGTGCAAGCAATCGATTCAGAGCTCAAGCAGGTAGTGAAGGCGATTAAAGATGTATTGCAAGATACTCCACCTGAACTTGCTTCAGATATTATTGACCATGGAATTATTATGACCGGTGGCACTTCGCAGCTTCGTGGATTTCCTGAGCTTATCTATCGCCGTACGGGAGTAAAGGCGCGACTTGCAGAAGATGCACTATACTGTGTAGTAAAAGGAACAGGAGTTGCCTTGGAACACCTCGATACTTACAAGCGAACTATTTTGTCTAAGCGCTAGCATGTCTATGAAAGATAGTCTTTTTCATGCATATCTTATAGGAGGGGAGAAAACTGCGGCCAAAGTTCATGTGCAAGAATTGCTGAGGCCATTTTCTTTAGAAGCAGCAGATATTACTATTTCAGAATGTGTTTCTTTAGGTATGGATGCAGCTGAAGCCGTGCGCGATTGGCAGAAGCTTCGTCCAGTTGGTCAGAAAAAAGTGTGCATTATGTATTTTGATTTCATTACCCGAGAAGCTCAGAACGCGTTATTAAAGACACTTGAAGAACCGGGGGAGAATACTCATCTTTTTTTTGTTACGCCAAAACCGGCAATGCTTTTGCCAACAC
>JACCDR012520763.1_pt1 | contig 13706 bp, 12 predicted proteins | sample 7446431 | NCBI WGS metagenome assembly JACCDR01 (sample SAMN15323443, study PRJNA562643) | freshwater metagenome | isolation source: river surface water | place: USA:Blue River Watershed | collected 2017-08-17
CTAAAGAAGCCATACAAGTGGTCCACGTAATACACCGTAAACCCATCGTATAAAACCAAGTTTTGGTCGGGAGTACCGCCTCTCACGTACAACCCCGACGAAGACTGATTGGCGGCACTAATGCCCGGCATAAGTTGGAATCCTCTAAAAATATCTTTTTCGCCTACATTGGGTAATTTGGCGATGTTTTTGGGGGTCATCGTAAACAAACCTACCGTTTCGTTTACCTTCATGATTTCGTTTTTTTCGCCCGAAACAACCACTTCGTCTAATACTTCGCTTACCGCTTCGAGTTCGATGCGTAAGTCTTTGGTAGGGGTTTGTGGCGAAAGATGATAGGTGAGGGTTTTATAACCAATGTAGCTAATTTCTAAAGTGCTGGTATCACTCGGGATTTTTTGAAGCGTAAATAAACCATCGACATTGGTTTGAACGCCCGACTTTTTCGATTTAATGATAACCGATGTAAAAGCCAAAGATTCACTCGTTTTGCTATCAACAACCCTTCCTGTAATGGTAAAATTATTTTTTTCAGGTTTGCCTTTGTAAACAGCATTTTGCACTGCCGACTGTGCTATGGTTACTTTTTGCAGTTTAGAAACAATGTACAAAACGCCATTTTCATCAACATAAGATTTCAAATCGGTATTTTTGAGGGCTTCTTTCATCCCTATTTCTGCCTTTACATTTTGAAACCAATAGCTTACTCGATAGCGTGCAATTAAGCTAGAATCGGCTATAATTTTTACGCCAGATTTCTTTTGTAAATCTTTACAAATGCGGTCGAGTGATTCGTTGTTGTAAAACTCATCGCTGATAGTAATGCCTGTGGTATTGACCGACGTAGCTGTTTGGGCTTGTGCCTCTATGGCTAATTGGCATACATAACAAAAAAGCAGTAATAGTATTTTTCTCATACAATTATACTCGTATAGGGCTTGGTGAAATAATAAATTGGACGGAAATGATGCTTCCTATTCCATCTTGACTGCCTAATAACGCTCTACCGTTGCCACAACCTTCGCTCGAATCGCCCTATGAAGGAAGTCTGTAGATATATCAATCAATTGTGACGATGAATAAAAACGATGGAGCGTACCTATAAACGAGCAAGAAGCTTTGTGTTTTGTGTGAAAAGTACTATTTTTATTCTACCAACTTACTATAGATTTTCACTCATTTCATTCAACAATACGCTCATGAAACGCTTACTTTTTTTACTTTTGGGAATAGGGCTTTTTGCTTCGTCTTTTGCCCAAACTTCTTCTTACGAAGCCTCTATCAAGGCTTGGCAACAACAACGCCTTGCCGACCTCAAAACAGAAGACGGCTGGCTCAATTTGGCAGGTTTGTTTTGGTTGAAAGAAGGAGAAAATAGCATCGGTAGCGATGCCCACAACGATTTGATTTTTCCAGAAGAACATAGTGCTGGTTTTATAGGAAAAATACTTTTACAAAAAGGCAAAGTAACGTTCGTTCCCACAACACAAACACCAGTGCAACACCAAGCACAAGTGCTTACAACGCCGCTTACGATTTTTCCTTACGAAAAGAATCCGATTGTACTGGCACACCAATCGTTGCGTTGGTTTGTGATACAACGAGGCGACAAATACGCCGTGCGGTTGAGAGATTTAGAAAGCCCCTTTTTAAAAACCTTTCATGGCATTCCTACTTTTTTGGTTGATTCTACTTGGCGAATCAAAGCTAAATTTGTGCCAACGGCAGGGAGAAAAATCACTGTTCTTGATATTACTGGTCGCACGTATCTACAAGAATCGTTGGGCAAGCTTGTATTTACGATAGCCGGCATCGAATACGCTTTAGAAACGACCGGCACGATGAAGCATTTGTTTATTGTTTTTGGCGATGCCAGTAACCAACGAGAAACTTACGGCGGAGGAAGGTTTTTGGAAGTAGAAGAACCCGATGCACAAGGTTTCACTTACCTCGATTTTAATAAAGCCTACAATCCTCCTTGTGCCTTTACGCCTTTTGCTACTTGTCCGCTACCTACAAAAGAAAATAAACTATCGCTCTATATTACGGCTGGAGAAAAACGGTATGGCGAACATTGAGAGGCTTAAAAATTCATTGAAATACTATTCAGTAGCCGTCAGGGTCTTGGAGAAAGATTTGTGGGGTGTCGTCTGGTCTTTTATTAGAACCAAGAAAGGTAAGTTTTTTGTTACGAAGAAATGCCTCGTAAGTATGAATATTTTCTACTTCTACAGCAAAAAGATAGCTCCGAGAACCACCTACGATAGATCCGTTGGTGCGTCCTGCAATCAATCTTTCCGACTCTTTAAATTGATGTTTAGATGGAAATTAAAAAATGTCTAAATAAATTGCATTTATGTGGAGAGAAGAATTGTATTTTTACCATCGGCTTAGTTATTATCCGACTATTTATTTCTGAAACTAACAAATATTCTACATTTTTAATCACTAGCTTTAGTTTTCAAAAGCTTACCTAAAAATAAATTATGTTATCGAAAGAAGAGTTAGGTCGTTTGCTCATAGATATGGAGTCTGACCGAATAGAAAGAACAGTATCGACAAGTAATACTGATAAATTTTGCGAGGCAATCTGTGCTTTTTCTAATGATTTCCCTAATAACAAACAAAATGGGTATCTAATTATCGGAGTAGATGACAAAACAGGAATACCTGTTGGGAGCAATATAACCGATAATGTATTAAAAAATTTAGCTGCGATTAGAGATGATGGAAATGTATTGCCTAAACCTGCTTTAATTGTACAACGCTATGAAGTAGATGGACAAGCGATAGCTGTCGTAGAGGTTTTACCAAGTTTATTTCCTCCAGTAAGATATAAAGGGAGAGTTTGGATAAGAAACGGGCCAAGAAAAGCGATTGCGACTGAAGCAGAAGAAAGAATATTATCTGAAAGAAGAACCTCAAGTGCAAAAACATTTGATGCTTTACCATGTGCTGGTAGTAAATTAGAAGACTTAAATCTTGATTTGTTTAAATTCACTTATTTGCCAAATGCCATAGATTCTGAAACATTAGCTAAAAATCATCGTGAAATTAAAAGTCAATTAGCTTCACTACGTTTATATGATTTACCTTATGACAGTCCAACCAACGGTGGAATAATTTTATTGTGTGACAATGCTAAGTATTACTTTATGGGTGCTTACGTTCAATATGTGAAGTTTTCTGGGAAAGGAATGGATTCAGACGTTCTGAATGAAAAACAATTTGTCGGTGATTTGATTTCAGTCATGCGACAGTTGGATGATTTTGTAAAAAACAACATAGAATTCAAATCAGTTTATGTGTCTGTATTACAAGAAGAAGTGCAACGAATGTATCCATTTAAGGCGATTAGAGAACTATTGAACAATGCCATTATGCACAGAGATTATGAATCAAATGCTCCTGTAAAGTTTTATGAATTTACTGATAGAATAGAAATCACAAATCCTGGAGGGTTGTATGGTGCTGCTACTCCAGATAATTTTCCTTTACAAAACGATTATCGAAATCCAATTTTAGCAGAAGCTCTAAAAGTTTTAGGCTATGTGAATAAATTTAACAGGGGTGTAGATACTGCTAAGTCTGAGTTAAAGCAAAATGGCAATCCTGAACCAATTTTTACTTATAACTTGCCGTTACATTTTAGTGTGGTAATTTATAAAAAAGACTTACAATGAAAACAATCATATTTTTCAACAATAAAGGTGGCGTTGGCAAAACTACAATAGTTTATCATATTGCATGGATGATGTCAGAATTGGGGCTTAAAGTATTGGCAGTAGATCTTGACCCACAGTGTAATTTATCTTCAATGTTTTTGCCAAATGAACGCATGGAAGAACTGATACTTGAAGAAAATGGAAATACAATTTTAGATTCAATTGCTCCAATAAGCGAAGGAGAACCTTATAAGCCTGTTTACATTGAAAGTATAAATCACAATATTTCATTGTTAGTTGGCAATTTAGCCTTATCTTCTTTTGAAGATAAATTAAGTGATGCTTGGTCAAAATGTTTAGGGGGAGATTCATTTGCGTTCAAAGTGACTTCTGTGTTTAAAACAATGATTAATGATGCGTCTGAAAGAACTCAAGCAGATTTTGTTTTAATTGACGTTGGTCCAAACTTAGGTGCAATGAATCGTTCAATATTAATAACCACAGACAATATTGTTATACCAGTAGCTCCTGATTTGTTTTCACTACAAGGAATTAAAAACTTGGGAAATACCTTAAAAGAATGGCGGATGCAATGGGATAAAAGAAAACAAGAATATCGTAAACCTGATATAACTTCAATACCCAATGGACGTATGCAACCAATAGGATATATTGTAATGCAATATTCTGCAAAAGATAGTCGTCCTGTAAAATCCTATCTAAAGTGGGCAGATAAAATCCCTTTGGTCTATGAACAATATGTTAATGGCACTCATAATTCTCAACAAGATGATGTTGATAGACTGGCATTATTAAAGCATTACCATAGTTTAGCTCCCATGTCAATGGAAGCCCATAAACCTATATTTTTACTAAAACCAGTTGATGGAGCTATTGGCGCTCATTTGCAGTCGGTAAATAGATGTTATGACGACTTCAAACAACTTACACTAAAGATAATCTCCAAAAGCCTCTAACAGCATTACAATACCGACAGCAGGGAATTCAATATTTCCCCTCATTTTTTCCTATTCCTTTATAATTCCAAAAGTGATAATTTGGAGCTGGTATCTTGAAATGTTTTTTGCTCTCTACATCAAAATATTCAAAATCTCCTTTGATTCGTACTTCTAATATAAAATCGTCACTATGTGAATCAAATTCTCTAATATCATCCATTTCAAAAAATAGTTGAAATGGACGATAATTTCTATCAATGCTCCAAGTCTCTTCATAAAATTTTTGAACATATATATTACTTTTTTTTAACTTATCACTCTGCTTAGGCAACCATAACCTGTTATATTCTTTTACGTGTTTGAGTATTGTATCTTTATTTTTTGATGGGTTATTTATTACAAAATATTCAAAATATTCCGTACTATCATAGTATTCTCTTTCTAACTTTAATCTATAAATTTGGTCTTTTTCTGAACAACTTATACTTATTAAGAAAAAGCAAAATATTGGCAAAAATATTTTTTTCATGTGGGTCAATTTTTAAACCTATTTCAAATTCTTTTCTCGGGAGTCTTTTAGGAGGTAATCCTAAGCATTTTTATTTTGACATCATAATCTAAAGCGGTTACTCCTAATATCAAACATGGCATGACTAATAATAACTCGTTCATCATCAGTCACGCCATGAGTGTGGAAGTCCTTATTTTAGAAAGGATATTGATTTTACACCCCAAACTGCTTCAAATGATGGTCGAGGTGCTTATAAAATAGGATGTTCCATTCTTGTTTGGTGAGTGAGCCGAAACTGATAGATTCTTTTCCATCAAAATAATTAGCACCGAGTGCCTGCGTTTGCCAGATATAGCTCACCAAACGGTCTTTTTCGGTTTCAAAATCTTTCTCTTCTTCTATGATAAAAGCACTGGCTGTTCGCTCGCTTTTTTTGAAGGGTTTTTCGCTCAAAACATAAGGTTTGACGAATGTTTTGAGAAAATATTTTAGGATAAAATTGGGCTTAGGACGGTTTTCATAGACCATCTCATACGATACACAGCAATGAGCCAGCATTTGGGCTACGGTCATTTTTCCCCAAAGGCGTGCCGAGGTAGGCTTCAACGATTCGATGCGTGTGATTACTTCCGTACAAACGGCTGGGTCAAAAATATTTTTCATGGTTATCTTGGTCTTAAATGACTTTGTCGCATTGCTTGATGCTTGTACAAGCTTGCACTGGAAGTCTGTAACTACTATAGATTTTATGCTGAAAATTAAAGAATTATCCTTACATCTTTTGCATTTCTACGAAAGATTTTTGCAATAATGCTCTTCTTGTTCAATCTTCTGTACAGCCTTACCAAAGGCATCAAATAAAAACGGGTCGGAGGCATTACCTCCGACCCATTTTTAGGTATCGCTTTAGCAAATAAGGCTAAGGCTTTTCCAATCAAATACTTAATCTAGTACATTTTTAGAAGAGTCGCTGTTGGTTGTACCAGCCAATTTCTCTCGTTCTACATTGGTATTGAATGGCATTTTGTAGTTTTTCCAAGCAAGATATACCTCTTTCGGCTGGGTGCGTTCTACAGATAAAGCACGGTCTTTCGACATATTTGGCTGTTTGTAGTTCCGAACTACCTCCGACGACGCAACTACCGGTAAAGCTTTTTGCTTGCTTTGGGCAGCTTTTGCCTTGTTTGGATGTTTGTAATTGTGGGGGCTATAGCCAGGGTCATTGTTGTACAACTCCTGAGCGAACGAACCGAAGCTTGCTACCATTAACAAACTCGCCCAAAAAATTGATTTTCTCATAACTGTATTAAGTAAGGGTATCGAATCGCTTCGATACGGGGTTTGTATGTGTGTGTTGTTTCAGTGCGATGATCAATACTTACGCCGCCATGTTGTAATCGTCGGGGTCGAAAGTTTTGCCATACAAGGCTCTAAACGTAGGCACCATGCCCAATACTTCGTCTAATTTGTATTGTGCTTTACGATAGGTATTGTTGTTGTCATTGGCCGCCGCTAGTTCTTTAAACAGATAAGACATCAAATAAATCTCTCTTTCGTGCATCGTAAAATCAAGGATTTCGTACATCAAAAAGCCTTTTTGTCCGTCTTGTTTCGCTGAAAATAATACTAAGTAAAAATTCTCATTTTTAACAAAAGAGATTACCTGATTTTGGTCAAATTGCTTAGGCATATAGCCATAATCCACTAGGCAGTCGATGATTTCCACTTCGTTTACAGTAGTATATAAGTGAGGAGTCAAAAATTGCTGATTATCCATTGTCGCTTTCATATTCTTTTCCGTTTATCGTGACCAAATTCTTGTTGTTGTTGTGAATTATGAACGAAAGTTGGGAAGAAAAATTTTGATTGTCAAGTACTTACCCAAATGCCTCTTAGCATGACTTTTATACGTATTTTAGCCTTTTTTGTTTGTTTTTTTGTTAATAAATATCATTTTTATGCCTATTTTTCATAGAAAATATCATGGAATGACAGCAATGGAATGTTTTTAAAACCTTGTTTTAGATAAAAGATAAAAATAAAATTTTTAAAATATTTTCTTGTACTTTATTTATTGATAGCTTGCTTTTTGATGGGGTTTTAATCGAAAATGCTAACTTTTACCAAAAATTAGGTTTAAAAATGAGCCGAAAAAATAGAATATATAGCAAATAACCACTTTTGAGCTTGTAAAAACCGCTAGAATGCTCAAAAAATAAATAAGTATTAATACTCAAAAATATTTTCTCTCTAGGTCGATTGAACCTGGCATACATGGGCAGTTGAGGTAATAATTGACCTGTATCTAAAGCTGAGGAAGGTACTCATCTCAGAAAAAAAATCCTTGGTCGGCACATACGCCTTCTATGCACTACTTTGTTGGAGCTTCTACCAATAATTTTTATGTTTGTATATTGATATACCTTTTATTTATCGTGAATAAGACTCCAAGCATCAGAATACAAAACCTGCTTTTTCATTGCCTTGGTTGGGCTTGCTTTTTGGCATTGCCTTACCTGTTGAGAAACGCCATGCCTGAGCCTCCTAAAACAGGGGCAATGCCACCACCACCCAACCTCAATGCTACGTGGTTTTTTACCCTATTGAATATGCTCAATATTCCTTTGTTTTATATCAACTCTGAAATACTCATTCCAAAGGTTTTGAATAAAAAAGGGATAGGATTGTACATATTAAGTTTGTTGTTGGCTGTGGCGATTATGTTTACCCTCAATGGATATATTAAAGAGCTATTCTTCGGGCATCCGATGTCGAAATTTCCTCGGACAGGCACTTTATTTCAAACGCTTTTTGTATTGGCCGTAAGCACTAGCTTTCGGATGATATTGGATAACCTGCGTCAGGAAGAAAGAAGACAAGAGCAAGAAAATGAACGACTTAAATCTGAGTTGTCGTTTTTGCGTTCACAGATTAGTCCGCACTTTATGTTCAATGTGCTCAATAGCATTGTGTCGCTGTCACGTCGTAAACCCACAATGGTCGAGCCTGTGGTCATCAAGCTTTCGGAACTGATGCGGTATATGCTGTATGAATCAGACGATATGAAAGTATCATTGGAAAAAGAAATTCAGTATTTGAATAGTTATATCGACTTGCAAATGATTCGTTTTGGCGACGACATCAAGATTAGTTTCGATGCCAGCGATTATGCTCCACAAATGCACATCGAGCCCATGTTGATTATTCCTTTCGTAGAAAACGCCTTCAAGCATGGCGTTGGGATGATACTAGCACCCGAAATACGCATACGATTGTGGTGCAATGCCAATACCCTGATTTTTGAAGTACAAAACAAAATCAATCCACAATCGACCGAAACCAAAGACCACGCTTCGGGCATAGGCCTGACCAACGTGAAGCGTCGTTTGGCATTGTTGTACCCACAAATGCACCAACTTCAAATTGAACAAGACAGCAATTGGTACAAAGTACATTTAGAAATATCCACCTAGCAAGGCTTTTTATCTCTTCTCTTAAACCATCAGACAACAGTTTTATCTAAGAAAAACGTAAACTCTCTTGCCTAACAGGCAACGAGCAAGGCAAAAATGAAGTCATCAAAATAATTGATTGGAATTTTGCCAGCCCTATTGCTGTTAACCAATTGCTTGATACATTTCTCTAATGAAGCATTTTAAACACTTCATATCATGATAAAACTAAACTGCCTTGCAGTAGATGATGAAAGTTTAGCACTCGATTTGCTAGAAGACAATATTGCCAAAGTACCATTTTTACACCTCGTAAAACGTTGTAAAAATGCTTTCGATGCCATCGAAACCCTTCAGAAAGAAGCAATAGACTTGGTGTTTTTAGACATCCAAATGCCTGGTATCACGGGGGTACAGTTCCTGAAAACCATCAAAGAACCACCGATGGTAATTTTTATTACGGCTTATCAACAATACGCTTTAGAAGGGTTTGAACTCGATGTGATAGATTACCTGCTCAAACCTTTGTCGTTCGAGCGTTTTATGAAGGCTGTCACCAAAGCTTACGATTTGCACCATTTGCGTACCCAACACAACGCATTGCCCACCGAAGCACTTCCCAAAGAAAACGATTCCTTGTTTGTGAATGCCGACTACTCGTTGGTGAAAGTCAGAATCCAAGAAATTACGTATATCGAAGGGCTGAAAGACTACATCAAAATTCATGTTTTGGGTGCAACCAAGCCCATTGTTACACGCATGACCATGAAAGCAATTGAAGAAAAACTACCAACTACTTCGTTTTTCAGGATACACAAATCATACATCATAGCCCTCGACAAAATAGAGTCGATTCGTAACCTGAAAATTAAAATTGGGAATGCCCAAATTCCCGTGAGTGAACATTATTCAGAAGACTTTTTTAAAAAAATTGGTCAGTAACATTAGGCAGTTTTTTGATTTCGGAATTAGACCAAAATCAAAAAACTGTCATTCATATCTCTTTCCTCATTGCTGTTGTATTTATGCTTCTCAGAACTGTTTTGGATAAATTTTTTCATAAAAAATATTGATAAAATTTTATTTTTTAGTTAAATAGCCTTCATACAGTAAACTCACTTCATCATTTTTTACAACACACAACAGCTATGAAAAAGGTTTTAGTTATAGGCATGGGCAAAGTAGGCTCATTGGTCGGTTTGCTTTTATCAAAACGTTTTGAAGTAATAGGCTTCGACCAGCATCCGTCTGTGTATGCACTTCCGTTTAGGGTTATTCAAGGCAATATTCATTTAGTAGAATCGTGGCTACCTCATTTGACCGCCGCCGATGCGGTGGTTTCCTGTATGCCCTACAACCTTAATTTGAGCATTGCCCAGCAAGCCCATCGCTTAGGCAAACATTACTTCGACCTCACCGAAGACGTTCCAACTACCACTGCCATCAGAGCTATGGCTGTACAAGGAAGCCAAGCGGTATTAGTGCCTCAATGTGGCCTAGCACCGGGCTTGATTGGCATTGTGGGGGCTGCATTAGCCCATAAATTTACACAGCTAAGAGATATAGAACTACGTGTAGGGGCTTTACCCAAATATCCCAATGGACTTTTAGGGTATTCGTTTACATGGTCGCCAGCAGGCGTAATCAACGAATATTTAAACGATTGCGAAGTAATTCAGAATGGGCAACGTAAATGGGTTTCGGCACTCGACGGCCTTGAGACCATTCACATAGAAGGCAAAGAGTTTGAAGCTTTTAGTACTTCGGGGGGCTTAGGCACAATGTGCGAAACTTTTGAAGGAAAGGTCGATACGCTCAATTACAAAAGTATTCGTTATCCTGGGCATGGCAAACTCATGCGTTTTTTGTTGTATGAACTTATCCTTAAAAATAAAAGAACCTTGGTAGAAGACATCCTGACCGAAGCCAAACCGCCCGTACAAGAAGACGTAGTGTATGTGTATGCCATTGTAGAAGGTTGGAAAGGCAATCAATTGGCAAGAGAAGAATTTTATCGAGCCTATTCACCCAAGAAAATAGATGGCCAAATGTGGCGTGCCATTTCTTGGACCACGGCCGCTTCGGTTGTTGCCGTGGTAGAAATGATAGCCGACCAAAAGCTTGCACAGCAAGGTTTTATTAAACAAGAAGAAATTCCCTTCGACGATTTCAAACAATGTTTTACAGGAAAATGGCTTTTTTAAAAAAAAGTTTATACAAGATGCAACCCTTTTTCAAATAAGCTGTCTTAATCAGTAAAACAGCGTTGCTCTTGCTATTAATCACAATCTATTCTTACCAAAAATTCCGAAGTAGAATAGTAATATAACTTAAAACACATTATTAATCTCTGTAAAAGCATTGCTTTACCAGATGTTGTCACCAACATACTCTTAAAGGAATCAAGTATAGGGTGTTGTTAATAGTTCTTACCTAGTACAGGTGTTAATAATGTGTTTTAGGTGTTAATTGTAAGGAAAATGCTCACAAATCTTGTGGATAAAAAGCTTTAATTAGAATTTTTAACGAAATGAGAAACGGTACGTTTTAACGATTATTGAAGCGGTGAGAAAAATTCGTCATATATTTTTTGGATTAAGTACAATCGTTGTGCTGTTGTGTGGTTGTGACCAGATTTTAGAGGGAGTCATTCCTGCCTTCTCTCAGTATTTAGATACGCCCTTGGTTGATGCAAGAACATATTATACTACCCCCAACAATTACGTAGTGATTACGCTTAAAGATTTTTTAAAAAAAATTGGGGCAGAGTCGTTCAGACTTACCAAAAATGCACGCTTGGGCAACTGTACGATTTCGTCTGATGGAAAGTTTATGTTGTATTTGCCCGACTCGTCTGTCACCGAAGCAAAAGATTTTGTTGTACTAAAAACGGTCGATATTATAAGTAAACAAGAAACAGCAGATACAATTAAGTTTCAGATTACCAGTCAATTAAGTGCTATTCCGTGCAATGCAGGTACCATATCAGACTTTTATAAATATTGGAACAGTGGTCAGGCTATAACCTTGCATGTACTAGCCAATGATTTATTTTGTAATGCCATTGTCGATTCGTCGTCGTTGGCCATCACCCTAGAGCCTAAAAATGGTACTGCGGTAGTAAAAAACAATCGGATTGTTTATACTGCTCCTAAAGAGTATGATGGAAGTGACCTTTTATATTACAGTGTAAAACTCAAAGACGACGCTGGTACTATTCTTTCGGCGGCTGTACGTTTAGATGTACGGGGTTCGAGCGAAAGACTTTGTGAAGTACGTTTAGTACCCAATATTTATTTCATGCCTAAAAACCAAACGCAAAGCCTTGTGATGAGCGTACTCGATAATGATAAGCTATGCTATAGCTATCCGTCTAGTTCACTGAAAATCAAGAATGTTCCATCTTTTGGGAAAGCCGAAATCAACGCCAACGCACAAATTGTATATACGCTCAATGCCAATTTATTGCCACTTACCAACGCAAGCGTTTACGATTCATTGTATTATACATTAAACGACCTTTCGGGTAAAGTATCGGCACCTGTAAAAGTAAAAATTGTACTCGAACAACCGCCCACTTGTGTAGAAAAAGCTTCTAATGGGAAAATGGAGGTGTCTGCAAGTGTAGTGGGGCAACAAGCTTTTGAAATACCTTATTCGGTATATCTTTCTACTTGTGTTGATGTGCTGGCGGTATCGGTTATTACTGAACCTAAATATGGTACACTGAGTATTAGCAATAATAAAAAAATATACTATACGCTCAAAAAGAACAATCTGACTGCGGGACAAGAACAAGAAGAAAGGCTCTCGTATGTGGTTTATACAAAATCAGGCAATGCTTTGACTGCCAAAATGCAGTTGAAAATAAAATATTAAAGACAACAACAATTATACAAGTGGTTAAAGGTAAAGACTTTCTTCATTTGGGGAAAGTCTTTCTTGTAAAGTGTTGATACGTATATATTTATATTAAAGAAGAGTGTGTAAAAACTGTGACAATAGAGGAAATTTGAAGTAGGATAGAGGGAATGACTACAGGTCTAAAAACCTATACAAACACTACATCCGAAAGTAAAAAACCGAAATTCGTTAAGCTTTTGTACACTACTAAAGGCGTATGCTTACGTTGTGAGTGGCAATAAAAAGGAGCTAAATTTCTGCAAGTCAGAACAATAAAACGTAAATTTTAAAGCAAAATTTTGTATTATTACTGTTCAATTGATTTTTCGTACATGAAAACCGTCAAAAAACGCTGTAATTAATTACAAAATAAGCTTTTATTGACTAATTGCTTTGATTAAATGTCCAAAGAAGTTGAACTAATTCTTGCTTGCCAACGCAACGACAGAAAAGCTCAGACTGCCTTTTACAATATGTATAAAGGCAAGATGATGGGTATTTGTCGGAGGTATGCCCGTACCAAAGTGGAGGCAGAGGATATTTTTCAGGAGGCGTTTATCAAGATTTTTAACAATGTTGCTACCCTCGAAAAGCCCGAAGCTGTAGGGGCATGGGTCCGAAAAACTGTCATACATACGGCCATTAACTATTATTATGCCAATGTGAAATTTCAGAACCAAATTGATTACGAAACAGTTACAGGAAGTAATCAAAGCTATGAAAACATTTTAGCATCATTATCGACGGAAGAATTATTAAAACTGATTCATCAATTGCCCGATGGCTACCGCATGGTATTCAACTTGTACGTAATTGATGGATACAATCATTTAGAAATAGGAGAAATACTGGGAATTAGTGAAAATACTTCTAAATCTCAACTTTCAAGGGCAAAGGAATTGTTGCGAAAGCAACTCAAAAAATTAGGAATGACAAGTTATGAACACATCTAATCATGAACAAGATCCTTTTGAGGATTTTTTTAGTGATCGCTTCAATGATTTTGAAGCCGACACAGATGATGTTTTGTGGAAAAACATAAAGACCAATCTTCCTGCGTCGCAAACGCCGAAATATTGGTTGTGGTCGAGTATTGCCTTGTTGTTGCTCCTAACCAGTACTAGCTTGTGGTTTTGGAAAGATGATTTATGGAAAAAAACAACAATGGCTTCTACTGCTGTTGTTCGCAAAACAATTGCTGTAACGAATGTACCTC
>JACCDR012608626.1_pt1 | contig 13706 bp, 19 predicted proteins | sample 7446431 | NCBI WGS metagenome assembly JACCDR01 (sample SAMN15323443, study PRJNA562643) | freshwater metagenome | isolation source: river surface water | place: USA:Blue River Watershed | collected 2017-08-17
ACCAGACGACCCACGCTTCGTCACTGCCGTTGACCAACTTGGCGACTGAATCAGCACGATCGTTGGTCGTTCTACGCTTCTGCCGATGCACCGTCGTGGCATTGATAGCCGTGGCATCGATCAGCACGCCATTACCTGGGCGATGCGGCTCGCTGATAACGATATCGACTCGATTCAGCGGAGGCAGGATATAGCCGTCATCCGATCCGCCGATATCTGATGGAAGCTGGATAGCCACAGCCCAGCCGCACACCCACCGCCAGTAGTCTTTTTCGCCATGACCCCGGAGACGATACCCGCCCGCCTTCATCGTGTCATTGATGAACCACCTGGACAGCATCTCGCTGCTGGTCATCACGCCGAGGAATTCGCAGTGATTGCCCAGCTCCATATGGTCGTTCGGTGCCGGGGTCGCCGTGCATGCCAGCCGGAAATTCGCATGCTTCCAGTTCTCGCACAAAGCTCGCTTAGTCACGCCCGTGTAAGACTTGAGAATCGAGCTTTCGTCCAGCACAACACCCACAAACGATGACGCGTCAAACTTGTGCAGCTTCTCATAGTTGACCAAGCTGATTCCCGGCTTTACCTCCGACTGGTCGTTGACGACTCGCACCGAAGTATCGATCTCAAACTTTCGAGCCTCTTCCATCGTTTGATGACGGATGGCTACCGGGCAGTGAATCAAGACATTGCCGCCAGTCTCCTTGCAGACCATATCGGCCCACGCCAGCTGCATCAGCGTTTTCCCGAGCCCCGTGTCGGCAAAGATTGCCGCCCGGCCGCGACGAAGTGCCCACTGCACGATCTTGGCCTGCCAGTCGAAGAGATTGGCATTCATGTCATCGACATCGACCGAGAATCCGTAAGCAGCGGGCCGCTGACGCTTCGCCGCGATAAAGTCCTGATAACTACGCATCCCACCATCCTCCGTGCTGGCCGTTCCTACAGATTCCCGTTCCGCAGTTGGTCCGCGATGAAGTAAACCTCATCCCGATCCGACTCCGACTTGCCGGTCGTCAGCTGCTTGATGGCCCGATCCCAAGCGGCAGAGTCATCCAGCAGCGGACGCAAGATCGTCGCCACATCCGAATCCGCACCAGTCACCTGACTGATCCGATTGGACGCAATGGCCGGCTGCTGGGCCGGCTGACCACCCGCCAGATCGCTCAGCGATAGAGTCGGCTCTCGCCGGCCAGTTTCCAGGGCCAACGTATCCTGAGACTCGCCACGCTCCGCCTGCTCATCCAGACGCACCGCATGAGCCAGACGCCCAGTGAGCTTCCACGTCTTGCTGGCTCGCCGGATGGGCGTCTTCAGAGCCATCTCCAGCGGATGCTCGTTCCACACGTTGCCCTGCTTCTTGGCCAGCGACCGCAGCTGAGCACCCGCCACCATCGTCACGTCATGGTGCCCATCGTGCGTATGCCACAGGCAATAGCTGGCCACGACCTGATCCAGCGGATTGGCTCCCACCGTGGCCTTGTCGCGAATGTCAAAGTCCAGCTCATGGCGGAACTGCGGACCCTCGATCGAATTCCACCGGCGATACTTCTCTCCCTTGAATATCAGCTCGGGCGTCACACCAGCCACGTGGCCGCTGGACAGACCCAACTCGATATAGCCGCGGTAGCCGACCACGAGCGTCACCTCACGAGCATTACCCTTGCGGAACGGGACCGCGTGACAATGCCCGAGGGCCTGACCGCTCACCAGTCCGAGGATCGCCGAATTCATGGCGTACTTGGCCACGCTCGCCGGGGTGCAATCCTCCGGCAACATATTCATCTCGGCCAGCAGGGCACAGAGGAACTGCTCTTTGTTGACCTCCGGGGGAATCAAGCCCGGCAGCCGCTCGGCAATCTTGCTGACCAGCTCGGCCGGCTTACTCTTCGCACTCGGCAGCATCACCCGACTGCCATTGATCGTTAATGAATCACCCATGCACCACGACCTCCACACGCTGAAACCGCATTCGTTCCACGGCCGCCGCTGACACCAGCAACTGACCCACCAGCTCGCTCCGCTCTCCTTGGCACCACCGCAAGACCTCGACCATCCGTTGCAGGTCGGCAGCCAGTTGGCCGCATGTCACGCACTCCATCACGCTCTCAATCCGCCGGGATGCCTCCCGCATCTCCGCGACAGTTCGCATGGCTCATACCTCCACGTACTGGGTCAGTTGCCACCGCTTCAATTCCCACACGTCTGGCTGAAGCTCCAGAAGATCCTCGCAGTAGCCCGGCCAGTAGCCGCTGCTGAGACAGTCCCGCACGCTGTCCAAGCCAAACTTGGCCTTACGCCAGCCCACCGCAATCATCGCGTCGCTCGCCCGTACCGGCGAAATCATGAACGGGGACGAGTCCTCCACAAACATCCAGCAGAAGGCCGGGCGATGGCCGGTCAGCCGCTCGATCGACTCCACGTAGCAAGCGGCCTGCACGTCGTAGCCGTACTCTCGAATCTGCTTGGTCAACAGCTCCGGCGTACCACGCCCCGGCTGAATCTTCTTGAGATCGACGATCACCGCCGGAGTGCTGTCAGTCGCTGGGCACAGCCGATCCGCTCGGCCACGGAACGGCACACCCTCCAGCTGCAAACAAAAGCTCACCTCTTGCCCGCCGGGATGACGCATCAGACGAGCGGCCGGGTGAGACTCGATCAGCCGCTCCATCTCGCGTATCTGCTTCAGCTCGCTGTCAGAGACGACCTCGGACACACGTTGGGCATCCCTGCCCTTCGCATGCACGCCACAGAACCAGCCGCTGCCGTCCGACAGCTCCGCTCTGGCTCCGCAGCGTTCTCCCTTTCTCTCTCCGGTCTTTATCACTCCGTGGCAGGGCTCACTGACTCGGTAATCCCGCCAGAACCGCTCGGGCTCCAGCAGCCAGCAGTGGATTGCCGATCCCAGCCGCAGCGAGTCCGTCGGCGGGCGTTCCCACGTCCCGTCGAGAACTGCCTTGGCATGGCCCCAGGTCACGCCCATGCCGATCTTGAGCGTTGACTGGCTGATCCCGCCCCAGCCGCGGTAATCATCGAATGGCACGTCTGGGTAGACGCCGGGGGCCGGCATGGTACGCGGCCACTCGATCGGCCGCTCCAGCTCGGATTGCTCGGGACTGGGAAAGTAAGGGAGATCCATAGTCACTTGTCCTTTCGATCCAGTTCCGCCCGACGAATGTGCACCTCCTTGGGTGCATCGATCGCCACGCGGACCCGATTGCCCTCGACCCGCACCACTCGCACACGCACGTCGCCAATGACAACTTCCTCGCCGGACTTCCGTGTCAGCACCAACATCTCGATACCCTCCATGAATGAGACAGAAACCACAGTGCTGCGGGCTGGAGTCGAACCAGCCGATGCCCTCGTGTGCGCGGGTCAGGCATCGCCCCGCCGCAGCAAAAACGGCCATCCCTGGCCAACAGATTCAGACCGACTCGACCTGAATCCGCAGCCTTGCATAGCCAGACTCGCAGCCCCGCTCGATCTCCAGCACCTTGGCCGACAGCTCAAACTCGTATCCGTAGTGCGAGTCCGAGAGCCATCCTGGCAAGTCATCCATGCAGAGCGTTCCGTCGCCCTCGACCAAGACTTCCTCTTCCAGTGCTGATTCAGCGAGCAGAAATTCCAGAGTCTGGCCCCAGAACTCACAGAGCCAGTAGTAGTGACGCCATCCGAACTGGTCGGTGTCCCAGTCCCGAGTAATCTCGACTTCCGGGTGACGCATCATTTCCGTGTCCCACGCTTTGCCGAGGGACTCGTAACGGCAGAGAATCTTTTGCGTTGCAGTGGCCATCGTGATTCGCCCTTCGTGCTGGTGGTGATACGAGCTACTTGACCAGCGACACGCCGTCGCTGAGTCCAAGCAGGTATGCACCGCACGAGAGGCGACAGGTCGAGAGCACCACGCCGCTCAGGGAGTCGGCCGGGACCACAACCTCGTACTCTCCATTGGCCGGCTGAGCATTGACGCTGGCCGGCACGTTGAAGATTCGACGGACATAAGCTGCCGCCAGATCGGCGGCTACAGAACGGCGGTCAGAACCGACCACCTCGGAAGCGACTGAAGCATCAGACGCGGCAATCGTTGACATGATAGCGACCCTTCACAGTTAGTGCCGGGTGAGCAACCACACTCACACTCGACGCCATGAATTTAATCGGCATGTTAACGACCGTCAAGCACGGAAACCGCAAAATTTTTAGTTTTTTTCTCAGTGCGTTAATTAGGCTGTTTTTCCGCAGAAAACGGGGCAGGGCAGGGGACTGCCAATAAAACAGGCCCCATCAACGGCGTTGGTTGTCGCCTCCGGGGCCTGCGGTCACTATTGCTTTGGAGAGATGGCCGTCAGAACGATTGGCCATTGATTGATTCGGGTATTATGCCGATGGACTCAAGGCTGGCAAGTAGCGGCAAGTTTGGGCCGCCGATTCAAGCACATATCGCCCAGCGGAAGCCGAAGAAACTGAGCAATCTTCAAAGCCGAATCGAATTGCATGGCATGATTCGGGGCTGTCTTATCTCGAATCGATCGCCGCATCCGAGACAGATGGACAGCCGACATGCCGATCGCGGTAGCCAGCTGGACTTGCGTCCCTCGGGGGGCCAAGTCGAGATACTCGCAGACGAACCGCTTGAAGGCCAGCTCGGACGTGGCCGGCCGCTTTCCGGAAGCCAGCTTCACGAAGACCGCCGGCGGGCTCATCATCTCATCGACAGTAAATCCGTGGCAGTGAGCCAGCCGCAGCACCAAGTCCAGATTGGGCATGATCCGGGAATTCTCGGCCACCAGGGCCGAATAGTACTCCCTAGTCACCCCTACGGCGATAGCGGTAGCCTGCCGATCGCCCCGCACGCGGGAAGCGTATCGCTCGTTCGTTCGCCAACACTCGACCAACTGGGGGACCATGCGTCGCTTGCTCATGCCTAAATAATAGCTTAGGCTCCGTGTTAAGCAAAGGATTACCGGCGTCGGTTGGTTGTGGGCGGTCGCTATCTTGCCCCCGACGCCGGTAAACCAGTGGGCGATACTGGATTTGAACCAGTGGCCTCCGCAATGTGAATGCGGAAGTCTAGTAAATCCCGAGTAATCGGCATAAACGGCCATTGCTTGCGTCTGCTGTGTTGCGAGCTAATTTGGATGAGGGACCGGCGGGAACCCGGGGTAGGGCAGGGAGGGAAACTGAAAATGTCAAAAAAACATGACAGAATCAGAAATTCTCGCTCATGCGGCGGAATACCTTGTGGCGTTCGGTCCCCGGCTGAGCCTACGGGCCAGACAGGACATTCGCTACAGACTGACTCACTGGTGCCGAACCGTTGAGCATCGCGAATGGACGCTGGCGGCGGTCGAAAATTACCGGACGGCAGCGATGGCCAAAGGCTACAGCCCGGCGACCATCGAGTCCGTCGTGGCCGCTATCCGGGTTGTGGCGGAACACGCTGGACACGTCATTCCGCTGGGCTCTCACTTGACGATCCCACGGCCCAGCCCGGACGTTCCGCGACTGGATCGCATTGGGGCCATCTACCGATCCGCCAAATTAGCACAATGGCCAACGAGTATTGCCGCACACCGCCGGCCGGCTTGGTGGCGGTCATTCATCGTGCTGGGCTGCTGGACTGGCCTGCGACTATCTGACCTCCGCCGACTAGACTGGTCCGCTATCGACCAGCACCACATCACCTGGAGGGCGTCCAAGACCAAGCGACACGGCCGGCCAGTGCTGGTGATCCCATTTGTGCCGATGGTCCGCCGGCATGTCGAAATCCTGCGGGCGATGAAGCTTGAAACCGTACTGGGGCTCACCTGCTGCTACAAGCAGCTGCGGCGGGAATTGCAGCGTTTTGCCGCTGATTCCGGGGTCCGCTACGTTTCTCCACGTGGATTGCGGAGATTTGCCATCACGCAATGGTCCAAAGCTGATTCGATGGCCGGAAGAATTATCCACGGGCAGGGACTCGGCGTCATGGAGCATTATTTGCCCGTGGCCGACTACTTGGAAGCCGTGGCACCCCGAGTCCAGATGCCGGTCGAGTTTCTGTCGCCGAAGGAACAGCTGGCATTGGCCAATAACGAGCAATGGATTCTCGAAAGATACCGCAAAGCCACGGACGAAGACCGCAAATTGCTCGAAGATTTGCTACGACGGATTAGCTAACATAAGTGATAACAAGCACTTAGGCGGCAATCTAGATTCTCAGTCTTGCCATCTTTCCGGCAAGTCCGTAACTTAACATGCAATTCACGGTCTGCTTTTGGTTGGGCAGGCCAATTCTTTCTCACGACTACGGAAAGGTCGCTATCTCTATGGTACGAGTCTCGTATGACGTTGACCGTTTGAAATTGCTGGAGCGGTTTATTCAGCGGATTGAGGATGGAGATTTCTTAACTGGCAACTTGGCAAAAGTGATTACTGAGCCGTCGCTGACCGATTCCATCACGCAGTACGTTGGATCGGATTTGATCAACGCATTGCGGGACATGGTTAAGTTCCGCATGGAGGAATCGACCAATGACTAGGAAGGTCCCTCCGAGTTTCGATTTTTTCTTCAATGACTGGCTGGGGGGAACCAGCCGGATGAATCACGTTCAACGAGCCTGCTACTTGGCCCTGCTGATCGACCAGTGGCAGAACGGCCACATACCGCTGACTGCGGAAGAGCGAATGAGGGTCTGCGGAATTTCATCGCCGGATGAATGGCGAGGCATTTGGGAGCGGATCGGCTCCAAGTTTTCCCCGGTCGAAATCGAGGTAAACCCAGAAACCCCTGGGTTATACGATAAGACGGAAGTACTAGTAAATCTGAGGATGTTCGAGGATCGCCAGAAGAGCATCAAGCGATACCGAGCCAGCCAGAACAATGGCCGTAAAGGAGGAAGGCCAAAGAAGTTAAGTGCCGAAAGCACAGAACCAGACAAAAACCTAGGGGTTTTTTCTAGGTTAACCCAGAACAAACCTACTGGGAAGGAGGAAGGAGGAAGGAAGAAGGAAGAGTCTTTAGGACTAAGAGAAGACTCAGAATTTAAGTCTTCTCAATCAGGTAACCATTCTGAGCTTCCTGGCCACGTCACGCAGTCTTTGACCCCCAAGCAGAGGGCCGCCCCAACTTCCATCCGCCCGACCGCTGGCGGGTCGATGGTGACCTATCCGGGGATCGGCGACCTCCGCATCCCCGACGTGCTGGATCCGATCCGCCCGCTCATCGATCGCTGGGTGGCTCACTGCTTCGCCCACCACAACGTCTCGGTCTTCGCTCTCGACCAGCAGCTGATCGACATGAAGGCCAAGGGCTGCGAGCTGACCAAGAAGGCCATCGAGATCAGCCTCCACAACAACTGGAAGCGACTGGTCTGGGAGGAAGCCCAGAAGGCCATTTCCAGCGGCGGATTCGAGTACGAAATTCTCAACTAAGGAGGGGCAGTCCATGATTGACCGAAATCGGAATTCGATGGTTTACAACCCGACCTCCACCGAGATGGAGGAAAATCTCTGCTATCTGCTGCTGGCCACGGAACGTGCTTGGCCGGAAATCTGCGGCACACTGGCCCCGGAAGACGTGAGCGACACGGCCTGCCGAGCCATTCTGAGCACGGCCTACACGATCGCCGAGTCGGGTGGCACCCCGTGGGATCTCGTGGAGTACATCCGCCGGCTGGGAAATCACGTGGACTTCCCGCCACCCAACGGCTTCGCCGTCTGGCTCGGACGGGTCCAGCGGAAGTACTGCATGTTTACCCATCTGGCCAAGCAGTACGCCGAGTCCCTGGCGGAACTGGCCGCCAAACGCCGAGAATTGGCCGCTGCTGAGCGAGCGGTCCACGAAGCACGCGAGACAGGGGCAAACGTCGCGGAGCTGTTAGCGAGCGAGCTAGGGGCCTTAAAATCGAATCCCACCAAGGCCAAGTATCGCACCGTCATGGACACGATCGAGTCCATCGTGACGGAATCCATCAACCCAGATGAGCGTAAGCAGCCCGTCCCGACGGGGCTGATGGCGGTGGATCGGGTCCTGAATGGTGGGGCTCGACCTGGGCAGTACGTCACGCTGGCGGCCTGCACCGGGATCGGCAAGTCGGCCTTCGCCCTCCAGTGGTGCGATGAGCTGGCCAAGCTGGGCCGGAAGTCGGTCTACTTTTCCCTGGAGATGCCGGCCTCTGAGCTGCATATTCGGCTGCTGGCGGCCCGGACTGGCATCAGCACGGAGATTCTCTCCACCGGCCGGGGGCTGACCGATGAGCACCGGACGCAGCTGATTGAGGCAACGGCGGACACTGACAAGATTACGGTGATCGATGACGTTCGCCGGTCGCTCTGGGAGATGCGGAATCCGGTCCTGGACATCAATCCGGACCTGATCGTGATCGACTACCTCCAGCTGCTGCCGACCGATCCCAGGTTGGAAAACCGGCAGCTGCAAGTCTCGGCCAATTGCCGGGCACTCAAAGAGCTGGCCATGAGCATCCGCAAGCCGCTGGTGGTGCTGGCCCAGTTGAGCCGGCAAGCGGAGGGAGTCACGCCCCTGATGAGCCACCTGCGGGAATCGGGTGACATCGAAAACACCTCCGACCTCGTGATCTTCCTGCACCGAGCACGTGACCCGCGGACCTCGGAAGCCTCGCTGATCGTGGCCAAGAATCGCAACGGCAAGATCGGTCAAGTCAACATGGTTTGGCGGGGTGACAAGTACCGGTACGACGTGGCCGAGACCCGCACGAACTTCGATGAAGGGGAGTCGGATATTCTATGAAGAGAATAATCTTCACGGCACTGCTGACCGCCGGGGCCCTGCTGGCCATCTTTGACGCCCTGTCTCGGCTGTCTATCCGCCTGCTGACCAAGCGGGCCTACGTGAGCAACTCTCGCCTGCTGGCTGCGGCCCGCAAGACGAAGATTCCCGCCAGCTACTGGGCTGACGGGCCAGACGATGAAAGGCCCTGGTGATGGAACTCAGCATCAGCAGGGACGATAGCGGCCGGCTGGTACTGGTCGCTCAGTGGCCAAACCTCACTGGGGCCATCAAGGCCGAGTGCTACGGCGAACTGGCTGCCGAGATTCTGCGGCTGGCCACCATCATGGATCGGAAAGTTTCCCGGCAATTGAAGCCGGAGTCAGGGACCGGATATCGGGTAATCGTCCAGAAAGGAAACGGGGCCAATGACAGCCATTGCCGGGATCGCTGAGAACGGGAAAGTCTGGATCGGTGGTGACTCGGCGGGAGTCGGCGGTCTGTCGCTGTCGATCCGCTCGGACCCGAAAGTCTTTATCAATGGGGAATTCATCTTCGGCTACACCAGTTCGTTCCGGATGGGTCAGATTCTGGAGCATCTGTTTTCGCCACCTGTACCGTATGAGGGCGAAAACGGCATGGCCTACATGGTCAAGCGATTCATCCCCGGAGTGAAGGAAGCCTTGAAGAATGGCGGGTATCAGCGGCATGAAAGCGGCCAAGATATCGGTGGCACTTTTCTGGTCGGATACCGCGGGCAGCTGTACGAAGTCGAATCGGACTATCAAGTGGCCCGTGTCGCTCAGCCATACGATGCCTGCGGCTGCGGACGTGATTTGATCCTCGGCAGTCTCCATGCCACGGAGAGCTTCGGCATGCTGCCGCAGAAAAGAATCACGATGGCTCTGGATGCCGCCGTGGCCTTCAGTGCTGGCGTCAGGGGGCCTTACACCATCATGAGCGTCGGAGCGGGCAGTACGAAAGGGAGTGGAGCTAATGGATGAGAAAGTACGCTGGATGATCCGGCGAGACATGCCGGAAGTGCTGGAGATCGAGGAACGCTGCTTCGGCTTCGATGCCTGGACGGAGGAAGACTTCATCCGCTGTCTGCGGCAACGCAACTGCATCGGCCTGACGTGCGAGGCAGACGATGCCGTCATCGGCTATTCGATCTACGAGCTGCGGCCGAAGTCGATCATGCTGCTGAACTTCGCCATCCACCCCGACCACCAGCGACGTGGAGTCGGGACGATGATGATGAAGAAACTGCAACAGAAGCTCTCCCACGATCGCCGTCGGCGGCTCTGGTGCGAAGTGTCGGAGCACAATACCGAAGCCCATCTGTTTCTTAAGTCGTGCGGGCTGGTGGCCACGAAAGTCTTGAAAGACTACTTCGCCGGCAATCAGGACGCTTACCATTTCGAGTACGAGTGCCGGCAATTGGAGCCGGCTGGAGAGGTGACGCAATGAAAAAAGTCACGCTCCACATAGCGTACACGTGGGACTGCGATGAATGCGGGATTGAGAACGTCGCCCGCGAAGTGCGGCCGGAGTTTTCCGAGGAAGACTTGCAGGAACTGAGGCAGGAACATGGAGTCCAGCCGTGGGAGACGGGCCATTTCTTTACTCGGCCCGATACGGTCGTCTGCAAGGAATGTGGCACTGAGTTTGAGTCGATTTACCAAGAGGAGGAAGTGGAATGAAGGTTTACGTGGCCGGGCCCATGAGGGGCTACAAGGATTACAATTTTCCCGCCTTTGAAGCCGCTTGCGTCGCTCTGCGGGAAGCTGGCTACGAGGTGAAGTCTCCCCACGAGATGGACTTGGAGATCGGTTTCGATCCCGCCAAGGATGAGTGGACCAAGGAGATGGCCCACGATGCCATCACGCGAGACGTGGAGGCCATCAAATGGGCTGACGCCATTGTGTTGCTGCCGGGCTGGGAGAAGTCCACCGGGGCCAATGCGGAGCTGGGAGTCGCTTTGTGGGCCGGCAAGGAAGTGTACCAGCTGGAGGAAGATGGACTGGTCGAGCTTGAGATTGGCAAGACTGAATGGATCTCAAACGACTCAGAAAACGACCAGGAAAAGGATATCCTTGACGAAGCACTCGACCTCACCAAGGGCGACCGGAACGTAACCTATGGCGACCCGCAGATTGACTTTCTGCGGACGGCGGCTTTCTGGACGCAAATCTTCGGCACCGAAGTCAAGCCGCATCAAGTCGCACTGGCGATGGCCGCCTTAAAGCTGAGCCGGCTCTGCTGGTCACCAAATCGACGGGACTCATGGGTCGATCTTGCCGGCTACGCTCGCTGCGGCTGGCTCTGTGCGGAACGCGGCCTGTAGTGAACGAGCGTCCAGCTTGCAATTGGCCCCTCGGCGGTGGAGTATTCCCAGTGGGAACGCTGATCGCCGGGGGGCTTTTTTATGACGCTTCTGAAGTTCTTTCTGGGCATCATGTCGCTGCCGATTCTGGTGGCCGGATGCTTTATCTTCCTGGGCTCCAAGAGTGCTTTCCACGAGATGGAGGCCATGCTGTTGGGGCTTATGGTCTTGATGCTCTGGTGCACTATTGCCGTGCTGGATGGATTGCAGTGGGCAGCCAATCAGATCGGACGCAAAATAGCCGCCAGTGCCACTCAGACCAAAGCTCCGGTCATCCAGCCGGCAGCAGAGCGAATCATCTCAGAACGCATCGCGGACTTCACGCCGCCACCGATGCCAGTCGTGGACGTGGAAGTTGAGGCAGAGCAGATGTATCAGCGAGCCAAGGAACTGGCAGCCGCCAGTAGAGCGGCCGACGCCCGTTCGCAACTGGACGCCATACTGGCCGACTTTCCGGGGACCCAAGCGGCAGCCAAAGCTCGCCGCAGTCTAACGCGGGCCAGAGCTTAGGTATCACGGTTCAGTCGCTACTCGGCAGCCACTGCCGGCGATTCGGACGATGCACCTGCGAGCAGTTCTTTATGCAGGCTGTCTAGCACCTGCTTCAGCGGGACTCGCTTGTTATCGACGGCCACCGGCTCCAGTTCTCCGGTACTGTCACGCAATTCCTTGATGAACTGCCATACCCGCCGATCCTTTGGACCCAAGGCCGACAAGCATTTGACCATCTGCCAGAGGTGGTCATTCTGATCTTTTGTTTTCCGCGACAGCTTGCGGATGACATCGATCGAGATCGGTATCGCCCATCCGCAGTGCTGCTTATATTCCAGCAGCATCTCGATAGCATCCAGCCGACTCCGAGCCGCCGCAGGATGGATGGCAATATCTCCATTCGGCTTCCTGCCATTCATGCCATACATCATGTCAGAGAATACTCGCTTGACTTGCGGGCTTTGGCAGTCAATCTTCAGCATGGCCAAGATGCAACGCCGCTGGAAGTCATATCGTGGGCTCGCATTCATAATGCCGACGATCCGGCCCAACATGATCGAAGACGGCTCACCGATCTTACCGAGAGAATCTATCGCCGCGACGCGAACTTGAATGGCCGCATCGTCTTCGGCGGCATCCATCAGCAGCCCAAGAACTTCATCGTGTTCCTCAAAGTACGATGGCATGGCTTCGGCAGCTGCTTGCCTGATTAGCAGGCCCGGATCGTTTTTGAGCATACTCACGACCGTGGCGTAGGCAGTCTCGGGCGGAATCACCAGACGATCATCTTTGACTTCTTGCCTCGGCTCTGCCTCCGGCTGAATGATGGGCTCGGGCTTGAGTGCCGGCTGGCGGACTACGCGGAGCTTCTCAACTTCCTTTTTCAGCAGCTCCACCTGCATTTCCCGCTGGCTGGCAATCGAGCGGATGTCCTTCAGTTCCCGGCCGTAGATTGCCAACGTCTCGCCAGCCTGTTTGGCGTCAGCTTCCAGCAGCTCATGTCGACGGCGGAGCTTGGCTAAGTCAGCCTGAGACTTCTTCAACTCGGTCGCGTCCTTGGGATTGGACAGAAGGCCCATCTGCTGAGTCACGACGATAGTTATCGCCGATCCAATGAACGCCCCCATGATCCAGCAGACCACCAAAGACAACCACGTGACATTGACCGTACCATCGGAATCGTCTCGCCGGCTCATCTGACCCACCTTTGAAAATGGCAGTTCCCAGCAGACCAGAGTAAGTCACGCTGGCCGCGATTTCTATTCTGTTCAGCTGTTCAGCTGCTAAACCTCGGCATCACACCGGAACGCCGCACCAGTCGGCCGCAGCATCTTCCAGATGATGTCCGAGTACTCGCGGCCGTCCAGCATGGCGAACATGACAGCGGGATACCGGCAGCTCTGGAAGTAGGCCGCCAGCTCCTTGCGGCTGCCGCTGGTCCGCATGGCGGATCGTGCTTCGGATTCAATGGCCGCGTACTGGCTCCGCAGGTCGGATTCCACCGACCGAAACCACCGATAGAACTCATCCGGCACTCGATCAATCAGAGAGTCCAGGTCTTGGCCGCTGCGGATGGCATCCCAGATGGCCTTGGGCGATACGCCGTTCAGCAGCCTATGCAGTCGCTTGTATTCCTCGAACTTCACCTTGACCCGCAATCCGGACTCGAAGCGGACCACGAATCCTTCCCGCTCGGAGTCTTGGTGGCTCAGCAGATCGTCGAAGATGCGGATGCCGTCATATCGCTTGACCGTCGGCAGTCCGATATTCGGCAGCGGCAATTCCCGCCCGGTCGCCGTTTCAATGACCGCCAGCAGAATCACGTCCCGCGTCTGGCCGTAGTCCACGACGATGCGATTCTCGGGCAGGATGATCTCAAAGAGGTAGGTCAGTGCTGGATCGAAGCTGACGTACCAATACTTGGACAGCAGAATGTCCGTGGCCGCGTCAGCCTGCCAACTGACAAAGCTGCCGCGAGTGGCGATAGCCGGCAGACCGTCCACGTAGTAGAGAATGCCTAGCGAGCCGTCCAGCTTCTCAAACGCGGTGAAAGGCTCATCTGGCACCTCGCCTCCCAATTGCTCATAGCTGAAGAAC